>Ga0193963_1000850_pt1 | contig 15698 bp, 15 predicted proteins | sample FB_6_MG_FD_140359 | JGI IMG/M metagenome (GOLD analysis project Ga0193963, IMG submission 140359) | Microbial mat bacterial communities from the Broadkill River, Lewes, Delaware, United States - FB_6_MG | ecosystem: Environmental > Aquatic > Freshwater > River > Microbial mats | place: USA...
GTGGCAGGCTTCTCCCTCTTGTTGCGTTGACGGCTGAATAGCGCCCTCATTATGACCGTTGTATTGCCTTCATGCTGCCCCCCGTTTTGCCCTTCTTGTTCTCTTGATGCGGTTTGCCGCTTGTTTATGTAAAACCCCTTTTCCTGTCACCTGAATGTCATATTTCAGCAACATACTCGCGTTTCCAAATTTTGGTTCGGGTGAAGGTCTGTGTGTACTCGTTGTCGTTATGACTCAGTGCCTGTTTCCTCCCCAGTTCTTCTTATCCTTACATCCTGTCAGGGGGCTCAATGAAACCGACACGAGTATTGCTCACCGCAGCGTCGACTCTTTTCGTTTCTCAGGTGATGGCTGGTGAAGCTGTCTTCTACATCACAGAAGATGGCACATCGATGGCCGATGTTGCCGTTACGGTTGATGGCACAAAACAGCTGGTTGGTAAAAGTGGCTTTGTTACTTTTGATATCAACAGCGGTACTCACAGTGTTGAATTGACTCAATATGGCGAGTGGATTGGTGATTTTGAGTTTGCGACTCAGGCCAATGCAGAGAATGCAGAAGTCCAGGTTGAAGTACTGGGTGGCGAAGCTCTGGAAGAAGTGCTGGTTTATACGCCAGGTCAGGAAGAAGCACCTGCTCTGGGTCAGATCTCCGGTTATCTGGAGTCTGACGAAACCGGCGGTGCGGTGACTGGCGCACGCATTGCCATTACCGGTACTGAACAGGCTGTGATGACCGACGAAGAAGGTTTCTTCGCGTTTGAACTGCCTCGTGGAGAATACGACGTCACTATTGCACACCCGAACTACGGCAAGCGCGATGTATCCGGCGTTCGTGTTATGTCCAACGTCAATACTGGCGTTAACCTGACCATGAGCATGTCTGGTGACGGCGTGATCGAAGAAGTCGTTGCCGTAGGCTCCTACATTCCTTCAACGGCGACGGCGCAACAGCGTGATGCAACAGCCGTTCTGGATGCCATCGGCTCTGAGCAGTTTTCACGTTTCGGTGATTCTGATGCCGCCTCTGCTTTGAAACGTGTATCCGGTGTCAAAATTGCTGATGGCAAGTACGCTGTTGTTCGTGGTCTGAACGAACGTTACACCACTGTTATGTTCAATGGTGCGAATATTCCGTCACCTGATCCAAGCCGTCGTGTTGTTCCTCTGGATATCTTCCCGTCAGGTATTATCTCTTCGATCAATGTTCAGAAGTCGGCATCTGCGGACAAGCCAGCTTCTTCTACTGGTGCATCGATTGATATCCTGTCCAAAGAAGCCCCTGAGGAATTTGAAGGCAAGTTATCGGCTTCCATTGAATACGCTGATGGTGCAACCGGTGAGTCGTTTGATGTTCAGAAAACGGAAGGTCTGGAATTCCTGGGTTTAGGTTCCAGTGACCGTGATATTACTGGCAGCGCCAAGAATCTGGCTAATAACGGCAGCAGTGTTGGTGGCAAGCAGGCGCAAGATGCTCTGGATTTGGGGCAGTTGGAAACCGAAGACCAGACGCTGATGCCGAATACCAGTATTGAAATCACCATGGGTGACATGATTGCTGAGAAAGACTACGGCACCTGGACGTATCAGGTGACTGGTAAGTATTCCAATAAATGGGATGTTGAAAAGTCTGATCGCGCCCAGATTGAAGCGCAAGGCAGCTCGACTGTCGAAGCTGATGAGTACATTCAAACCCGTGTTGTGAATGACATCAACCTGAATGCGGCGCTGTCTTTGACACTGCGTACCGAAAATCACACTGTTACATCAAACAGCGTTTTGTTGCGCCAGACTCAAAATGAAAATGTTGAAACTCTGGGTGTGCGCGGCGAAAACCGCAATGCAACCATGACTCGTGAGTTTGCATGGCGTGAGCGTCAGTTCCTGATGCAGCAGTTTGTTGGCGATTATTATATTGATAGCGAGTATGAAACGGATATTAAATGGGGTGTAACGTATGCTGAAGCTTCCCAGGATAGTCCGGACTCTCGTAAATATAGCTTTGTAAATGCTGATATCATCGCACGCGATAACCAGTTTAATCCTGAAGCTTCTGTTCGCGGTAAAGAATTAACGCTGAATGTTGAAAGCGTGCCTGAACGCCAGTTTGATGAATTGACGGATGAATCTCTGGATCTCTACATTGCAGGTAATACCAGCATTTGGTCAAATGATGATTATGGTGTGAAAGCCAAATATGGTATTTCTACTTTCAGTCGTGAACGTGAATCTGAAAGTTATACTCTGCAATATGAACTGTCAGATTCCTTTAATGATAATCTTCCGGCTCGTTATGATGGCGTAACAGATATTGCCAGAGTTGTTAATTCTGACTCTCTCTCCCAGGGTGTGTTTGAATTAGATGGTGACGCAACCAATAGTGAAGCGTCTTATAGTGGTACATGGGACTATACTGCATTTTATATTCAGCCAAGCTTTGAATGGTTTGATGTATTGAATGTAGAGCTGGGCTTACGTTCGGAATCTTCTGATCTGAGCATTGAAACGAAGGCTGATCCAAACACAGGGCAAAAAGTTTCTGCCAAGCTGGATGAGCAGGAATTGTATCCTTCTTTGAACGTAACTTACTTCGCGACAGAAGAAGCTCAGCTCCGCTTCGGTTTTTATCAGACCGTTAACCGCCCTGACTTCCGTGAAGTGGCTCCGGCCCAGTTCAATGATCCTGTTTCTGGTGACTTATACCAGGGTAACCCAAATCTGCAGTCTTCTGACGTTACCAGTATCGACTTACGCGGTGAATACTACTTCTCTGAAGACGAAAGCGTCACTCTGGCTGTATTCCGAAAAGATTTCACCGATACCATTGAACGAAATGTTGGCCGAATTGCAGGCAGTGCCAATACGCCAATTTTCAGTTATGAAAATGCCGGAGACGGTAATGTTCAAGGTCTTGAAGTAGGCTTCTCCAAGGGGTATGAAACTGAAAATCTGAATTATAAGCTGTCTGGTAACTTCTCATTCATTGACAGTGAAGTGGATGAGGTTAATAACTCTGGAATTGTTACTTCTACACGTCAATTGCAGGGGCAAGCGGACATTCTTTCCAATATTCAGTTAGCTGTTGATGATCTGAATTCTGGTCGGGAATACACGCTGGTTGTCAACTATACCGGTGAGTCTCTGGATAGCTTATCTGTGAATAATCAGTTGGATGACCAGTATCGCGATGCACGTACAGTGGTTGATTTCAACTTTAAGCAGCCTCTGCTGGATGACCAATTGGATCTGAAAGCCCAGATCAGTAATTTAACGGATTCAGAAGTGGTTGTTAGCCAGAATGGTCATGAGGTACGTAGCTATAAGCCGGGTACTAATGTCAAAGTCGGCATCAGTTATTTGTTCTGATGTCATATAGACGTCATAAAAGCTTCGTAATATTTATGGCGTCTTAATAATTCCTTAATCGAACCCTCAACGTGAGTAGGACAAAATGGAAAAGAAAGCTTTGATCAAGGCAATGTCCGTTGCCGCTTCTGCATTGGTATTGGTTGCATGTGGCAGTGATAGCGACAGTAGCAGCAATAGTGGCAGTAAGTCTTTTTCTTCAAATCTGAGCGCAAACCCAAACTTCCAGTTTGACCAGACTAACTACGTGGGTGCGTTTGAAAATGGCACTGCTGACTGGGCCAGCTTTGCACTGCAGGGTTCTCTGCCGAGCGCTGCTGCAAAAGTTGTTGCAGCTGAAACCGCTCCTCTGAATCTGGCTCAGGATTTTGATCCTCAGCTGACTGCTGACGCGATTGTTCAGGATGTGTCTGATATCACACCAGTTACTCACACTAAAGATGGTGAGGACGACGTAAACAATTGTCCAATTAGCTCTGTTAGTGGTCTGCAAGTATCTGACACTGAAACCACTTACACTCGTGATGGCAAAGACTTTATCGTTTGTGAGCTGACTGGCACCATCGATAGCGATGTGACTTTGGCTAATACCGTTGTCTGGCAGTTGAACAGCATGGTTAAGGTTGGTAACGGCAGCAAGAAACTGACTTCTGCAGATAATGTGGTTACCAATGCCACTCTGACCATTGAGAAAGGCGCCATGCTGCGTAGCAAGGCTGGCTCTTCTCTGGTGATCACTCGTGGTTCCAAGATCATGGCTGAAGGTACTGCTACCCAGCCAATCATCATGTGGAGCAACAACGATGATGATCTGAATGATCGTGGTGAATGGGGTGGTCTGGTTCTGCAGGGTTACGCATACAACAACGGCTGTGATGACGCTCCTGGCACAGCAGCTTATTGTAACATCGCAGGTGAAGGCGCTACTGGTAACTTCGGTGGTTACGACAATGCTGACAGCTCCGGCTCTCTTAAGTATGTAATTGTTGCTGAAGCTGGTAATGAAATCTCTGCTGGTAATGAACTGAATGGCATCAGCTTCCAGGGTGTTGGTTACGGTACAACGGTTGATTACATTCAGGTTCACCAGAACGATGACGACGGTGTTGAGTTCTTCGGTGGCGCTGTTGACGTTAAGCACTTTGTTCTGACGGCCAACAAAGACGACGATGTTGATTGGGATGAAGGTTACGTTGGTAACTTGCAGTACGGTGTAATCGTTAAAACGACTTCTAAAGACAACTCTCGTCACGCATTTGAACTGGATACTGCCGGTGATAACGCTGAGAGCGCTTACCAGGAGTCTAACCCGACTGTTGCTAACGTAACGGCAATGTCCTTGTTGTCCGATGCAGAAATGTCTGCTGCGGGTGATGGCATCCACCTGAAGAAAGGTTCTGAGGGTCGTTTCTTCAATGTTGCTTTGTTGGGTGATTTCACCAACTGTGTGTACATGAAAGACGAGACCAACTACACCACGGCTGACAATGCTAACGCTTCCTTCAAGGGCGTAGCGGGTACGGCTTGCACCAAAAACACCAACACACTGCCAACTGGTTACACTCTGCCAGACACTGATTTTGAAGGTGTGACTATTGACACTAGCTTGGTTGTTCAGGGTGCAACTGCAACCTCTGCAACGATTGAATCTGAAGAAGTTATCAACTAATTTATCAGCAAGGATAAGTTGTGTTGGAAAAACGGCCCCTCATGGGGCCGTTTTTGTTGGAACCTTTTTTCCTGTCTTTCCTCTCTTTCTTCTTCCTTTCCTCTCACGGCTTTTAAACGGTAAATTGTTGTAACAAAAATGTCACAGGCCTTAAGTACTGTTCCCATTCAAATTGGGGGACCTGCTTTTAGGCAGGAATTCACGCTTTAAAACGGGTAAAAGATATGCCAACGCAACTGCGAACTCGAAACATTCTGGCCGCAGCCATTCTCGGTGCTGGTGTGGTCTTCGGGGCTCAGGCCGCCGACGTCAATACGGCTCTGGACAAAGGGGTAGCGCGTGCCAGCAAGGCACAGCAGTCTCAGCAAAAAATTGATGATATTGACAGTGGTATTCGTGCCGCCGAGCGTGAATATCGCGGTGTCGTGAAAGAAGTCGAGGGGCTGGAAGTTTACAACCAGCAGCTGGACAAGCAGTTAGCCGCACAGGACAAGGAACTGACGGCCATCACTTCCAGTATCGAGCAAGTTACTCTGGTTGAGCGTCAAATCACTCCCCTGATGTTGCGCATGATTGACTCTATTGATCAATTTGTCAGCGCTGATGTACCCTTCAAAAAAGAAGAGCGTACCAAGCGTGTTGAAGGCCTGCAGAAGCTGATGGGCCGTTCTGATGTCACCGTTGCAGAAAAGTACCGCAAGGTGATGGCGGCGTATCAGGCTGAGATCGATTACGGTCGCACCATCGAGTCCTACCGTGGCAACCTGGAAGGCCGTGAAGTGGACTTCCTGCGCGTTGGTCGTATCTCTCTGGTGTACCAGTCTCTGGACGGTAATGAGTTGGGTGTTTACAACACCGCCAGCAAGTCCTGGGAATCTCTGGACCCTTCTTACAAAAGTAAAATCATGGCAGGCATTCGTATTGCCCGTGAGCAGGCCGCACCTGACCTGATCAAAGTACCCGTCGCAGCACCACAGGAGGCGAAATAATGAAACTCAAGGCTATTTTCCTGGCCGCCGTCGTTGCGTTGGGTGTTCACTCAACCGCTCAAGCTGCTGATACCGTCTCTGTTGATGAACTGTTGAAACTGGTTCAACAGGGTCAGGCTCGTGATAACCGTGAATTCCGTGAGCGTCTGAAGCGCTTCAACCAGTCTGAAAAAGAACAGAAGGCCATGTTGGCCAGCGCTCGTAAGCAGCGCACTGATCTGGAAAACGCCAGCGCGCGCAAAGAAAAACAGTTTCAGACCAACGAAACCAAAATCGCTGAAGAGCAAGAGCGTCTGACTGAGCGCATGGGCAGCCTGAAAGAGCTGTTCGGTGTGCTGCAACAGGTTGCTGGTGACACCAAGTCTGTCTTTGAAGGTTCTGTGATCAGTGCTGAACTGCCTGGTCGTGAAGAGTTCCTGCGTGAACTGATCATTAAAGCCGGTTCTTCTTCTGAACTGCCTTCGATTGAGCAACTGGAACGCCTGTGGTTTGAAATGCAGCGTGAAATGACCTTCAGTGGTCGTGTTTCCAGCTTCAATACTGAAGTTGTGATGCCAAGCGGTGAAACCGTCACCAAAGACGTTGTCCGCATCGGTGGCTTCAACGCGGTATCCGGTGGCAACTACGTTAACTGGGATCTGGAAGCAGGTCGTCTGGTTGAACTCGACAAGCAGCCTGGCTCTCGTTACAACACGCCAGCCGCTGAACTGGAAAGCGCTTCTGGCACCACGCTGACCGGTTTCTGGATCGATCCTTCCCGTGGTCAATTGCTGAAAATCATGGGTCAGTCTCCAGAACTGGAAGATCGTGTTAACCAGGGTGGCACCGTGGGTTACATCATCATTGCACTGGGTGCTATTGGTATCCTGCTGGCGGTATTCCGTATGATTGTTCTGAACGTGGAAGCGGCCAAGATCAAGAAGCAGATCGCATCGGATACCCCTCTGGAGAACAACGCTCTGGGTCGTGTGATGGCGGTATTCCAGTCCAACAAGGACGCTGACATCGAAACGCTGGAACTGCATTTGGGTGAAGCCATCTCGGCTGAAATTCCAAAACTGACTCGTGGTATTGGCTGGATTAAAATCATCTCGGTTGTTGCCCCTCTGCTGGGTCTGCTGGGTACGGTAACCGGTATGATCGACGTGTTTGAAACCATGTCCCTGTTTGGTACTGGCGATCCAAAACTGATGGCGGGTGGTATCTCTCAGGCATTGGTGACAACGGTTCTGGGTCTGGTTGCAGCCATTCCTTGTGTGTTCCTGCACACTCTGACGAACAACCGTTCTCGTGAGCTGATGATGATTCTGGAAGAGCGCGCAACCGGCATTCTTGCGCGTCAGTCCGAACAAGCAGCGGCTAAAGCGGCGTAACTGATATGTTCGGTGAATTATACGAACCGGTATATCTGTTCATGGAGCGTGGAGGCGATGTCCTCTACGCCATCTTTGGCCTGATTCTGATCCTGTGGCTTCTGGTGCTGGAACGCGTCGGCTACTTCATATTTGTTCATCGCAAGCTGGTTAAAACCGCTGTGGACGAATGGGAAGCTCGCCCTGAACGCAATTCCTGGCATGCTCACCAGATTCGACAGGATTTACTAAGCCAGCTCACTATTGCACTGCGTGGCAATATGAGCACCATCAAAATGTTGATTGGTCTTGCTCCTCTGTTTGGCTTGCTTGGTACTGTTACTGGCATGATTGAAGTATTCGATGTAATGGCTTTTCTGGGGAATGGCTCTCCAAAAGCGATGGCCTCTGGTATTTCCAAAGCCACAATCCCGACAATGGCCGGGATGGTTGGTGCGTTGACAGGTGTCTTTGCCCAGTCGTTACTGGAACGCTATGTCAAGCGTGAGCAAATCCACCTCGAAGACAAGTTGACCTTCGATCACTAATTCAAGAGAAGATTGCTATGAGACGCGGTTTTTCAAATATGACCCCCGAAGCCGAGGACGGCGAAATCGACATCACTCCCATGCTGGATGTGGTGTTCATTATGCTGATCTTCTTCATTGTGACGGCTTCGTTTGTAAAAGAGTCTGGTATTGAGGTGAATCGCCCGGATGCCAGCACGTCCAATGCCAAGCCTCGCGCCAATATCCTGATTGCGATCAGTGATACTGGCGAGATCTGGATCAACAAGCGTCGAGTGGACGAAAGCCAGATACGTGCCAATATTGAACGTATGCACGCTGAAAACCCACAAGGTACTGTTGTGATTCAGGCAGATGAAGAAGCGAAGACCAAGCAGTTGGTTGCCGTGATGGATGCTGCGCGAGCCGCAGGCGTGTATGACGTTTCTCTGGCCACAGAGGGGCACTAATCATGGTTTCAACCCTGCTACGCTTTGGTCTGGCACTGGCTGTTGCAGCGGTTGCGACGTTCGCGGTGTTTTGGATGATGCAGAGCCTGATCAGCAGTGGTGGCTCTGTCCTCAATGAGGGCGACATGGGTCGCATCGAAAACTTTGTCATGACTCAACCGGATGACGATGTTCAAACCAAGGATCGCAAGCCGCGTAAGCCGCCTGTTGCGCCAAAAGAGCCTCCCAAGCCTGACATGCCCAAGCCGGATGTTGCCAAAGCATCAACAGAAGGCTTTGATGTAGGCGGCTTTGATTTGGGAGCCAATCTGTCTGTGGATGCCGGTTTGTCCGGTGGTTCGGGAGATGGTGAATTTTTACCGATTGTTAAGGTCGCACCTAATTACCCTCGCCGTGCTGCCCAAAAGGGCATCGAAGGTTATGTAGTTGTTGAGTTTACTGTCACTGCCTTGGGGACAGTGGTTGATCCGAAAGTCATTGAAGCTGATCCGCCCAATATCTTTAACAGAGAAGCGATGGCTGCAGTGAAAAAGTTCAAGTACAAGCCTAAAGTAGAAAATGGCAAACCCGTTGAAGTGAAGGGCGTGCGCAACATTATTCGTTTTGAGCTTGAAAAGAACGGCAAGCGGAGGTGATCGATATGAAAAAACACCTGACATTGCTGGGTGCTGGTGTGCTGGCATTTGCCTTGTCTTCGGCGCTACCGGGAGCAGTTGTCCCGGTTCAGGCGGCGGAAGAAAGCGCTCAGTCTGGCGAGCAACAAAAGAAAAAACGCCGGGTCAAGCGCAGCGCGACCTTGCGTCCCAAAATTTTCAAAAAGCTGGATGCCGCTCGTGCTCTGGCGGATGAAAAGAAATACGGTGAGGCGATTGGTGCGCTGAAAGCACTGGAAAAGCGCAAACGTAATTCCTATGAGAAAGCGATGACGCACAACATGTATGCGTACGTCTATTTCAATCAGGAAAAGTACAAGAGCGCCGCCAGAGCTTACGAGGGCGTCTTGGCAACCAAGAACATCCCGGAAAGCCTGCAGCAAACCACGCTTTACAGTTTGGCCAAGTTGTACCTGATTCAGGAAAACTACAAGGCGGCTCTGAAACCGTTGAACCAGTGGTTTGGTATGGTTGAAAAGCCCGGCAGCGAAGCCTATGTGTTGCGCGCCCAGGTTTACTTCCAGATCAAGAACTACAAGAAAGCGTTGCCAGACGTGAAGAAAGCCATTGCCATGACCAAGCAGCAAGGCAAAAAACCACGTGAAAACTGGTTGATGCTGGAGCGGGCAGTGTACTACCAGAACAAGGACTTCAAGAATCTGGCGCGTTGTCTGCAAGATCTGGCGACCTTGTATCCCAAGTCGCAATACTGGGTTCAGTTAGCGGCGGTTTACAGCGAGCTGGGTCAACCCAAGCGTGAACTGGCGACTCTGGAAACGGCATTTGAGCAGGGTATGCTGACCAAGGAATCCGAGTTGGTGAACTTCGCCCAGGCGCTGCTGGGAATGGAAATTCCCTACAAGGCGGCGTATTTGCTGGAATCGGGTATGGCGAAAGGCAAAATCAAGGAAGATGCTCGTAACATGTCTTTGTTGGGTGATGCCTGGATGATTGCCAAAGAGTACGACAAGGCCATTGTGGTGATGACCAAGGCGGCTGAGCTGTCAGGAAAAGGTTCTGACTACTTCAAGCTGGCACAGATCCACACCGAGCGTCAGGAATGGAAACTGGCACTGACCAATGTGAATCGTGCGCTGAAGTCGGGCAAGCTGAAGCAGACACATACGGCTCTGATTCTGAAAGGCTTGGTGCTGTTTAATCTGGATGACTTGTCTTCCGCCAAAGCGACCTTTGCCAGAGCGGGGAAATACGACCGTGCCAGCAAAACAGCGAAGCAGTGGATCAACTACATCAAGGGTGAAGAGCAACGTCGTGAGTACATGGCAGCTTCTTCATAAGGCCTGATCTTTCAGATCTTGTCTCTGGTTTGAAAACGCCAGCCTCCTAGCGGGGTTGGCGTTTTTGTTTTTCTGCCTTGTCGGTCTGTCAGGGTTTCAGTAATCTGCCTCTTTTATCTCGGTAAAATCCTGCATGACTCACCCGGTCAAGCGTCGTGGACGCCCTCGCAAAAATCCTCAGTCTCATGAAGACACTCGTCAGTTGCTGGTCAGAGCTGGTTTGGAATTGTTGACCGAGCAGGGCTATGTCTCAACCGGTCTGGAACAGATACTGAAAAAAGCAGGTGTTCCCAAAGGGTCTTTCTATTATTACTTTGATAGCAAAGAAGCCTTTGCCAAGGCCGTTCTGGAAAGCTACGACGACTATTTTCAGCATCGCCTGAAAACCAGCTTGTATCAGGCAAACCTGTCGCCGATGGCGCGCCTGACAGACTTTGTGGAGCGGTCAATTCAGGGGATGGAAAAACACCAGTTTCGGCGCGGTTGCCTGGTCGGTAATCTGGCTCAGGAAGTGCTTGTGCTGCCGGAAGGCTTTGGTCAGCAACTGGATGATATTTTTACCCGCTGGGAGCAACTGGTGGCGGATTGCCTGGAAGCGGCTTGTCAGGATCGTGAGCTTTCAGACGGCCTGGATTGTCAGGCACTGGCCCGTTTTTTCTGGATTGGCTGGGAAGGTGCAGTGATGCGTGCCAGGCTGGTTGGCAGCAGTGAACCAATGCAGGCGTTTTATCGAGGATTCAGGCAATTGATACAGGTCTGAAGATTTTTTTGGATATTTATAATCGATCGGTCTATATTATTCTGGATGTTTGAATTTGACGTATTCACCGATCAGAAAAGAGGCACGGTTATGTTTAAGGCATTGGTCATTAATAAAGACGATTCTGGCTACCAAACGGCACTGGCTGAGGTTACAGAAGATCAATTACCAGAAGGCGACGTTCAGTTAGATGTCCTCTGTTCTACGTTGAACTACAAGGATGGACTGGCGATTACGGGCAAAGGCCCTGTCGTGCGACGTTTTCCCATGGTGCCGGGGATTGATCTGGTGGGCCGGGTCACTGCCAGTGAGTCAGATGAATACAAGACCGGTGATCTGGCGTTGCTGAACGGTTTTGGTGTCGGTGAAGTGCATTGGGGTGGTTTGGCTGAAAAAGCGTCTCTGAAGTCCGATTGGCTGATTCCCCTGCCAGAAGGCATCTCCCCACAGGAAGCCATGTCCATCGGTACGGCTGGCTATACGGCCATGCTGTGTGTGATTGCACTGGAGAAGCAAGGTGTGACGCCGGATAAAGGTGAGATTCTGGTGACGGGAGCCAATGGCGGCGTGGGCAGTTTTGCCATCAGTTTGTTGGCCAAATTGGGGTATACCGTGGTGGCTTCCACCGGGCGTATGGAAGAAGAAGCCTATCTGAAGTCTTTGGGAGCAGCTGAGGTGATGGATCGTGCCCAGTTGTCGGAGCCGGGTAAACCCTTCCAGAAAGAACGCTGGGCCGGTGCGGTTGATTCGGTGGGTAGCCATACTCTGGCCAATGTTCTGGCCTCAGTCCGTTATGGTGGTGCCGTGGCGGCTTGTGGTCTGGCTCAGGGAGCGGATCTGAAAGCGACGGTGATGCCATTTATTCTGCGTGGCGTGACGTTGGCGGGTGTGGACAGTGTGATGCGTTCCAAGGCCGACCGTCTGGAAGCCTGGGCGCGTCTGGCCGAATTGAAGGATGACCGTTGGTTTGGCGGTATTGCCCATGAAGTGGCGCTGGATGAAGCCATTGATGCCGCACACCGCTTGATGGCTGGCGAAGTTCGGGGTCGAGTGGTCGTCAATATTGGTGAATAAATACATGCCACTGGGTTGCTGTGCTGAACAGTAACCCAGAGCCAGGAACGATTAACGTGCGCCAGGGAGGGTCACGTTAAGCTCCAGAATGGACGTCTTGCCCTGATTTTCCAGTTGCACAGTAATGTCATCCTCCTGCACCGGAACGTACTTGCGAATCACCGCCATGATCTCCTGCTCCAGTTGAGGCAGGTAATCTGGCCCATTGGTTTGCAATCGGTCGTGTGCAACCAGCACCCGCAAGCGTTCTTTTGCGACGCTGGCGGAAGACGTTGATTCTTTGCGAAAAATATCCATCAAGCTCATGTTTAGCCCCCGAACACGCGTTGGAGGAATCCTTTCTTCTGAATATCAAGAAAACGATGGGGACGTTCCTCACCCTGATAGCGCGCGGCCATATCAAGATACGCTTGTCCTGCATCACTGTGTTCATCATGTACAACCGGGATTCCCTGATTGGATGCCTTGAGTACGGCTTCTGATTCCGGAATGATCCCCAGCAGCGGCACCGCCAGAATGTCACCGACATCCTCAACGGATAGCATTTCACCTTTCTCGGCACGTTCCGGGCTGAAACGAGTGATCAGCAAGTGCTCTTTGACGCTCTTGCCGTTTTCAGCCATACGAGATTTGCTTTGCAGGATGCCGATAATGCGGTCGGAATCTCGCACGGAAGAGACTTCCGGGTTGGTGACAATGATGGCTTCTTCTGCGAAGTACAGCGCCATCTGGGCACCGTGTTCAATACCGGCTGGAGAGTCACAAACGATGTAATCAAAGTCGTTGGCCAGCTCATTCAGAATGCGCTCAACACCATCGTGCGTCAGCGCTTCCTTATCACGGGTTTGTGAGGCAGGCAGGATAAAGAGATTGTCCAGACGTTTGTCCTTGATCAGAGCCTGGCTCAATGACGCTTCTGCCTGAATCACGTTAACAAAGTCGTACACGACCCGGCGTTCACAGCCCATGACCAGATCCAGGTTGCGCAGACCCACATCAAAGTCGATCACAACCGTCCTGTGCCCTTGCATGGCAAGAGCGGCTGCAAAGGCTGCGCTGGTTGTGGTTTTTCCGACTCCACCCTTGCCGGATGTTACTACGATAATTTTAGCCAAGGTCTTTTTTCCTGAATAACAAAGGGCTTATTGGTGATGGGTGTACGTCAGGCGGTTTTCTTGCAGTTGTATCAGTGTATCGCCTTGATGCTGCTGACACTCTTGGGTGTCAAAAAGCTGGTAAGTTCCACCAATAGACACCAGTTCTGCATCGAAGTGCTGGCAACTGATGACGGCTGATTTGTTATCCGGGGTGCCTGCCAGAACCCGTCCCCGAATATGTCCGTAAACATGCACATCACCTGCTGCGATCAGTTCTGCTCCGGCACTGACATTACCCATCAAAATCAGATCTCCCTGAGAGTATAGCTGCTGTCCAGAACGAACGTTACCTTGATGGATTTTCAATGCACGTTCCGCTGGCTCTTCGGGAAGTTCCGGTTCTTTCTGTGGGGTTTCTGTCTTGCCGGGAAGCTGGGCCGTGTCTGAAAAATCGGCCAGGTGGTGCCGTGTTATTTCTGCTTCCCAGCCAGCCAGATGACCAGAAACACCAATAATCAGAATGCCATGCTCTTCACAGATCTGGCGGATATCTGACAGGGACAAGGTGGTCTTCGTTCGTTCAGGCAACGCAAGGATACAGGGAAAGCGAGAGAACAAACCGGGAGCTGCTGCACGTTTTTCTGCCAATTTGGCGGTTAATGCTTCGGCAGACGTATTTCCCAGCGTCAGAGTACTGAGAGGCAGCAAGCTGGTTTTCAGCGTGAGGTCATCAGTCGTCATGGATACCTGCCTTGGGTGTCAGCGGAAAATGATCAAACTGGACATCCGGTGTGTCGTTAGCCACCAGATAACGCAGATTAAAGTGGTTGTCTGCATCGGGGGTTGCGAGCACGTTGCGGTAATGTTCTCCAAAACAATATAGCAGTTGCTGGTGGCTCAGTTGCAGTTGGTCGGCCAGTGCGAGCAGCTTGCCGCTGCTTTGATTCTCATGGTTTTCATTACGTACCGGGCCATTTTGAAAACCACTGGGTGTGAACTCATACCATTCATCGATAAAAGCCAGTGTGGCACTGAATGCGTGGTTCTGGCTTTCAAGTGAGGCAATCAGGTTCTGGTGTGCGAGTTCGAAACGGGTCACGTGTGTCTCCTTCAGTTGTTGCTGGAAGGCTAACATCGGGTTCCTGCAAAGTCACAGCCATTTATGGTGGCATTGACGAGGGGTGGGCTAGGGGATGGATGGGAGGATTGAACCGGGGTTTGAAGGGAGCGGAGAGTGAGGAAAGTTGAACAAAGTTAAGCCGGGAAGGGCTCTGAAACCAGAGCCCGATGGCTGAACTACTGTGCAATAAAAGCGAACATGCCAGTTGGCCAAAGCAGTAAGGATACGTTACCAAGCAGTAAGCCAAGACCGGCTCCAACCAAAACATCCGTAGGGTAGTGCATACCCAGAATGACGCGAGACAGGCCGACCAGAACGGCAAAAGGCACCAGCAACCAGGCCAGTGCCGGTACAAAAAAGCAGAACAGCACGGCAAAGTTGACGGCATTCATGGTGTGGCCGGATGGGAAGCTGTACAGGTCCAAAGGTGCTGTGTGAGCCTGAATCGCTTCAAAAGAGATAAAGGGACGTTGGCGAACCAGACGATTTTTAAGCTGACTGTAAATACCCAGACACACAAGTCCAACGGCGGCAATGTGCAGTAAAGCCGCCAGTCCTTCGATGCCGTGCATGATGGGTAGCAGTGCCCCGAGAATGTACCAGAACACTCCGTCACCCAAGCGGCTGATGCCTTTGAAAAATAATCGAACCTGGCGGTTATGACCCATCCGGTTCATGTGTTGGCAGACACTGATTTCCAGACGGTCGGCTTTACTGAAGAGGAGTGCTGTCTTTGCAGTTGTCATCAGGAATTCCCTCATTCCGTGCGCCTTCAAGGCGCTGGATAAATGCTTCAACAATGCTGTCCCAGGAGATGCCTTCTGAATGGCTGCGGGCCTCCTGGCGGATACGTTTCAAGAGATTCGGGCTGTCAGAAAGGGTCTCGGCATGCTGCATAAAGGTGTCGTCGTCATCAAACGGAGCCAGCATGCCATTGCTGCCGCTGATGATGTGTTCGTGACCGGCGGCGTAATCAAAACTGATCACCGCCAGACCACTGGCCATGGCTTCTGTGACCACGTTACCGAAGGTGTCAGTCTTGCTGGGGAACAGGAAAATATCGCCGCTGGCGTAATGCTGGGCCAGCTCCTGGCCGCGTTTCATGCCACAACAAATGATTTCCGGGTGTTGGCTGCGAATGGCGGCCAGCTCCGGGCCATCGCCGACCAGCACCATCTTGATGCGTTCATCGCTGGCTTGCAGGCGTACATAGGTGGCCAGTGCCAGATCCAGATTTTTCTCGCTCGCTATTCGGCCAACGTACAACAGCACCAGATCCGTATCTTCAACACCCCACTGCTGGCGCAGAGTGATCTGGCGATGTTGTGGAGAAAAAGTGCCGCTA
>Ga0193963_1000855_pt1 | contig 15632 bp, 12 predicted proteins | sample FB_6_MG_FD_140359 | JGI IMG/M metagenome (GOLD analysis project Ga0193963, IMG submission 140359) | Microbial mat bacterial communities from the Broadkill River, Lewes, Delaware, United States - FB_6_MG | ecosystem: Environmental > Aquatic > Freshwater > River > Microbial mats | place: USA...
TTGTCTTATTTAAAAAACTGGGTAAAAAAACCCTAGATTAAGAGGTAAAAATGCAAGTTTATTTAGACAACAATGCTACAACAATGACAGATCCATTAGTTGTAGAAGCTATGCAACCTTATTTTAGTGAACTTTATGGTAATCCTAACTCACTACATAAATTTGGTACAGCGGCACATCCAGCACTTTCACATGCGATTGATCAAACATATAAGGCTTTAAATGCTAGTGACGATGATGATATCGTATTTACATCTGGTGCAACAGAATCAAATAACTGGGTAATTCAATCAACTTGGATTGATCAAATACTAAATGGTGATAAAAACCATATCGTAACAACAGAAGTAGAGCATCCAGCGATTCTTTCTACATGTAAATTTTTAGAAGATCAAGGTGTTAAAGTTACGTATCTTCCTGTTAATGAGCAAGGGGTTGTTGAAGCGCATACTGTTAAAAGTTTTATAACTGAAAAAACAGCATTAGTGTCTATTATGTGGGCATCAAATGAAACAGGAATGATTAATCCTATTAAAGAGATTGGTGAAATATGTAAAGAGAAAGGTGTTCGTTTTCATACAGATGGTGTTCAAGCGATTGGAAAGATACCAGTAGATCTTCAAGATGTACATGTTGATTTTCTTTCATTTTCTGCACATAAGTTTCATGGACCAAAAGGTATAGGTGGGTTATATATTAAGAACTCTCAAGCTTTAACGCCATTACTTCATGGTGGTGAGCAAATGGGTGGTCGCCGTTCTGGTACATTGAATGTTCCATATATTATTGGTATGGGTAAAGCTTTAGAGCTTGCTACACAAAATATAGAAGAAACTATGGAAAAAATTAGAGCTAAACGTGATCGTTTAGAAGATGCTCTTTTAGAGTTAAGTGATACTTTTACAGTAGGTGATAGAGATAATCGTACACCAAACACTATTTTAATATCTATTAAAGGTGTTGAGGGTGAAGGTATGCTTTGGGACTTAAATAATGGTCAGATTGGTGCTTCAACAGGTTCAGCTTGTGCATCTGAAGACTTAGAAGCAAACACAGTAATGCTTGCAATTGGTGCTGATAATGAGCTTGCTCATACAGGTATTAGACTTTCATTATCTCGTTTTACAACAGATGCTGAGATTGATTATACAATTGCACATTTTAAAGATGCTGTAAAAAGACTTAGAAATATCTCAAGTTCTTTTGCAAAGCAACAACCAACAGCAGGTGGAGAAGTTCAAGAATGTGAACTTCACCATCACTAAAAAAATATAAATAAAGGAGAATATTATGGCAAAAGCAGATATGTTAGGCGAATCTCTATGGGATGCGTATTCAAATAAAGTAACTACATTAATGAACAACCCTCAACATCAAGGAGAAATCTTTGAAGCAGATGCAGAAGGGCGTGGTAATAAACTAATTGTTGCTGACTTTGGTGCAGAATCTTGTGGTGACGCAGTACGTTTATACTGGGAAATTGACCCAAAAAGTGACACTATTATAAACTCTAAGTTTAAATCATTTGGTTGTGGTACAGCAATCGCATCATCTGATGTTATGACAGAGCTTTGTATTGGTAAAAAAGTTGAAGAAGCTGTTAAAATTACAAATATCGATGTTGAAATGGCTCTTCGTGATGATCCTGAAACACCAGCAGTTCCACCTCAAAAAATGCACTGTTCAGTTATGGCTTATGACGTAATTAAAAAGGCTGCTGGACTTTATATGGGTGTTGATGCTGAGAGTTTTGAAACTGAAATCATTGTTTGTGAATGTGCTCGTGTTTCACTTGGTACACTTCAAGAAGTGATTAGACTTAACGACCTTACAACTGTTGAACAGATTACTGATTATACGAAAGCTGGTGGTTTCTGTAAGTCTTGTATTAAGCCTGGTGGACATGAAGCTATGGATTATTACTTAGTAGATATCTTAGCAGATACACGTAAAGAGATGGATGAAGAGAGAATGAAAGCTGCAGCTGATGCAGGTGCAGCAGGAAACTTCGAAGAGATGACTCTTGTTCAGCAGATTAAAGCTGTTGATGCAATTGTTGATGAAAATGTACGCCAGTTCCTTGTAATGGATGGTGGAGATATGGAAGTAATTGATATTAAAACTTCTGATGAGTTCATTGATATCTATATCCGTTATTTAGGTGCATGTGATGGTTGTGCTTCAAGTTCAACAGGTACATTGTATGCAATTGAATCAACTTTAAAAGAAAAACTTTCAGATAAAATAAGAGTTTTACCTATCTAATTTTAATAAGCCTCAACTCTTGAGGCTTATTCCCTCCTCAAGTAAATTAAGTTAACTTATAATAGAATTAGTCTATATAGACAATATATATATGGATTTATTATGAATAAAACTATTAAACTATCTTTGTCAATATTGTTAGTGTGGACTGTTTTAATTGCTATTGGTGGTGCTATTTTTTATCAAATAAACTTGAAAACTGATAAATCTGTTAGTTTTTTAAAACAAGCAATTTTGCAAGAAGCTGTAGCACATTTTGATAATATGGTGGATACAAGAAAATGGAATGCTTCACATGGTGGTGTTTATGTCAAACAGCATAACAATCTTCAGCCTAATCCTTACTTACGAGACAATATTCTTAAAACAGATAAAAATGAGACATTAATTAAAATAAATCCTGCTTGGATGACACGTCAAATATCTGAAATAGCCAATGTAGATAATAGATACTACTATAAAATTACTTCATTAAAACCTGTTAATAAAAATAATAAAGCTGATGAATTTGAATCTGAAGCATTAAGCTATTTTAATGAGAATAAGGATGTGGAACACTACTATAGTTTTCCTTCAGAATATAGTACGATAGATAGATTTGACTTTATGGGACGTTTAAAAGTTACTCAGAAGTGTATGCAGTGCCATGGATATCAAGGGTATAAGCTTGGCGATATTCGCGGAGGTATTCGTGTAAGTATTCCTACTGAGATTTATAATACTACCTTGATAAAAATTCTTAATGATTCGAGTATTGATCGTTATGTAACAATTATATTTATATTGTTTTTGGGTTTTATAATAAGTATATACTTGATTAAAAATGCTAGGCATTTAGAAAAACAAAAATTACAAAATGAAGTGATACTTGCACAATCGCGTTATGTGGCTATGGGAGAGGTGACGAGTATGTTAGCACACCAATGGAGGCAACCAATATCAAGTATCAGTATGCATGTAAATAACGCTTTAGTTGATATTGAATTGGGTGGAGATAGTAAGGAGATAGTTGAAAATCTTGAAAAGATCTCTTTAGAGACGCAAGCCTTATCAAAGATTATAAGTTCATTTAATGATCTGTTTGAGCTTGGATCACAAAATAATGAAGTTATTGTATCGGAGGTTATAGATAAGGTGTTGTCAGTATTTGAGGTCGATTTTCAGTCTTATGGGATAATTGTTGAAAAAGATTATACTAATGAAGTAAAATTAAGTTTATCATCACAAGGCTTATTTCAAGTTTTATGGAACATTTTACTTAATGCTAAAGATGTTTTAGTGCTTAGAAATATAAACTTACCAAAGATTAGAATTGAACTGAATGAAAATGAGAAAGAAGTAATCATTGTGGTTTCTGATAATGCAGGTGGAATTATGGGATCAAACTGCGAAAAAGTTTTTGAACCTTATTACTCCACAGATAAAAATCTAAATGGAAAAGGGTTAGGATTGTTTACAAGTAGAACAATTGTTGAAAGAAATCTAAATGGCGAAATAGATGTTAAGAATAGTGGAGAGGGTGCTCAGTTTTGTATCCATTTAAAGAAATCAAATGTATGATATAGTTTATTCTGAAATAGCAGACAAACTTGTATCTGATGGGTATATTATTATTGAGGATGTACTTGATAAAGAGATGGTAAGTTCTTTAGGTGAGTACGCTAATGCACAAAATAATTTTAAAAAAGCTGGCATCTCTGCTAATGTAGACCTTCATTTGGATCAAGACAGACGAAGAGATAAAATTCTTTGGATAGATGAAGACAATGGAGTCCAGAGCTACTTTTTAGATTTTACAAATGGTTTAAAAGAGTATTTGAACCGTTCTCTATATTTAGGTTTACGCTACTATGAATCACATTTTGCTATTTATGAAAAAGGTGATTTTTATGAGAAACATTTAGATGCTTTTAAAAATTCAAAAAACCGTATTGTCACTACAGTATTTTATCTTAATGAAGATTGGGATAAAGATGATGGAGGGGAGCTGATTATCTATGATATTGATGGTAATGAGATTACAAAAGTGATTCCAAAAAGTAATACATTAGTAGTGTTTATGAGTGAGGATTTTCCACATGAAGTTCTTGCAGCAAAAACTAAAAGATATTCAATTGCTGGCTGGTATAGAGTCGATTAAGTGTATACCCAATTAGTACAGTTCTCGAAAAAAATTATTCGACTAGGGAATTCTCTTCTTAAACATTGAGTATACAAAGATAATTATACTATGAACTAATGTGGTTTTAGTGTAAAAGATAAGAATTTATTGGTTTAAGAGCTTAGAGTTTTCGAATATAAGCTCAGTTTTCTTCCTTGAAAGCTCGTCAGATAGGTTAAGTGTGATACCTCCGTCACTTCCTGTAACCTCCTTATTTTTACAATACATAATTCATACATTCTTTGTGCTCAATGAGGTTATTTTGAAGGATTTAGATAATATTTTATTTCTAGTACACTTAAAAATGAAATTTAATTTCTTTATTTGATATTTCTATTTGTTTATGCTCTTGTTATCTTTTGGAATCTCTATTATAAATTTCGCCCCATCATTTTCATTCATTACTTCCAAGGTACCATTAAAATGAGTTGTTATAATCTTTTTACTCATATATAAGCCTATCCCTGTCCCAACACTTTCATGTTTAGTAGTAAAATAAGGATCAAATATTTTATTTATTATGGCTTCTGGAATACCTCCACCATTATCATGGATCATTATGTAAATACTTTGTTCATTTTCACTCAATAAGAGCTGCACTAAAGGTACTTGTATTTTTTTATCAATTAATACATCTTGTGCATTGTTTAATATATTTAGTATCACCTGTAAAAGTTCTCTTTTGTACCCATAAATCTCACATTGACACTCTTTTGCTCCTGTGAAATTTATATCTATATTATTCTTTTTATATGAACTAGAGATTATTTCATAAGCTTCTTGTAAAACATCTTGTAATAAAAATTGGCTTTTACTTTTTTCATTACTAGACATAGTTCGGAAATCATCTATAGTTTGACTAAGATGTGCTGTGTACTCTTTTACTTTTTTTGATGTGTTGAGAAATGTTTGTGAATCTATTTGTTCTAAATCTTCAAGCTCTATATCAAATTCTAAATCATTCAGGGTATTGTTTATAGCCCCGATAGGTTGTCTCCATTGGTGTGCTATATTTCCTAGCATTTCACCCATTGCACTCATCCTATTTTGTGATTCTAACATCTTAGCTTGGTGTTCTTTTTCTGTAATATCCCTATGGAATCCAGTAATTCTTGTAGGTGTTTCCCCATTTTCAAAAAAGGCATCACCAACATCTTCAATAATTAATTTTTCACCATTTTTTGTAGTTATTGGATAACGAATTCTAAAGTGAGCATAACCAGATTCATTGGGAGTGTCTTCGAGTATATCATGAATAGCTGTATGGTGCTCTGAACGACTATTGTTCGGGATTAAGGCAAGATAATCTAAATATTTTAGTTTTTCATCTTCTTGAAATCCGAGTCTATGTTTCCATGAGGCACTTAAATAAAATTCATTTTCTTTAAGATTGTAATCCCAAAAGCCGTCTCTAGAGGAGTTGATAGCAAATTCAAAACGTTTTGCCTGTTCCGTAATTTGAGACTGAAGACCTTCATGTGCTAAGGCTTGCTTTGTTGTATCGAACCTTATAGCTTTGTAGCCAATTGTCTTGTTATCAGAACGTATAGGAGATATGGATGAGTCGGTCCAAAATAAACTACCATCTTTTTTTCTATTTTCAATCGTAGCATGAAAGGTCTCATTGTTTTGGATTGTCTTCCAAAGCTTATTATACATAGATGTAGGTGTATTAGGTGATCTTAATAGACTATGTGGTTTTCCTAGAAGTTCATCTTTTGCATAACCTGTAATATCACAAAAGTTTTCGTTGACATATGTAATGTTACCATCAACATCTGATTCTGAAACAATTACATTTCTGTTAAAGATATCAGAATCTTCTTGAAGTTGGTTTTTCACTTTTTGTAACTCATTCCAGATATTATAATCATCCTTGTTGTGTAAAAAGACAGCTACAATCAGGATTGATTGAATTACAAAAGAGATTAATTCAGTTGTGAAGAATGTAATATTGACTATAAGGATAATGATAACTAGAAAATGGGTGGCAATAATCCTATCATGAGGATTTTTTATAAGGTGATTCAATTTCATCTTTTAGCCTTTAAAAGAACTCTATCTCATTTTCTTCAGCTTCTTTTCCTTCAAGATAATCGATTACTACTTGTATATCATTTATAAGTGATGCATTATAAAACCTTGGGTCTTTTGCTTCTTTTGAAATGACATTTTTTCTAAAGTTATCTAAGGTGAGTTGCATTGATTCAAAATAGATACCAGTTTGATGGATATCTTGAAGGAAACGTTCTCTGAAACTTACTATTTTTTGACTAAATTCATATATAAAAGAGCTAATATCAAAAAATTCTGGATAGCTATTAAGCTTTGAAGAGTATTGCATATAAACATCTGAAAGTTTATATAAGTAGTCTTCATTTAAGCGTTCCCCTTGGAACATCATCATGATATAGTTATCAATCTCTGATGACAAGTCAGCAAGTTCATCAATATCTTCAGCTAAGATAACATCATAATAGCTCTCTTTTGGCATTTCTATGGTTTCTTTTTTTTGTATCGGCTCTTGAGGTGCTTGTTTGGCGTTTATATTTGTTTGAAGTGCTAATTGATTAAGCTTTTGCTCTAAAATGATGTTTTTTCTTCTCATCGCTTCTAGTTCATTTTGAAGTTGGTTTTCGTACTCTATTAATAATTTATGATCATTGAGGGTTGAGCAAGCCTTATAAAGCATCTGTATCATTAGTTCTTTATCTAGCGGTTTATTTATAAAGTTTGTTATCCCTAAGTTAATAAGATTTGTGAGAAGCTTTGATTCATTATGTGCAGATAATACAATAATCATAGGCTCTTTATCAGTATATTTTTTAATAGAGTGTATAAGCTCAATACCGTCCATTATTGGCATGTTTATATCAGTTATAATAAGGTCTATATCCTCTTTTTTAAATATTTCAAAAGCCTCTTGACCATTAATTGCTACATAAGTTGTTTTGAAAAGTTTAGAAAGAGTACTCTCTAATCCATCTCTTAGTATAGCTTCATCTTCAGCATATAAAACATTTAAACTTGAGGCAACACCTCTTAAGTCTTTGGCACTAATCATATCTAATCCTTGAGGCTTTTTATCTTACTTTATAATCATTTTACAGGAGAATTGCTATACTCTTGCTTATGAATAAACTCTCTTATATACAGTTGGGTGCTACACTATTTGTACCAGCTACACATAAAAACCTTAGCGTAATTGTTAGTAAAGAAAAATATCCAGAACTTAAAAGTGTTGTTATTGACACAGAAGATGGAATTAAAACAAGTGAACTAGATGAAGCGTTACAGAGGATAAAAAAGATACTAAAAGTGTATAAAAAAACAGAACTTTTGGTGTTTATAAGAGTACGAGATGAAAGTGTCTTAGAGAGACTTCTGAGAGTTCCTTTTATTGACAAGATAGAGGGGTTTTTACTTCCAAAAGTTTCTTTGTTAAATGTAGACAAGTATTTAAAACTTCTCCAAGATAGAGATTTTTACATTATGCCAAGTATAGAGGGTGAAGAGTTATTTAATCATTCGAAGCTTAATCAATTAAGAGACAAGTTACTAACAAACAAAGAAAAAATAGTGTTAGTTCGTTTTGGATTAGAAGATATGTTAAGACAGCTCTGTATGAAACGTCAAAAGGGTAGGACTGCGTTTGATACTAGCGTTACTTCTTCTGTAATAGGAAACTTTATAGCTACATTCAAAAGTGCAGGTTTTGGCGTTAGTGGAGGAGTTTATCCTTATTTTAATGATGAACTTGGTTTTATTGAAGATGTTAAACGTGACTTACAAGAGGGCTTGTTTACTAAAACCATTATTCACCCTTCACAAATTACTATAATAAATGAGCTTTATAAGGTTACTCAGCAAGAGTATACTGAGGCCTTAGAGATATCTCAAGAGGAAGATGGTGTTTTTGCTCAAAATGGAAAAATGGCAGAGGTGAAAACTATGAGCCCTTATGCAAAAGAGATATTGCTAAGAGCTGAGGTTTATGGTATTTTACCTCTCCCATAAAAGTGCAAAGTCATCTATTCGCACATCAGTACGTCTTGGTTTTATACTAAAGGTAGTAATCTCAAAATTATCTATATGAAACTTCTCTTTAATCTTTTCAATATCACTCTCTAGTGCCTCTTCAAGCTCTTGAACATCCGCTTCTAAAGCATCAATTAATGCTTGTGTATTTTTCACATCATTACGTTCTTTAAAGACACCTTTTCCTTTTTTCAAAGAAGAAGCACCTTTACTGATTGTTGAAGCACTTAATGTTTTTTTCCCAAAAAAAGCACTTACAAGTGTCATCCCTATCCCTAAAACCGTATCAGTTATTTTGGAACTAACATCAGATTCCTCTTTTTCAAGTTTTATTTGTAGTCTTGCAAATTTATCTTCAAAGCTTTTGTATTTAGTAGAAAACTTTTTTTCAAGCTTTTCAATCTCTATATCTTTTCTTTCTTTAAGGCTGTTTTCAATATCAACTCGAAAGTCTCTTATATTTTGTTCTAAACTTGATTCCATTTTAAGTGCAGCACATCTATAAAGTTCTAATCTTTTTGAGTTATATATAAAATTCGATAGTTCTCTCTCAAATTTTCTAAGTGTTTTTTCCCTAGTGAGAATAGAGGAGGGGGTGATATATGATCCATTTTTAGAAGCTTTAGTTGTTTTGTTACTAAGAGACTCTTCTCTAGCATTTTGAAAGTCAACATCAGGAACACTATCATCAATATCGAGTTTGAAATAGAGTTGTTCATTTATGTCTATAGCTCTTTTTTGGTTGTAAAACCTTAGCGTTACTTCACCATAAAGGTAAGGATAAAATTCAGAATCTGAATTAATATCAGTATCTAAAAAGTACTCTTTAATAGATTCGGAGATTATAGGTTTATGTGATGAGGTATTAGCATTTACAGACTTTACTATATCCTCTTTGATTTGATTCTTTTTTTTGTTTTTCATAAGTGTTCTAATATCATCTTTAGTCATGGGACCTTTAAGATAAGAGAGTACCCACCTAGTATAAAACTCTTGTGTTTGTTCCTCATGTACATTTTTTAAAAAGAAGTGTCGACCTTTAAGTGTAGCAATCTTTTGTGCTATCTCTTTTTTAGGAAGAGTAGACTTTGCTGCAACTCCATCAAGTACTTTGTCAATGTCTTGTTTTGTTTGAAGTTTTCCAATAAACCATGTACCAATGTTTGAGAGCCCTTTATAGTCTATATCTACTGGATTTTGTGTTGAAAGTATTATCCCTGTACCGAAGGCTCTCGCTTGTTTGAGTAGTAAAAGCATAGGCTCTTTTGAAGGGGGATTTTTACTAGGTGGAAAAAAGCCAAAAATCTCATCCATATATAATAATGATTTAAGAGTTGAACTACCACGTTGACGTCTCATCCACGAGATATAAGCATTTAGAAGCATAGTTACAAAAAACATTCTCTCATCATCATTGAGATGTGCTATAGAGAAGATTGCTACTTTAGCTTTGCCATTTTCATCATACAGCATATTTTGAATATCAAGAGCCTCCCCTTTTATCCAAGAGGAGAATGTAACAGAAGATATAACGCCATTAAAAAGTTGGGCTAACTTCATTCTTTCATTTTGAGAGTAAAAGCTACTTAATGAGAGCATCCCTATTTTTTTAAATGGTGGCGAAACTATGTAGCCGATAAGCTCTTCCATACTCAAAGAGATGTTTTGTGTCCAAAAATGATTTAAGATATTTGAGATTAGAAGGTGCTCTTTTGAGTTTAAAGAATCATTTTTAATCGAGATTAGTGCTAACAGAGAAGATGCTGTGGTGTTTATGAGCGCATAAAAAGTGTCATGGTCATCTAAAACAGTTTGTGGTGGGACTTCAAAATTTCCTAGTATATTCACACCTATCCCAGCTGAACTTCCCGGAGTATAGATGGTTTTTTCAATAGAGGCAAATTTTTTAACTCTCTCTAAATCTTGGGAAAAACTTGCAAGACCATCTTGCCACATAGATGCAGTATCTTCAGCCATCTGCTCTTTGGATTTTCCTTTCGCATTGGCATCACTTTCATCTATCCAAGGTAGAAAATCTTGTTTTTGCATTTGGGGAAATCCAAGGCATAAATTCCCCATATCACCTTTTGGATCAATGATAAGAGCAGGGATGTTATCAATTGCAGCTTCTTCTATAAGACCGATTCCAAGACCGGTCTTTCCAGATCCTGTCATCCCTATAATTGCAGCATGTGTTGTTAAATGTTTTGATTTGTAAAGATTTAGAGAATCATCTTGAGAGTTTTTTCCAAGGTAAAATAACCCCAGTTTTTCATAAATATCCTTCACTTTTGAACCACCTTATGCTACAAAATTTTTGTAAATATTGTAACATAAAGAGTATAGATAGTGAAGAAAAACTATAGATTAATAGCCTATTCCCAAATCATTTAAAACATCTATCGCTTGTTCATTACCTTGTTGTGCAGCAAGTTTCCAGTAGTTAATTCCAGATAGGGTATCTTTTGTAACACCAACTCCATTATATAGCATATACCCAAGTGCATATTGAGCCTCTGGATAGTTTTGTTCAGAGGCAAGAAGAAACCAAGTATAAGCGGTATTGTAGTTTTGAGTCACACCATAGCCATAGTAGTAAAGGGTTCCAATTGAATATTGTGAATAACGATAACCTTGATTAGCTGCTAAAGTATACCATTCTAATGCTTGGGTATAGTCTTGGCTCACCCCATAGCCGTTATGGTAATATTTTCCAATATAGTTCTGTGCATAGTCAAAACCTTGATTTGCTGATAAAAGGAACCAGTTATATGCCTCATTGTAGTCTAATGAAGTCCCATAACCATTATCATACATATAACCAAGAGATGCTTGGGCTTGCATAAGACCTTGGGATGCTGAAAGATAAAACCAATGGTATGCTGTTGAATAATTCAATTCTAGTCCATATCCTTGTAGATAGTTTATCCCAAGGTAGTACTGAGCATATTTTTCACCTTCTGAAGCAGCAGCATTAAAAAATTGGTTTGCAATGTTATAGTCGACAGGAATATTTTCATCTTCATAGCCTAGTTCATATAACATACCTGCTGCAGATAAACAATCACTATTAGCAAGATTAGCATCATCATTCAGTATGGAAATTTCACTTGAAGTGAGTTTTCTCGCTCCATTAGTCCAAAAATAATTATATGTAGTCTCTTTGACATCCAAACAAGTTGGTGCTTGTACTTTTGGAGCACTATCTTCACCACTACTACCACAACCACTTAAGGAAAAAAATAAAACTGGAATGATGAGTATGTACGATAAATTATTCATAATATCCCTCCCCCTTTTTTTATACAGTTATAATTAATTATACTCCTATGGCTATTAAATATTATTAAAATGGCGTTTAGTTATAATCGAGAACTTATTTAATACAAAGGTCATAAGATGAAATGGGATGATTTAAGAAGAAGTAGTAATATAGAAGATTTTCGGATGAAATCTGCATCTAGAGGGATAGGTGGTAGAGGGAATTCAAAAGCACTTTTTTTTATTATAAGACTTTTGATTGGGACAAAGATAGGGCGTATTGTTTTAGTTATAGGTGTGATTGCTTATTTCTTAGGTTTTAACCCATTAGCCCTTTTAGATACTGTAACGCCACCTACACAACAGGCGAAGGTAATAGATAGTGCGAAGGATAATAAAACAGCTGAATTTGTATCGGTAGTTCTGGGACAAACAGAAGATATATGGCATAAGCTTTTTCAGGAGCAGGGTCTAAGGTATAAAGAGCCAAAACTTGTTCTCTTCCGTGGAGCAGTAAATAGTGCTTGTGGTTATGCAAGCTCTCAAGTTGGACCTTTTTATTGTCCTAGCGATAAAAAAATCTATCTTGACATGAGTTTTTTTGATGAGCTTTCTAAACGCCACAATGCACCGGGAGATTTTGCACAAGCTTATGTGATAGCGCATGAGGTTGGGCATCATGTACAAAACCTCTTAGGTACTTTAAACAAATCACACTCAGCAAAGGCAAATAGTTCTAAAAATGATGCTAATGCTATTCAAGTAAAGGTAGAGTTGCAAGCTGATTGTTATTCTGGCGTTTGGGCACATTATCTTAAAAATATATTGGAAGAAGGAGATATCCAAGAGGCTCTCAATGCGGCAAATTCAATTGGTGATGATACCCTGCAGAAAAAGGCTCATGGGCATGTAGTACCAGACTCATTTACACATGGAAGTTCTAGTGATAGAATGAAATGGTTTACTCTAGGATATAGAGGTGGGAATTTAGATTCATGTCAAACGGGAATATAATTAAAATTAATCTGATTACAGTGAAGATGTGATATTATATAAATAGAAATATTTTGAGGTGAGCTATGGGTGATGCTAAAAAGTTACAACTTGCTGCCAAGGGAGTAAGTCTCCTTTATGTTGAAGACAACGAGTCTTTACGTTCTAATGCGGCTAAGCTTTTTCAGAAATTTTTTCATGTTGTTTATTTAGCTGGTGATGGTGTTGAAGGTCTAGAAACCTTTAAAAAACATCGTCCTCAGATTGTAGTGACTGATATAAAAATGCCAAAGATGGATGGGATGGTTTTAGCCAAACACATTAAGCATATGGCACCTGATGTAAAATTAATTTTTATGTCTGCTCATGATGAGAAAAGTTACTTATTTGATTCTATAGCTGTTGGAGCTTTTAGGTTCTTAAAAAAGCCTGTAAATCTATCCGAACTCACCAAAACTCTTTATGAAGCTTTAGTAGAATTAAAGCATGAGACAAGAACAAAGCTGTTTTATACCCAACTCAAAAATATATTTAATTATCAAAGCTCTATGGTTGTAATGCTCAATGATGATAAACCCATAATTGCAAATCAGGTTTTTTTAGATTTTTTTGATAAAGAGACAATAGAAGATTTTGCCCTTTATAATCAAGATATAGGAAACCTTTTTTTAGAACATGATGGCTTTTTGTATCAGCATGATGAGGTAGATTGTCTTACAGAATTAAAAAAAGACCCAGACAAAATACACCATGTGAAGATTCAAAACCATAAACATGAGATTAAGCATTTAATTTTAAAATTACAAAAAGTGCCAGAAAGAGAGAATTATTATATAGCTTCATTTGATGATGTTACTGAGTTAAACCTTTTGAAGCTTTTTGATGAAAAACGTTCTAAAAGTGATGCTACAGTTAAAGACATAGAGTCTATGATGAAACTATTAGAAGTGATTAAACGTAATAGTGCGAAGATACATCTACATAATTATTATAAGGGACTAAGCATTACAAATGATGCGATAATCACTGATATTATTGATAATAAAGTAGTTATAAAAACAAACTTTTTACAACAAAAAGCGGTCCAACATGAGAAAAAGGTGATTATCGTTTCAGATGCTTTGCCACATGCAATTGCTTGTAATAATATCGCAAATATCAGTTTTGAGAATCAGAGTGTAGAACTTCAAAACATAAGTTTTATAAAAACTTCCCCAGTAACGAGAAAAACTATTCGTGTTATGCCCGGAGAGGGACATACTGTATCGGTATTTATTGATGAAAATAAATTTCAAGGTGATGTAGAGATAGAAGATATCTCTTTGGATGCTGTTAAATTAAAACTTAATGCCTTACCAGCAGGATTTGTAGAGGGAACCCCTGTAATTATAGATATGGTTTTAGAACTTGACAAAAGACCTCTAATTATAAATACTAGGGCATCTATGTTTAGAAAGTCTGAAACACGACATAGCTTTTCTGTAGTGTTTTTATTGGAGTTAAAACCAGAGACCAAAAGTAATTTGGTGAAATATATAACTAAAAGACAGATGGCAATTATTCGAGAATTTAAAGGATTACAAAATGGCTGAAAATGAAAAAATACTCTTTGATGATGGAGGACACAAGTGTGTTATGTTTAGTTTTGATGATGAAGCACATGAAGACTCTTTTCTCTCTGTAAACCAATTTTTAATTGTACAAAATGGGGTAGGTGTTTTGATTGATCCGGGAAGTGAGTCTATTTTTGATGAACTTTATGATGCTGTGAGTAAACATGTTGAGATTGCAAAGATTAAGTTTATCTTTTTCTCTCATCAAGACCCAGATGTATCAGGTTCTATTGGTCAATGGTCTATAAGTTGTCCAGCAAAATTCATTATGTCCTCATTATGGGTTAGATTTATGAGTCATTATGGATTTATGGAGATGGATAGGGTCATGGCATTGCCAGATCATGGAGCAAAACTGAAATTTGGAGATGAGTTTTTAAAGTTTGTCCCAGCACATTTTTTACATTCTCCAGGTAATTTTACACTCTATGATTCAAAATCTAAAATAGCTTTTTCTGGAGATATTGGAGCAGCTATTTTAAATACGCCAGAGAACTATAAAGTGGTTGAGAATTTTGAAGAACATGTGGAGCATCTTGTAGGGTTTCATCAACGTTATATGGGTTCAAATAAAGTATGTAGAGCATGGGTTGAAAAAATTGAAGAACTTGATGTGAAGATGATTGCACCGCAACATGGATTCTTATTCGAAGGTGGGAATGTATCTAAGTTCTTAGTATGGTTCAAAGAGTTAGAGTGTGGAAGTGATTTTATAGAGGAACTTTATTGATGCAAAATTTACAAGAGCGAGAGATTATTAAACTAAGAAATAAATTAATAGTTTATATATCTATAGCTGTTGTAGCCTTACTTACACTTGTAGTAATCTCTATATCTATTGCACGTGAGAAATCTTTTAATCATATTCAAAACGATTATAATCAGCAAATGCATCAAAATATGAAACATGTTATCAATCACTTTGTTAAGGACTATTCTTTTCGTGTAAGAAGGATGGTTGAAACAACAGATCTTGCAAGTTTTGTTCAAACTGGTGATAGAGAAGCTACAATAAAACTATTACATCCAAAGTTTAGGTTAATGCAAGAAGAAAATAAACACTTTAAAGTGATGCAGGTACACTTAGCTGATGGAACATCTTTTGTAAGACTACATAACCTTAAAGCTTATGGGGATAATATAGCAAAAAAAAGACTAATGCTTCAAAATATTCATAAAAATCATAAAGAGATAAATGCTTATGAAACAGGTGAGTTTGCTACTGTTTATAGAATGATTCATCCTATATTTAATGAACATAATCAATATGTTGGAGCTTTAGAGTTAGGGATTAATCCAAA
>Ga0193963_1000860_pt1 | contig 15583 bp, 18 predicted proteins | sample FB_6_MG_FD_140359 | JGI IMG/M metagenome (GOLD analysis project Ga0193963, IMG submission 140359) | Microbial mat bacterial communities from the Broadkill River, Lewes, Delaware, United States - FB_6_MG | ecosystem: Environmental > Aquatic > Freshwater > River > Microbial mats | place: USA...
AATCAAATAAATTTAATATACATAGATATGTATATTGATAATAATAAAAAGGCTAGAGATTATATTCTCTAGTCTTTTTTAATTCTTTTTTATGTTATAATAAATTTATCTTAAATAATAATTTTATCAGGAGATTTTATGGAAAAGAAAATAAGAGTAACACTCCCTATTGATATATTTGAAATTATAAAAAATGATGCTGAAAATTTTAAGGTTAGTCAAAACTTTTTATACAACTATCTTTTTGAAAATTATAAGAGTTTAAAATTTAATTCTAATTATAACAATACTAATAAAAAAAAGATTATTCAATTTAGTTTAAATAAAAACAATTTAGAAAATTATTATAGTTTTCTATTAGATCATAATATACAAATAGAAGCAAAATTTTTTAGAAATATAATTATAGCTTACGCTGTAAAATCTAAGAAAAATAGAGAATTATTTATTTTTAAAGAATTAATAAATAGAATAAAATACGCTATCAAAAATAATAAACAAATAATTTTAACTTTTCAAGATAACTCCAAAAAAAGAATATCCCCATTTTTAGTTGCCTCTTCAGAACTAGAATTAAAAAATTATTTATTCTCTTATGATGAGTCTGAGAAAAATTTTAAAAATTTTTTAATTAGAAATATTAAAAATGTCTATATTTCTACTAAAGAAAGAACAATTAAAAATACAGATTTTATTGACCAAGTTGTTAAAAACTTTAATCCTTTTCTTTCTACAAATAATTACATAGTCGTTCGATTTTCACAAGGAGGTCTAAAAACATTTGAAAAATTAAAAACCAATAGACCAAAAATCTTGGAAAGCAATAACTTAATTTATAAATTTGAATGTTCCTTAGAACAAGGAAAAAGATACTTTTCTTATTTTTTTAGTGATGTAGAAATTTTAGAACCTTTAGAGTTAAGAAACTGGTTTAAAAATCAATATGAAAAAGGAAAAAAACTTTATAACATTTAGATTTATTTATATTTTAGATATTTCTTTATAAAAAATGATTTATTTGATATAATTGGTATTGTAGATAATTTATTCTTATCTACAAGTATATTTAATTAGGAGAATTTTATGTTAATTTTAATAATATCAGTAATATTTTTAATTCTTTTTTTTCATAAAAAAGGAGTTCCTATTTTTCTTTATCACCAAGTTAACAACTTATCTAATGTTACCCCTGAATTATTTGAAAAGCATCTTAAAATTTTAAAAGAAAATGAAATGAATCCTATTACCATTTCAGAATACTATAACAATAAAAATATTAAAAACTCTATGCTTATTACTCTAGATGACGGTTACATTGATAACTACTTATATGTTTTTCCTCTTTTAAAAAAATATAATATGAAAGCTACTATATTTCTTAATACTTTCTACATAAAAGAAAAACATAATTGTAAAAATGTTGAAATAAAATTAAATAATATTGCAAATAACGAGGCTATTAAAAACTTTTTATCTTTGGGTAACGCTCAAAGTGATCAATATTTAAGTTGGGAACAAATAAAGGAAATGTCTAAAAGTGGTTTAGTTGATTTTCAAGCTCATTCTCACAAACATATGGCTATTTTTAAAAAAGATCAGTTAGAAGATATTTTTTTAGAAAATGAAAACGATTGTACTGATACTTTTTTATATCATAATATTAAAAAAGGTTTTCCTAAATTTCCTAAAAGAGGAGAATACTCTGGAAAAGGTATTCTTATTGAACCTGAATTTTTTAACTTGTTTGAAAATTTTTATAATAATAAATTAATTGATAAAGATAAAAAAGAATTAAAAAAACTTGGGAATGATTTTATAAATAAATATAAAAAAGATTATTTTATTTATGAAACCTCTTCGGAAGCAGAAAACCGTATTAAAGAAGATTTCTTAATTAATAAGACATTAATTGAAGAACATCTAAATAAACCTGTTCTCTTTTTCTGCTGGCCTTGGGGACATCGAGATAAAGAATCTCTAACTTTATTAAAATCTCTTGGTATAAAAGGTTTTATATCAACAAAAAAAGGAACTAACTCATATTCCCCTAACTGGAATATGATAAGAAGAATTGAACTTAGAAAATTTACACCTAGTAAATTTAAGCTTAATCTTTTTATAAATAGAAACTTACTATTAGGAAAGTTATATGGATGGCTTTCTTAAACTTAGGAGGAAAATATGAGCTTATCTGTAGCTATAATTACATTTAATGAAGAAAAAATATTAACCAAAACTCTCTCCGCTATTTCATCTATTGCAGATGAAATTATTATAGTTGATAGCGGATCTACTGACAATACTAAAAATATTGCTCTTGAGTTTAATGCCAAGTTTTTTTCTGAAGCTTGGAAAGGATATGGACCACAAAGAAACTCAGCAATAAAAAAATGTTCTTGTGACTGGATTTTAAATATTGATGCAGATGAAGAACTTTCAAATAATCTAATCAATAAAATTAGAAAAATTAAAAAAAATTCTTTAAAAGAAGAAGTTTTTAAAATAAATTTTACCTCTGTGTGTTTTGGCAAAAAATTAAAACACGGAGGTTGGAGTAATTCTTATAGAATAAGACTTTTTAGAAATGGAGCTGGTTTATTTAATAACAATACTGTTCACGAAGAATTCATAACTAATAAGAAAGTTTTTTCTTTAAAAGAAGATATATATCACCACAGTTATATTTCTTTAGAAGATTACTTTAATAAATTTAATCGTTATACTACTGAAGGAGCTTTAGAGTATTATTCTCGAGGAAAAAAAGCTTCTTGTCTTCAAATTATTTTTAATCCTATATATAAATTTATAAAGATGTATGTTTTAAGATTAGGTTTTCTTGATGGCATAGAAGGATTAATGATTGCAACTTCTAGCGCAATATACTCTATGGTTAAATATTTTAAACTAAGAGAAATTTATAAAAATAATACCTACATTAAAAAATAAATATTATTTTTAATTGAACCAAGGAGAAAATAATGAATAGTAAAAATATAAAAAAAATAATAATTTCTAGAACGGATAAAATTGGAGATTTAATTTTATCTATACCTAGTTTTTTTATGACAAAAAAAATGTTTCCTGATGCAGAATTGATTGTTTTGGTAAGAAATTATAATTATGAAATTTTAAAAAATCTACCCTATATTGATAGAATCTTAAAAATTGATGATTATCGCCAAGAAACATTATTAGAAAAAATAAAATACTTTGAAGCTGATGTATTTATAGCTTTATATAATGATAATTTTATATCTAAATTGGCTAAAGCTAGTAAAGCTAAATATAAAATTGGCCCTATTTCTAAAATTTCTTCTTTCTTTACTTTTAATAAAGGAGTCTTCCAAAAAAGATCTAAATCTATTAAAAATGAAGCTGAATATAATCTAGATTTAATTTATAAATTAAGTCCTGAAAGATATAATGACAATTTTGAAATTAACAATGCTCTAATACTTACAGAGGAAAATTTAAGTGTTGCAAACATGTTTTATAAAAATAATAATATTGGTAACAAATCTCTTGTTGTTAATCCTTTTATGGGAGGATCTGCAAAAAATATAAGTGATCACCAATATGTTAACTTATTACAAAAAATTTATGATCTTATCCCAGATATTGATATTATTTTGACATGCCATATTTCTGAAGAAGAACGAGGTGAAAAAATTATTTCTCTTATTAATAGAAAAAATATTTTTCTATTTGCTAATGGAGGATCTATCTTAAATTTAGCAGCTGTTATTGAAAAATCTAAAGTTTTTCTTGGGGGATCTACTGGACCTACTCATATTGCAGGAGCACTGAAAAAAGATATTGTTGCTCTTTATCCTAATAAAAAAACGCAACATCCTATTAGGTGGGGAACTTTTAATAATCCAAATGTAACCTATATTATTCCTGATGAAATCAATAAATCTACAAAAGAAAAATATTCTAAAAAAAATAAATTATTTTCTTCTTATAATGAAAAAATTGAATCTATTATTTTATCTTCATTAGAAGAAAAATTAAACAACTAAAAGTAGGTGAATCTGATGAGAATATTAATAATACATACAGCTTTTATAGGAGATATTGTCTTATCAACACCTCTTATAAAAAAAATTAAACAAAGTTATGAAAATTGTTCAATTACTTATGTTACAACTCCTATTGGAGCTGAAATTTTAAAAAACAATCCTAACTTAAACAATATAATTATTTATGATAAAAAAGGAAAACACAAAGGTTTAAATGGAATTTGGGATCTTGGAAAACGTTTAAGATATGAAAATTTTAATATGGTAATTACTCCTCATAGATACTTAAGAAGTTCTATTTTAGCTTGGTTATCTCGTTCTCCTATAAGAAAAGGATATGATATTGCTGCAGGAGCTTTCCTTTTTAGTGAAAAAATACACTATGACAAAAAAAAGCATGAAGTTGAAAAATTACTTTCTTTTATCAACTGTGAAAAAACTAATAAAAAAAGATATGATATTGAGTTATTCCCAGGTAAAAAAGATATAGAGTTTGCTGACTCTATATGGCAAAAATATAATCTTAATGATTTTAAAGTTATTTCTATAAATCCTGGAAGTAAATGGTTTACAAAACAATGGCCCATTGAATATTTTAATATTTTAATCAATAATTTTGAAAAATATAAAAATATTAAAGTGCTTGTTTTAGGAGGCCCTGAAGAAACTAATTTATCTATTTCCTCTAAACATATTATTGATTTGAGAGGAAAGACCTCTTTACTTGAATTAGCTGAAATTCTTAAGAGATCTGATATTGTAGTAACTAATGATTCTTCTCCTATTCATATTGCATCTGCTTTTAAAAAACCTCGTATTTTTGCTATTTTTGGTCCAACAATTAAAGAATTTGGATTTTTCCCTTGGAGTCTAAATAGTGAAATTTTTGAAACAAAAAATTTAGAGTGTCGCCCTTGTGGAATTCATGGAGGAAACTCTTGCCCTGAAAAACATTTTAAATGTATGAAATCTATAACACCAGATAAAGTCTTTAATAAAATTATTAATTATTTAGGGTTTGATTTATATGATTAAAAATACAAATTATATTTATTCTGACAAAAAATCAAAAGATCTTTATCTAGAATTTAAAAATAAAAATTTTAAAATTCTTAAAACTTTAAAAAATGATAAAAGAAGTTTAGTTCAACTAATTTCAATAAATAATAAAAATTATATTTTAAAAATTCCAAGAGAAAAAAATACAAGAAAGTGGCAAAGATTTTTATCCTTATTTAGAGGAGGAGAAAGTCAACGAGAGTTTAAAAATTTAGAAAATATCAGAAAACTAGGTTTTAATTCTCCTCAGCCTTTTTTTGCTGTAGAAAATAAAAAGTTTGGAATAACTTTTCATTCTTTTTTAGTTTTAGAATATATTCATGGAAAAGAATCTTCTTTAAATGATTTAAAGTCAGTTGTTGATACTTTACATAAAATTCATTCCTCTGGTTTTTTACATGGAGACTCCCAGTTAACTAATTTTATGATTTCTAAAAATAAAGTTTTTTTAATTGATAGTAAATTTTCTAAAAATATATATGGTAAATTTGGAGCTGCTTATGAATTTATTTATCTTGAAGAAAGTTGTAATAAAAATTTAAAAAATTACTTTAATAAAAATACTATTTTTTATAAAGGAGCTAAATTTTTAAATAGTTATTTGCATTGGTGGGGAAGCTTTAGAAAAAAAATAAGAAATAAAAATTAGAAAGGAAATAAATTGTGAAAATATTGATAATAAGACTTAGTTCTATAGGTGATATTATATTAACTACGCCTATTTTAAAACAATTAAAAATTAAATACCCTAATATTACTATTGATTTTTTAGTTATGAAAAACTTTAAAGAATCTATATCGGAACTACCATATATAGATAATTTAATTGTTTTCGATAAAAATAAACATGATTCTTTGAAAAATCTAATTCATTTTGGCAAAGAACTTTCTAAAAATAATTATGATTATGTTTTTGATTTACATAATAAATTAAGATCGTTTATTATTTCTAAAAATATTAATTCTAAAGTTTTAATTTATCCAAAAAGAAAACTTTGGAAATCTATTTTAGTTAAATTAAGAATTATTAAATATCATGCTGATGATACTATTATTAAAAATTATTTTAAACCTTTTCATTTTTTGGATTTAAAGTATGACTACGAAGACTTGACATTTTCATTTTCTAAAAACGATTTAAAAAATGTTTCTAAATACAGTTCTTGTTTTGTTATGGCTCCAGGAGCTTCTAAGGAAACTAAAAAATGGACTATTGAAGGTTTTGGGATGTTAGCTAAAATGCTTTATGAAAAATATCAAATTAAAACTATTCTGATTGGTGGAAACGTTGATTCTTCTCGTTGCAAAAAAATTAATGAAATAAGTGAAAATAATTGTATTAATCTTGCTGGAAAACTTTCTTTAAAAGAAAGTGGTGCTTTACTTTCTGTTTCTAAATTACTTATAACAAACGATTCTGGTCCTTTTCATATTTCTAGAGGAGTTAAGTGTCCAACTTATGCTATTTTTGGACCTACTGATCCTGGTATGTTTGAATTTGATAAACAAAATAGATTAATCTATAGTAATATTGAGTGCTCTCCTTGTAGTTTACATGGAGATGCCAAATGTCCAAAAAAACATTTTAAATGTATGAAAAACATTACTGCAAATTTAATTTTCAAAAAAATAGAAAAAGATTTTATTTAATTAAGGAGGTTTAATGATGGCTACAAAAAAAAATAGTTCTTTAGATAAAAATAAAGCTCTTGAATCTGCAATGAAACAAATTACAAAAGATTTTGGTGAAGGCTCTATTATGAAATTAGGACAAAATGTTGCTATGAACATTGATGTTATTCCTACGGGAAGTATGAATTTAGATAATGCTCTTGGCCTTGGAGGAGTTCCTAGAGGAAGAATAGTTGAAATATATGGTGCTGAAAGTTCTGGTAAAACAACCCTTGCTTTACATATTATCGCTGAAGCTCAAAAGCTAGACGGAATTGTTGCTTTTATAGATGCTGAACATGCTCTTGATCCTAAGTATGCTAAGGCTCTTGGAGTTGATATTGATGAATTGTTAATTTCACAACCAGACTATGGAGAACAGGCTTTAGAAATAGCTGATATGTTAGTCCGTTCTGCAGCTATTGATGTTATTGTTGTCGATTCTGTTGCTGCTCTTGTTCCTAAAGCTGAAATAGATGGTGAAATGAGTGATCAACAAATGGGATTACAAGCTAGACTAATGTCTAAGGCTCTTAGAAAATTAACAGGAACTTTAAACAAATCTAAAACTACTCTTATATTTATAAACCAAATCAGAGAAAAAATAGGCGGATTTGGATTTGGTCCTCAAACTACAACTACAGGAGGAAGAGCTTTAAAATTCTATTCTTCTGTTCGTTTAGAAATTAAAAGAATTGGATCTGTTAAACAAAGTGATGAAATTATCGGTAATGAAGTTATTGTTAAAGTAACTAAAAATAAAATAGCTCCACCTTTCAAAGAAGCTGCTTTCCAAATTATGTATGGGAAAGGAATTTCAAAAGTGGGCGAAATTTTAGATGCTGCCATCAAAGCTGATGTTGTAGCTAAATCTGGAGCATGGTTTAGTTATGGAGATATTCGTTTAGGTCAAGGAAAAGAAAATGTTAAAAATAGGCTTGAAAATGAACCTGATTTATTAAATAAAATTTATGACGATTTAAAAAAAGCTTTAAATCCTGTTGAAGAAGTTATTGATTCTGAAACTGGGGAAATTTTAGATGAAGATAATAAAAATACAAAATAGTAAACTTTATTTTGAAAACAACATTTCTTTTTCAATTCCTAAAAAAAAAATTTATCAACTTAATTTAAAAGAAGATATTTTTATAGAAAATGATTTATATTTAAAACTTTTAAAAGAATCTGCTCTTTCTTTTTCTTACTGGCTACTTGAAAAAAGAGATTACGGAACCAAGGAAATAGAAATAAAACTTTTGACAAAATACAAAGAACCTACTATAATAACAGACATAATCTCTTTATTAAATGACAGGTGTTATTTAGATGATTCACGATTTGCTAAAGGTTTTATTAACACCCATACACATTGGGGAAGAAAAAAATTAGAATACCATTTAATTATAAAAGGTATTGATAGAACTATAGTTAATAATTTACTAAATGAAAATACCTCTCATGAATTTGAAGAAATCAAAAAAAGATGGCTACAAATGAAAAATAAAGATAATTATAAAAAAATTCAAACTCTTATGAGAAAAGGCTTTGAATATCAAAATATTAAAAAAGTTATTGATGAATTATAGGAGGATTTATGTTAGGTATTATTTTTTCGTTTTTGTTTATTTTGTTTATTTTTATTTATAAAGAAATTTGTTTTTTTCCTTTTTTATTTTTAAAAAATAAGGATACTAAAATTAGAAAAGCTCGTATTTACTTAAGAGAAATGAGTGTTTCTCTTCTTAAAATTTTAAATATCAAGGTTAATATTAAATATAAAAACAACTTTAATATTAATACTTTAGATAAGAAACAGAATATTGTTATTATTGCAAATCACCAAAGTAACTTTGATATTCCTGTTTTATTGTCTGTTTTTAAAGAGTTTGATATTGGATTTGTTGCAAAAAAAGAAATGGAAACATGGCCATTTTTTTCTAGATGGATGAAAAGAGGAAATTATATTTTCTTAAATCGTAAAAATGCTAGAGAAGGAATTAAAAGTATTAAACAAGCTGTTTCCATAGTTAATTCTGGTTATCCTACTGTTATTTTTCCTGAAGGAGAAAGAAGTACTACAGGCAAAATAACTAAATTTAAAAAAGGGAGTTTCAAACTTCCTTTAGATAGTAAAAGCATTATTATTCCTGTTACTATTAATGGAACTTTTGATATTCAAAGAAAAAATAGTCCTTTTATCAGTTTAAATAAAAAAGTATCTGTAACTATTGATGCCCCTATTAATTTAAAAAATAAAGATCTTAATTTTAAGAAAAATATACATTTAACTGTTGAAAAAATAATTAAGGAGAATTTCTAATGAGAAACATTAAAATTTCATATTCTTATGATGGTAGTTGTTTTTTTGGATTTCAAAGACAACCAAAAAAAAGAACTGTACAAGGTGAGATAGAAAAAGCATTAAATTTAATTTTAAAAGATAAGATTAATTTAATAACTTCTGGAAGAACTGATCGAGGAGTTCATGCCAGAAAACAAGTTTCTAATTTTTTAGTTAAACCTGGAATTAATATTCCTATAAAAAATTTAAAACGTGCATTAAATAATATTATCCCAAATGATATTGATATATTTGATATTGAAGAAGTTGCTCTAAATTTTCATTCTCGTTATTTAGCTAAAAAAAGAGCTTACGAATATCTAATAACTTGGGAAAAAGATGTTTTTTTAAGAAGATATAAAACTTATATCCCCAAAAAGATTGATCCTAATAAATTTTATAATATTTTAAAACCTCTTATTGGGACTCATGATTTTAATAATTTTAGACTCAAAGATGAAAATAATAAAACTAGTATAAGAGAAATTTTTAAAATTAATACATCTTTAAATGATTCCAATACTTTATCTATCTTTATAGAAGGTAATGCTTTTTTAAAAACACAGATTAGAATTATTGTAGGAGTTGCTTTAGACGTCTATTTTAATAGAAAACCATCGAACTATATAGAACTTTTATTAAAGGAACCTCATATAAATAGAAAAATTGAAGTTGCTGATCCTTTCGGATTATATTTAGTTAAAATAGATTATTAAGAGGAGAAGATTTTATGATTATTAAAGAAATTTCTATTGATGAAATTAAATATATTAATGAAATTGTTGAGATGGAAAAATCAACTTTTGGTAAATTAGGAGGAGTTGATTTATGGATATTAAAACCTCTTGTAAAATTTGGAAAAGTTTTTGTTGCTCTTGAAAATGAAAAAGTTATTGGAGCCGCTGAATTTTTAATTTCTTTCGACTGTCCTCATGCTTTTTTATATGGAATTTCAATACATAATCTCTATCAAAATAAAGGAATTGCTAAATCTCTATTAGATTTTTGTGAAAACTATTTCTTTAAAAAACAAATCAAGAAAATTTCTTTAACTGTTGATCCTAAAAATACAAAAGCTATTTCACTTTATAAAAAAAAGAATTTTCATATAACTTGTTTAAAGGAAGACGAATATGATAATGGTATTCATAGGTTTATTATGGAAAAGAATTTAGTTTAAATATTTTTCTTTACTTTAATATGAATTTAATTTATAATTATAATGATTACAAATTAAAAGGGGGTCAAATATGAATTCAATAACAAACAATTCTCATGATGTTGGTTTATTTCTTAAAAATCACGGAATAAAGCCTTCTTACCAAAGATTAAAAATTTATTCTTTTTTATTTGAAAATAGAATTCATCCTACAGTTGATACTATTTATAAAAACTTGTGTCCTGAAATCCCTACATTATCAAAAACTACTGTTTATAATACTTTAAATTTATTTATACAAAAAAATATTATTCAAAAATTGGTAATAGAAGAAACTGAAACAAGATATGATGTAAATACTTCTACACATGGTCATTTTAAATGTGAAAACTGTGGTAAGGTTTATGATGTATTTTTAGAAAATAATCTTCTACATTCTTCAAATCTTGAAAATTTTAAAGTGAACGAAACTCATCTTTACTTTAAAGGAGTTTGTGAAAAGTGTATAAAATCAATAAAAAAATAAAAGATAAAATTATCTTTTATTTTTTTATTTATACATATATACATATTAGTCTAATATTCTTTTACTTAAATTTATTATATTAACTTGTCTTATTGGAGGGACTTTATGAAAGATTACATTATTGTTTTTTCTTTTTTTGGAATATTTATCTTATTAACTATATTTTTTTCTAATCTAAATACTAAAGTTAAACATCTTAAAAAAAGAAATAAAAAAATAAACGAATTAAAACAAAATGGTTATACAATTTCAAAAAGATGGGATTGTAATTATATTACTGTAGGTATTGATGATTTAAAAAAAATTCTTTTTATTATTGTTTTAGATAAAAAATTAAGTTTTTTTAAAATAAATATTAATGATATTATTAAAAAAGAAATACATTCTTTTGGTTTTATTAAAGGTTTTATAACTTCTGTTTATATTGATATTTTTACAAATAAAAATTTAACCTATACTGTTAGAACTTTATGCATTACTCGTGGTTTTGGAGTTAGAAATAAAAATAAAGCTGTTCTTTTTTCAAAAAAATATGCTAAAGAAATATGTAACCATATTGAAAAATTACAAATTAAATAAAAAGGAGGATTTTTATGGATTATTTAGTTAATCATCCTGATTTTACAAATAAAAATTTAATTCTCCAGATTAATTTATTAGACATTAAAATTATATATAACAATGAAATCTTAAAATTAAAATGGGGCAAAGTAAATATTTTAGATAACAATAATAATAAACGAACTTTAAAATTAAAAGATTTTATCTTAACTTCTCCAAAATTATTCATAGATAATGAAATTGAAAAAAATATTATTCCTGAATTTTCTCCTCTCACATTTCTTTTCTTATTTCCATCTCTTGTCCTTTTCCTATACGGACCTATTGGAATTGCTTTTGGTACATTAAATATGTTTTATATTAGAAATTTATTTCTTATTACAAATAATAAATTCAAGAATTTTTTAATATCTTCTCTAATTTGTATTTCTAATTTTTTTCTAACTTTTTTATTTTTAATTATCTTAAATAAAATAATTAATTTCTAATTTTATATCTATTAAAACCAGATTAATAGTCTAATAAAAAATAGAGTAGAAATATAAATTCCTACTCTAAAAATTTTTAACTTTTAAAATCTACATTAATAATCTGTAGTTTTTTTATTTAACTGCTATTAATTCTATTTCAACTTTAACATCTTTTGGTAATCTAGCAACTTCTACACATGCTCTTGCTGGTTTTACTTCTCCTAAATATTCTGCGTAAACTTCGTTTATAGCTCCAAAATCATTCATATCTTTAATAAAACAAGAAGCTTTTACAACATCTTTAAAAGAATAACCTGCTTCGTCTAATATTGCTTTTAAATTTTCTAAAGATTGTCTTGTTTGATCTTTAACATCCTCAGATACTAATGTCATAGTTTCTGGAACAAATGGTATTTGCCCTGAAATATAAAGAGTTCCATTTACCTCTACTGCTTGTGAATAAGGTCCTAATGCTGCTGGAGCTTTTGGTGTGTTAATAATTCTTTTTGCCATAATTTCCTCCTTAAAATATACTCTATTTTATTTTATTACTTATACCTATATTAAATAGGTTAACATATCTATATAAAAAAATAAAGATTAATTTTTAATCAAACAGTTTCTTTAAATCCTTTATGTTCTTTTTATAAAAAACAAGATTTTTTCTGAACAAAGTTATAATTTTTTTCCTAAACATTTTTTTTTAATTACATGGTATAATATTAGAAAAAATAAAAAGGAAATTATAATGAAAAAATTTATTATTGATAAAAAATATAACGATTCAACTGTTGGTTATTTCTTAAAAGAAGTTATAGGATATTCTACTCGAAACTTAAGAAACTATGATATTTATTTAAATGGAAAAAAAGTAAAACTTAAAAAAAAGATTAAAACTAAGGATAAATTAATTGTTGCTGAATTAAAGAAAGGAACCAATATTCAACCCATCAAAATGGAATTAGATATCATTCATGAAGATAATGATTTATTAATTTTGAATAAACCTCCTCATTTAATTGTTCATCCTACTCAAAAAAAAGTTGATAAAACATTAGCTAATGGAATTGTAAATTATTTTATTGAATCTAGTGGGCTATCTTCTGTTCCTAGATTTTTCAATAGATTAGATATGGATACAACCGGTATTATAGTTGTAACTAAAAATGCTTTCTCTCAAGCTTTTTTACAAAATAAAAATAAAATCAAAGTTGAAAAATATTATCTTGCAATTGTAAGTGGGATTATTCAAAAAGATGAATTTATTATTGAAAGGCCCATTGGTAGAATTGAAGACAATATCAAAAGACAAGAACTTTCTGTTGAAAATGGAGGACAAACTGCTAAAACTAAAGTTACTGTAATAAAAAGATTTAAAGAAAAAAATGTTTCCTTACTTAAAATACAACTTTTTACTGGAAGGACTCACCAAATAAGAGTTCATTTATCTCTTGAAGGCTTCCCTATTATTGGAGATTCCTTATATGGTCCTGAAGAACAGCCTGTAAATCGTCAATTTCTCCATGCTTTTCAATTAGTTATTAATAATTTAGATTCTAATAAAAAACAAACATTTTTTGCCAAGTTACCTAAAGATATGAAAGATTTTCTAAATATCAATTAATAACCAAAAAAATGGTCAATTTTAATCTGTATGAAAATTGACAAAAAAACTAGAGATGCTATAATATCAATATAATTAAGTTTAAATTTTAACATAATATAAATTTATATAATTTTTAAGGAGGATTTTAAATGGCAGTTAAAGTAGCAATTAACGGATTTGGAAGAATAGGTAGATTAGCATTAAGATTAATGACTAAAAACCCTGAATTTGAGGTTGTAGCAATCAATGACTTAACAGATGCTAAAATGTTAGCACACTTATTTAAATATGATTCATCTCAAGGAAGATTTGATGGAACTATAGAGGTTAAAGAAGACGCATTTGTTGTTAATGGAAACGAAATTAAAGTTTTCGCTCAAGCAAATCCTGCAGATTTACCATGGGGAGACTTAGGAGTAGACGTTGTTTTAGAATGTACTGGATTCTTTGCTAGTAAAGATAAATCTGAAGCTCATATCAAAGCAGGAGCTAAAAAAGTTGTTATCTCTGCACCAGCTGGAAATGATTTACCAACAGTTGTTTACAATGTAAATGATGATATCTTAACTGGTGATGAAAATGTTATTTCTGGAGCTTCTTGTACTACAAACTGTTTAGCACCTATGGCTAAAGTTTTAAATGATAACTTTGGAATTGTTGAAGGATTAATGACAACTATTCATGCTTATACAAATGACCAAAATACATTAGATGGACCACATAGAAAAGGAGATTTAAGAAGAGCAAGAGCTGCTGCTGCAAGTATTATTCCTGCATCAACTGGAGCTGCTAAAGCTATATCTTTAGTTATTCCTGATTTAGCTGGTAAATTAGACGGAGCTGCTCAAAGAGTTCCTGTAGTTACTGGATCTTTAACTGAACTTACTACAGTTCTTGAAAAAGAAGTTACTGCTGAAGAAATTAACGCTGCAATGAAAGCTGCTGCTAATGAATCTTTTGGATATAACGAAGAGCCTATCGTATCAGTTGATATAATTGGAATGAACTTTGGTTCTCTATTCGATGCAACTCAAACAAAAGTTATAACTGTTGGTGGAAAGCAGTTAGTTAAAACTGTTGCTTGGTATGACAATGAAATGTCTTATACTTCTCAATTAGTTAGAACTCTTAAAAAAGTTGTAGAATTATCTAAATAATAATAATTTATTTATAAACGAATAGCGGGACCTTAATCGGTTCCGCTATTTGAACTTAAAAATATATGGAGGTTTAAATGGCAAAGCAAATAGTTACTGATTTAAATTTAAAAGATAAAAAAGTACTTATTAGAGTCGATTTCAATGTTCCTATGAAAGATGGAAAAATAACGAATGACAATAGAATTGTTGCGGCTCTTCCTACTATAAAATATATTCTTGAAAACGGAGGAAAAGTTATTGCTTTTTCCCACTTAGGAAAAGTTAAAACTGAAGAAGATTTAGTTAGCAAATCTATTAAACCTGCTTCTGAAAGACTTTCTGAACTTTTAGAAAAGGAAGTTAAATTTGTTCCTACTACTAGAGGTCTTGAATTAGAAAAAGCTATTGAGGAATTAAAATCTGGTGAGATTTTAATGTTTGAAAACACTAGATTTGAAGATTTAGATGGTAAAAAAGAATCTAAAAATAATCCTGAACTTGGTAAATACTGGGCTTCTTTAGGAGACTTATTTGTTAATGATGCTTTTGGTACAGCTCACAGAGCACATGCGTCTAATATTGGAATCGCTGCTAATATTGGAGAAGGAAAGTCAGCTGCTGGTTTTCTTATGGAAAAAGAAATTAAATTTATTGGAGGAGCTGTAGATAATCCTGCTACACCTTTAGTTGCTATTTTAGGAGGAGCTAAAGTTTCTGACAAAATTGGAGTTATTGAAAATCTTCTAACTAAAGCAGATAAAATTTTAGTTGGTGGAGCTATGATGTTCACTTTCTTGAGAGCTTTAGGAAAAAACACTGGAAAATCTATGGTTGAAGAAGATAAAATAGATTTAGCTAAATCTTTATTAGAAAAGGCTAATGGTAAATTAATTCTTCCAATAGATACTGTAGTTTCTAAAGAATTTAGTAATGACGCTGCTCATTCAACTGTATCTGTTGATAATATTCCTGAAGATGAAATGGGATTAGATATTGGATCTGCGACTATAGAATTATTCTCTAAAGAAA
>Ga0193963_1000862_pt1 | contig 15537 bp, 13 predicted proteins | sample FB_6_MG_FD_140359 | JGI IMG/M metagenome (GOLD analysis project Ga0193963, IMG submission 140359) | Microbial mat bacterial communities from the Broadkill River, Lewes, Delaware, United States - FB_6_MG | ecosystem: Environmental > Aquatic > Freshwater > River > Microbial mats | place: USA...
GAATGAAGTAGTTTAGTGTGTCACCAATCGCTACATAGTTTTCTATGCAGCAAGCAATGGTGTGTAGAATCGTAATATCATCTATGATAAATAGTTATTTCTATACAGATTTGACTATTATTATGCTATTTATTTAAAAATCCCATAGATTTTTCCCCATCAAAATTAGCATCTTTTTCCCTACTAATCTCATCAATAAAATCCTTTATACTAAAGAGAGGTTCTTCACGTACAGCTACCTTATATGCGGTATTTTTAATAATTAAACTGATTTGACCACCAGTTAATTTATACTCACTTAACTCTTCAATATTAAAGTTTTTCTCATAAGGAGCATCCTCTGGTAGCATAAGTTCCCAAAGTCTCTCTCTTTGCTCTTTATTTGGTTTTTTAAACTCTATTTTATAGTTAAACCTACGTGAGAATGCCTTATCTATATTTTCTAAAAGGTTTGTTGTTGCTATAAGCATACCTCTAAAGTTTTCTATTTGTTCTAAAAATATATTTTGCATCTGATTATGCATCTGGTCTGCTCCAGTTATAGTTCCACTTGAACGTGAGCCTAAAAACTGATCAGCTTCATTAAGTAAAAGAATCGGTTCTGTTTTTGTCTTTTCACACAAGTCATAGAATGTATCAAATATTTTTCTTACATTTTTTTCACTCTCACCAACATACATAGATAAAATCTTTGAACAATCAAATGCTAGAACTTGGCGTTTAAGTGATTTTGCAAGGGAATATGCTGTCATAGTTTTTCCGGTTCCAGCTGCTCCGTAAAAGATTATACGAGCATCAATACCACTTTTTTTATCTTTAACACCCCATGATACTAAACGGTTTACAACCTCTTTGTCAACCTGTCTCATTAAATTACCAAGAGTTTCCTCTGTTTTCTCATTCAGTACAACTTCATCTAAAGATGTCTCTGGTTCTACAAGTTCGAAAATATCTTGTTCATCTATAAGAGCATTGAGTTTTAAACGACGAACTTTTTTATTTTTTTGAGGATGTATTATCCCTTGTAATACCTCATCAACAATAAAGAAAGCTCTCGATATTCCACCAAAAGGATTCAACATCTCTTCGTAATCAATAATACCACTACTTAAAAGATGGGAGCCCTCCTCTAATAAAGAACGGTTCTTAATACGTTCATATTCATCTAATGAGATTAAATCAATAAGTGTATTCATCTCCCTTAAAGATGTCTCAGTAGAACTATATTCCTCGCGTAATAAGGCTATAAAAATCACCTGCTCATAATTTTGCATCTTTTTTTGTTTAAAGAACTTATCAAGTACAAGATTCTCAGATGTTTGTTCTACTCTCTCCTCTATTCTTTTTTCAAGAAGTTTGAGTTTATTCTGTATTCTATCTATCCCTAAAGAGTGTTCATGAACATTCTGACGAATAGAACTCATCTTTTGATATAACTCAATACGAAAAAACTGATCTTGAAGGTATTCAAGATGATCGGCATATGGTTTAATATCTGGTAAATCAGATTCCAATGTACCCTCTTGCAGTAACCTTAAAAATGATGGTGCTAATCCTACAGCGGTATTTAAAATCTCTAGTGGCGTTACATCTGATATTTTTAAAGGTGTAAAACTCTGCTGATGTATCCAACCAAGTTCAAGCAAGTTTTTTAACTCTTTTAAATGTTGTAGATATTCATAGTTATCTGATCCATACAAATCTTGTAGTAAGTCTAAAACAAGAACATCATCCTGCCCTTGCATATACTGTTGTGAGAGATACTGAAGCATCAAAGCTTCAGTATTATTACATTTTAAATGGTGAAATATTTCAGATTGTTCAATCTGTTTAGTTTGTAGAAAATTAATTAATGCTTTCAAATATGTCCTTAAAATTTATAACCAACACCTGCTGAAACTATTAACACATCAGAGTTTGAAAACTCACCTTCTATATCTTCATTGTCCACTTTTCTCTCATCTCTCATAGAGTAAAGTGCTCCAAAGCCAAAGTTCCATGCTTCATTATACTGGTATCTTGCACCAAAAGAAACAGCGACAGAATCTGAATCAGGAAGTTCAAAACTTACTTTCTCATCTGGGACAGGTGTAGAGTCAATAACTAAACCTGCCATAAGTGTATATTTATCTAACTCTTGAGTAAGTCCTATACGGTAAGCATTTGTGTCTTCCCAATCTTTTGCTACAGGTGCATCAAAACTTGGTTGTAAAAGAGCGGGGATATTACTTTTATAATTAAAATCTAAATCCTCATATGCTGACCAGAAAGCTCTTTCATATACAACCTCTACAGTAGTCTTTGTAGGAAATGTATATGCAACTGCTAAGTTTAACAATGCAGGTAATGGAACAGTAACACTAGCTCCACCATCATACACTACAGCATCACCTATAAGTAGTTTTCCATTACCCTCTTCTGTCAAGTCAACATTTGAACGGTAAGTTAATGCTAACTCTAGCTCTTTCATAGGCTTATATGCCAATGCTAAGTTATATCCAAAATCAAAACTATCTGCTTCCATATCACGTGAAGCAGTAGATGAACTTTTTACAATTCCTGAAGAATGAAGTATTCTAAAACCTGCAGCAACCGATAATTGATCATTAATCATATAAGAAACTGTTGGATTAATCTCAACAACTTGTAATGAAAACTCTTCTGCACTATCTACAGCTGGTGAATCATTCCATCTTTTAGTAAGCCCACCAGGAACTACCACACTAAGACCAAAACGATAATTTCCAACCTTTGGTGATACATAATTCATAGAGGGGATAAAAAATGTTTCCGTCTCTGCATCTATATCAACACCAGCCATAGCTCCTGAACCTTTAAAGTTCACAGGATCTAGACCTATATACATTAAGTCAGCTTCTAAATGTGCTCCATCTTCCATAAACGACATGTTTGCAGGATTTGCATATGCAGCATCGGCACCAATTGAGTGTGCAATATTTGCAGCACCTAAAGCAACAGCATTTGTTGAAGTTTCAGGAATTTTATATCCACCTGCATAGATACATGAACTTGCTATCAAAGATAGTGTAGTTATTTTTAAAAATTGATTTTTCATTATATATCTCCATTTCTAATTGCTGCAAACCATCCAACAGCTTGTTGATAAGCAGGTAGTCCACAATTACTGTGTACAGACTCACCAATAGTATAATTTGCATCCACACTATCAATAATTGTTGTTGTTACACTTTGAGCACCAAGAGTATTTAACATCTGCTCTATACCATATGTAAGCTCTACAGGTATAACATCATCATTACTACAATGGATTAAGTTCATCTTTGTTTGAGCAGCCCATTGTCCTACGTTATTTTCAGAAAATCTTCCTTTTAATAAATGAGATTCTGATGCCTCATAAGCAGCAACATAATCAGCGTCAAAAAGGCCTAAGGTTGGAGCACCTAAAGGTAGCATCAATTTCGTATGAACTGCAACTACATCATTTGTTCCATCAAAAAGACCATCAAAAGCAGGAACTTTTGACTCTAAAATCATGTCATCTAATCTTACATCTGTATAAGCATTTGAATAAGAATCTGCCATATATGCCATAAACGCTGGAACACTCATAACCCCATCAGATTTTAAAATCTCATCTCCAAATGCTTTAACAAGATATGGTCCTGCCATCGGAGCTACACCCTCTAAGTTAAAGTGAAGCTCTTTACTCTCTTCAATTTTTTGTGCTAACGCCATAGCGTTGTAACCACCTTGAGAGTAACCTGTAACATAAAGTTGAGAATTGAATGCTATATTGTTATCAGTCATATATCTAACACTAGCATTAATCATATCAAGAGAGTCTTGTGCTGAAGCATCTTTTAGTATATAAGGATGGTTTTCTCCATTAGATTTACCATATCCAATATAATCAGGAATAACAGCTGCAAATCCAGCAATACCTGTCATAAGTACTGCAGTTGCATAGTCTGGCATCCCATTAGCAACTTCAACATTTGTAGGTGCTTCAGCATCTGTAAAAATTGTACCATGGCTTTCACTAATCATAGAGATTGAAAAAGGTGGTAGACCCATAGCATCTCTATAAGCTAGATATTCTGGACTAGCTTCAGGTATAACTAGTAACCCGGAAGCCTCTATAGTTTCACCATCTAAATTTTCTGTTTCATAAATGATTTTCACAGCTTTATATCCAAATGCATTTGTAGCACTTGGATCAAATTGAGCTTGCACTACACTTAACATTGTAGAGGCATTAATATCATCAATAACTTCTGCACTTACAAAATTGTCACCGACAACATTTTTACCATCATTATCTATACCACAACCAGTGAAAATTGCAAGCGAAGATACTAGAGCAAAAGTTATAGAACTTTTTATCATTTGTTTCATCACAACTGACTCCTTAAAAAAATTACATCAAGTGTAACCAAAAAAACATAAAATAATTAATTTATTCAATAAATGAGTATAAAAGTTCTATCTCATCTTTCCAAATAGTATCATCTATAGTTTCTAATACTAATGGTATATCATCCATCCTTTCATCATTCATTATATATCTAAATGCATCAAGTCCTATCTCCCCTTTACCCAGAGAATGGTGTCTATCAACACGAGAGCCTAATGGTGGTTTAGAGTCATTAATATGCATCCCCATAAGGTATTTAGCACCTATTAACTCATCAAAATTCGACCATGTTTTATCATATGCTTCTCTTGTTCTTATATCGTAACCTGCTGTAAACATGTGACATGTATCTATACAAACGCCAATACGAGATTTATCCTCTATCTTATCTATAATATATGAAAGATGCTCAAACTTGTAACCTAAGTTTGTTCCCTGACCAGCAGTGTTTTCCATTACAGCTTTTACATTTGATGTTTTATCAAGTGCAAAATTAATTGAGTCAGCTATCACATCAAGACATTCGTTCTCTATCTTTGTTACAAACTCAGCATCTCTTTTCTCAGCAGCTTTGAGTTTTACCAAGTGACTTCCTGGATGAAAATTCAATCTATCAAGTCCAAGAATTTCACATCGCTCTAATTCATCTATAAACGCCACTCTACTTTTTTCTAATTTTTCAGCATCAGGATTCCCTAGATTAATCAAATAACTATCATGAGGTAAGATATGCTTTGGTTCAATACCACTCTTTTCTAATACATCAAACCAAGTATCAAGTGTTTTAGCATCAAAGGGTTTTGCATCCCATCTTTTTTGATTTTTCGTAAACAGAGCAAAAGCTTTTGCTCCTATCTCTTGTGCATTCTTGACAGCATTAAAAACTCCACCACTAGCACTAGTATGTGCTCCAACAAATTTATTTCCCATATCTATCCTTTTACTAAGATTTCTATAAATACCGGCATAACTTTAATAAATAGCCCTGCAGTAATTAATCCAATAACATATTTCATTTATTTTACCCCCTTAACTTTTAATAATATACCATTTTGTTTATCTTTAAAATAGATTAGCTCTGAACTTACTTTATAGACAATGTTAACATTTTGTGTATTGATAATTTGTTCATATCCCTCATCTGTTTTTATAGTATTTTCACCTTTAAAAATCTTCTTTCCTAATAAAATATTTTGCATTATTTCATCAGGGTAAGAGCTATGTAAATACTCTTTATTAAAACCACTTTTACTCATACACCCATCACGTATACATATTAAATGATTTATAGATATTTTCTCAACTGTATTACCAGCTACAAATAACTCTAATTCTATAGCATCTCCAGTGTTACGAATAAAACCTAAGTCTGAGAATTTAATTTTCGGTGATTTAATAGTAATTATCTTTGAAGAGGTGTGTTTATAACTCTTAATGCTACAAGCATTAAACAAAAATATCATTAAAAATAATAAAATATATTTCATTTAAACCTCTATCTCTCAAACTTCTCTATTTAAAACTTTTTTGGAATTATATTTAATTTTTCATAATAAACTTATTATCTATCCTTGTAATTATAAAAGTTAAACAATCACCCTTAAAACGCACTTTGGTTAATAAGCTATAAAGAGTTGCTTTAGTATCATTTATTATAAAATAATACTATTTCCAAAAGGTGTGTGATGTTTAATATATTGAGAAAATTAAGAAAATTTAAGATTAGTACAGCCTTTTCACTAATCATCTTTCTGACTATGCTACTTGTAACCACTTCTGCTTACATGAAACTCTACAATAATAACAAACATGAGTATAGTGAAAACCTTAGAACAAAGGCTGAATCTATTCTCAATTTTGCAGATGTTCTTCTTGAGAGTCGTAATGAAAAATTCTTTAGTGGTGAATCTCCTGAAGTACCCCAAGTGATCCAAAATGAGATCTTTGAAAAATTCACAAATGTCTCAGAAGGAAAAATATTTTTTAAACAAGCTTCAAAAGAACCTATGCTTGAAAGAAACAGAGCTGTTGATTATGAAGCAACTCTTATAGATTATTTTCAAAACAATAAAGATGTGAAACAAAAAGAGAAATTTATTGTTGAGGATGGAAAAGACTTCTATCTTTTAGCACGACCGATTGTAGCTGAAGATAGATGTAAAGCTTGTCATCCAACTTGGAATACAGGAGATATAATTGCTGTTGAAGATGTTAAAATCGATCTGGTAGATTATAATGCTGTACTTGATGATAACATCTTTCTAATGGTACTAAACTGGTTTTTAAATATTTTCTTAGCTCTTATTGCTATTCAACTCTTTTTCCATTTTGAGATTACAAAGAGGGTTTCAAAAATCTTACAAATTATTTTTCATATTGAAAATGGTAATTTTGTTTTAGAAAATGAATTAAAAGATGAGATGACATCTAAAGGAAGTAGTAAAAATGAGTTTGATAGGATTATAAGACACCTTGATAAAACAGCAAAAAGTCTTCAACCTGTTATCAAAAATGTTGTACAACAATCTAAAGATATCACCTTTAACGCTTCATATGCCACTGTAAAAGTTAGTGATAACTCCGTAATTGTTGAGCAACAAAACAAAGTTGTTGATCAATCAATAGAGTATATAGACAGTGTTAGTCAAAGTAATACTGAGCTTTTAGAAAATATGAATGACCTAAAAAATGACTCACAAAAGTCAATTCAGAGTGTTGATAATGGGAAAGAGATACTAGTTTCAAATATCCAAAGTACAGATGATGTATATACTTCTATAGAACAAACTGTCCATTCAGTTGAAGGCTTAAAAACACTTTCAGAGGAAGTTACCACTGCAATTAGTGCAATATCAGATATTGCTGATCAAACAAACCTTCTAGCTCTTAATGCTGCCATTGAAGCTGCACGTGCTGGGGAGCATGGTCGTGGTTTTGCTGTTGTTGCTGATGAAGTTAGAAAACTTGCAGAAAAATCACAGGCGAGTGCTCAAGATATCAAAGGTGTTATTCAAAATATTGAAGTAAGTATAACTGATGTTACAAACGATACAGATGCAATGAAAAATATCTTTGGTGAATTAAGAGCAAAATCTGAAGAGTTACAAAATAATTTTAATTCTATTGAGTTAACGCTCAACGCTACTGTATCTTCTATTAACACTTTCCAAGAAAAATTCAATATACAGTCAACGCAACTCAAATCAGTGAATAATGGTCTTAATAATATTAGTGAATACTCATCAATTACATATAATAACTCGATTATGCTCAATGATGCTATTTTTGAAATTATGAATGAAAGTACAAAACTAAAATCACTTAGTGATGGTTTCCAAGCTGTTTTAAATAACAGAGAGATTGATAGAAGTATTATATCGCCACCTATTAAATGTATTATCTCTTCAGGTCAGTTAAATAAAGAGGCATATATATTTGATGCGAGTCAAGGTGGGATATCATTTTACTTCATAGATCAAGGTATTAATCCAAACGATTTACAAAATGCCAACATAACTATAAAACAAATAGATAATGCACAAGAAAATAGATTTGCTAACACTCGTTATAAAGTTGTTTATTCAATTGATAAGGGAAATAATAGACTCTTCTGTGGTGCACAAAAAGATTAAAATAATTTTTAATCTTTTTGTCTTACCTAAATATTTGTTCTATAACTACTGGAACAACTTTAATGAAAATTCCAAATAAAATTAATAATACTACGAACTTCACTGAACTCCTTACGAAAGTATTATGAGCTTAGAAACGATACCCAATCTTACCCATAATTCTTGTGTTTATAATGTCAACATCATCACCTGAACCAAAATCTTTTTCATTACTTCCTTGCCATCTAAAGTCAGCCCCAATTAAAAAACTATCCATATAGTATTTCACACCTGCACCAACTTGATAAGTAAAAAAGGTCTCTTCTTCTCCAGCAGCATCTGCAAACGCCACACCAATACCAGGTCCAAACCCTACAACCATATTCTCTGTAATATCAATAAAATAGTAAGGATTAACCTCGATTGTCGTTACATCAAAATCATCTTCACTATACTGATTCACACTAAACTGTTGTCTTAAAAGATTGTTTCCAGGAAGTGTAAACACAGGGCAATCAAGTGATAACTCTACGCCATACATCACACCACCATCTAAGCCATCATTATCAAAACTCATATGGCCACCTACTAAAGCAACCTCTGTATTGAGCTTGAAATCTTTATCTGTAAAAATTGGAAATGCTTTAAACTCATCTGCTGCAAATAAGCTTGAACTCATTAAAACGCTACTACTAATTACTCCCAATAGGGACTTTGTTATTTTATTCATACTACCTCCTAAAAACTGTTTTATAAGAATAAGTTATTCTAATAGTATCACATAAATATAATAAATTCTCTTGAATTAGATTTATAGACTCATATTTTTCTTTCTTTATCTATTTCTGTAACACTTATAACTGTAAAAAGATAAAAACTGATTAGGAGTTAAAATATACCTTATTAATTATCTTTTATTTTTCTAAACAGATGATATTCCCCATTATTTATAGCATTATCTACCATAATATCAGGCATTAAACTTGCTTCTATCCATGCTCCAGCAGGACTTAACATCTCTAAAGTGCTATTATATCTGTACTCATCAATTTGATGTTTTTTTAAAATATTTGTTTCTGCTTGAGAATCAAAAGAATTAAAATCCACTTCACTTTTATAATAAATAGTACTCTTACATTTATTGAAATCTTTACACCACCCTGGTTTACCATCTTCAGTATAGTGTGTTTTTTGTCCATTGTCATATTCAACTTCAAACACATAATAACCATCAAGCCTAAGTGATTTGGCTAAGACAAAGATAACTCTACCTAGTCCAAATACTACAGAGTAAATCTCATCCCCAATTTTTATATCTGTAAATTTCTTCATCTTTTTCCCTTAAATATATTTGTTTTATAATAATTACCTATAATTGTAACAGTAAAAAAGCTTCTTAGCTATCCTCTTTAGATTAAAAATTAGACAATAATATATTTTATAATGTATCTTTTTTAAACATAAGTAAAAATATTTCAATTTGCAATACAATCCTTTTTTTCTCAATAAATCATCTATAGTTCTAACTAAGCTAAATTAAGTAGGTATATATAACTTGAAAATACATATAGATATAGATTGCTTTTTTGTTAGTGCTACACGAATTCTACATCCAGAATTAGAAAATAAAGCTGTTGCAGTTGGTGGTAGAAGTGATACAAAAATTTTTAACAAAGAGGTTAAAAACCAAACTGTAAACTTAGAAAATTCAGGTTCATTTGTACCCACTTTTTTTAAAGCATATGAAGAGAGTGATGATGATATAGATGCATTTAAAGATTCTGATGGAAGCATAAGAGGTATACTTACTACATCTTCATATGAAGCTCGTGCCTTTGGCGTTAAGACTGCAATGAACATTCAAGATGCTCTTAGACTTTGTCCTCATCTTATTATAAAAGCTCCAAATATGTCTCATTATCAAAAACTATCTCATCAACTTCATGAGTATCTTCAAACGAAGATACCATTAATCGAACAGGCAAGTATCGATGAATTTTATGGTGACTTACATGGCTGGATAGAAGATAAAGATGTAGAACAGTTTATAGATAATTTACGTCATGAGATTAAACAAGATATTAAACTACCTGTATCTATTGGCGCAGCTTCAACTAAATATATAGCAAAACTAGCAACAAGCTATGCAAAACCTTTTGGCTGTACAACTATATATAAACATAATTTTGACAACTACATTAACCCTGTAAAAGTTGAAGATTTTGCAGGAATAGGACGTAGTATGCGTCGTAAACTTCATAATGTTCATATATATACTCTTGGTGAACTTAGACAAAGACGAGGAACTATAGACTCATGGGGACCTTATGCAAAAGAGCTTTACAAACGTGTTAATGGAGAGAGTGACTCACCCATCAGTACACGTACAAGACGTAAATCTATAGGAATCTCAAGAACTATTGAACCTATACATGATCGTGTAGAGCTTCAACGCAGAATTCATATCTTGGCACGTCATTTAAGTTATGCGATTTTAAAACTTCAAGTAATACCAACAGTCTTTCACCTTGGTATATCTTATGAGATGAAACATAAATCCCATAAAAACATCTCTTTAGCAGAGGTATTTACAGAAAAGAAATTCAAAAACTTATGTATACAACTTTTTAATGAAGCTGATATATATAAACGACTCCATGTCATTCGAATAAGTATAGTATGTTCTTCATTTACAAGAGACTCTAAAAAGGAACTCTCTCTTTTAGGCTTCCATGATGAAGAAAAAATGAAGCTTTTAACTGAACAAACACAAAAAATACGTGAAAAATATGGACTTGATGCTATAAAATGGGCAGATGAATTATAATATAGACATCTCTTTATGTTAAAATATATCCCATGACAAACTCTAAGCTTTTAAATCAGTTCCGTTCATTTTATTTTCGAAATTATCCTGATGATATGGAACTTCAAATAGAATATTTTGCAGTTTTTGGTGGACTCGGATGGGATATAGACACAACCAAGCCTATTACTGTACTCATAGAAGAGCTTATACTAAAAAACTTCTCAATACTTAACGATAAAATTACACAATTGACACTTGGAGAAGAGAACAACAAACGACTTTTACGTGCCCTTGCTGTTGGGGATAGAAGAATCTTTTCTGCGTTTAATCGAGCTGGACTGAATAATGGAAATGGGGGAGCTGCACTTAATTACTTGCAAGAAAAAGGTCTAATTAGTATAGAGTATTCTAGAGAGGAACCTGCAAGAAGCCTTAATCCAAACGGAAAACTTAAACGTGAAATAGCCAGACATCGCATCTCACATAAGGTTCTATTCTCTCAACCTTTTATACGATTTTGGTTTTACTTTATAGCACCACATACTAAAGATATATTAGAGAATGACTATGAAAACCTTTTTAAGGACTTTGCTATCAAGCAAAATAGTTACACAAGTTTAGTATTTGAAGAACTATCTGAAGTCTTACTAAACTATCATATACGGGAAGCTCAAATTATAAGTTCTGGAAGTTATTGGGATGCGAATATAGAGATAGATATTTTAACTGTTACAGATAAAGAGTCTATATATGTTGGTGAGTGTAAATGGACAAATCACAAGGTAAATAAAAAAGAGTACCATAAACTCAAAGAGAAATGTGAAAAACTAGATATCACGCCAACACAAATACTATTTTTCTCAAAGCGTGGTTTCTCTAAAGAGCTAAATAGTATGCAGGGTCCAAACTTAGCTCTTTACAGCTGTGACGATTTTGAATCACTTGTAAAAAATAGCTCCAAAGAGGAACTAATTGAGGATTTTATTAACTAACAACCCTTAAAGCAGTATAGGCTTCTTGTAAGAGTTGAAACTTATGTGTATAGTGTTTTACCATGCTAGGATTATCATGAAATACTTTATCAGGATGATACACTTTAGTAAGTTTTTTATAGCTCTTTTTCAAAGCATCTTGAGAGGCACCAATAGGACATTCTAGTACAGTATAAAAATGGATATTTTCATCTTCCTCTTCTTCTTCAGCTAAGTTTCCAAAACTAAAACTTGCAAAATCAGAATATAGCTTAGACATAAAATGATTATCGTATGTGTATTGAATTTGATAATGAAGAATGTGGCGTTTATTTAAAGCACGTTCAAGTCTCGCTTTTGCTTTATAATCACTCACGTCTACAACAAGGGAGACATCTGTTCCTCTCTCAATATAGACTTCCAATTGTGACCGCATATAATTTATAACCCAAGAGTTTGGATTATCTAAAGAGATAAGTACAGTATCTCTATCGTAAGCATAAAGATTGACTTTTACTGTTTCGGGTTCTTCTTGTTTTTCTAATTCTATTTTTATAGGTTGATTTCCAAATCGTAACATAGAACGTAGAAAAAATTCGTGAGAAAAATCATGCGTAGCAGCATGATGCTCACTTAATTGTTTTAGAAATTCTTTTCTGATCTCTGTTAGCGTTTCATTACGAAAAACCAATACTGCCTTGGGTAAAAACAACATACCCCTAGAGTGATGATTTAAAAATTCTTTCATCCAACTAGCATTTAAAGTATCAAATCCAGTGGTAATGAGAATTAGATTATTGCGTAATACAATGTTCATACATCCACCTTTAATGGTAATTTTTATGACTACTCTAGCAATTTTAGTTCCACTTTTATATAAAAATTATAAACTAATTTCTATCTATTTCATTTTATTTATAGATTGTTTTAGTATAATTGCGATTATATTTAATTCTTAAAAGCATAAGGAACACATCTTGTTAGAAAACGTAAATGAAAAGTGTGCAGTTGTAGGTATTTTTGGTCATCAAGAAGCATCAAAATTGGCTTACTTTTCGCTTCACTCACTCCAGCACCGTGGTCAAGAAGCAGCAGGAATCAGTTCAGCTGATGGTAAAAAACTTCATACAATCAAAAAACGTGGTTTAGTACAACGTGTATTTGACGAAGCAAAACTTAAAACATTAAGTGGTTCAAGTGCGATTGGACATACACGCTATTCAACTGCTGGGGATGACTCTATTTTAGATGCACAACCAGTATTTGCTCGTTATGATTTAGGTGAAATGGCAATTGTACACAATGGAAACCTAACAAATGCAGAAGAGGTTCGTAACAAGCTTATTGAAAAAGGTGCAATTTTTCAAACTTTTATGGACACAGAGAACCTTATTCACCTTATTGCTAAAAGTGAAAAAGATAAACTTATCGATAGAATTATCGATGCAGTTCAAAGAATTGAAGGTGCTTTTTCTTTAGTATTTTTAAGTAGAAAGAAAATGTTTGCTATGCGTGACCGTCATGGTTTCCGCCCATTAAGTCTTGGAAAACTTCCAAACGGTGGTTACATCGTAGCGAGTGAGACTTGTGCTTTTGATTTAGTTGGTGCTGAATTTATCCGTGATGTTGAACCTGGTGAGCTTTTAATCTTTGAAGAGGGTAAAGAGCCTCAAAGTATAAAAGTATTTGAGCCTACACCTAAACATTGTATTTTTGAATATGTATACTTTGCTCGTCCAGATTCACATGTGTTTGGTCAATCGGTATACCAAACAAGAAAAGATATGGGTAAAGAACTAGCACATATCGCTCCTATTGAAGCAGATATTGTTATTCCTGTACCAGACGGTGGTGTTCCATCAGCTATAGGATACTCTCAAGAGAGTGGTATTCCATATGAGATGGGAATAATGAGAAATCATTATATTGGACGTACATTTATTGAACCTACACAAGAGATGCGTGACTTAAAAGTTAAAATGAAGCTCTCTCCAATGACAGATATCATTAAAGGTAAACGTGTAATTGTTATAGATGATTCTATTGTAAGAGGAACTACTTCTCGTAGAATAATTAGAATGCTTAAAGAAGCAGGTGCAAGTGAAGTACATATGAGAGTATCTTCTCCACCAACAACTGATCCATGTTTTTATGGTGTTGACACTCCAGATAAAGAGAACTTAATTGCAGCAAATATGTCTACAGAAAAAATCTGTGAATATATTGAAGCTGATTCTTTAGCTTACCTTGATGAAGCAGCTCTTCTTAGAAGTGTAAATGCTAATGATGAAGATAAATATTGTACAGCCTGTTTTACAGGTAAGTATATTGTTTAGTAGATAGATAGATTAATGGAACAGATATATACATACGGCAACTATCTTAAAGACAAGTTTGGTTGCAAGGTCTATAAAGTTGGCATAAATATATCTGGCTTTACTTGTCCAAATATAGATGGAACTGTTGCAAAAGGTGGTTGTACCTTTTGTGAAAATGATTCCTTTAGTGCTAGTACAGACACTGTACAAGATCTTAAAGGGTTTCATTTAAACCTAGACTCTAAAGAGAACCCTTTTTTAGAGAAACAACTCCTCCAGTTAGAGCAACAATACACAGCAATTAGTGCACGTCAAAAGAAAGAGTATGGTGCAAAGAAATTTCTTGTTTACTTCCAATCATTTACAAACACTTATGCACCTTTTGATACACTCAAAGCACTGTATGAAAAAGCTTTATCATTTGATAATGTTGTTGGTTTAAGTATAGGAACACGTTCAGATTCTATTACAGATGAAACACTTGAGTATCTTGCAGAACTTAACAAAGACAAAGAGATATGGATAGAGTTTGGGATTCAATCAGTTTATGATGAAACATTAGAGAAAATCAATCGTGGGCATGATAGCGATAATGTAAAAAAATGGATACTTAAATCTAAAGATGCAGGTTTAAATGTATGTGGTCACCTTATATTTGGTCTTCCTGGTGAAGATAAAAAGATGATGCTTGAGACTTCTAAACAAGCATATCAATGGGATATTGACTCTGTAAAATACCATCCACTTTATGTAGTAAAAAAGACTGCTTTAGCAAATGACTTTACTCGCGGAAAATTCACACCTATCAGTGAAGAGGACTATTTAGATGTTTTAGTTGAATCTATTAAGATGAAACCCTCAAATGTATCCGTGCAAAGAGTAACAGCTGGAATAGATGATAATTCACTTCTAGCACCGCAATGGTGTAGAGATAAAAATACTCAAATTAAAAATATAAATAAAGCATTAAAGCCCTTAGGCTTAAAATACTAAAGAGCTTTTCTACCTTCCATAAACTTCTGCAAAGTCCGCTACACTTCTAAAGTAAGGCGGGTATGGGAAATAGACTCTAAATGATTTTGCATCACCTGGTTTTAAATTTCTTGCTACAACAAACTCTTTTGTAATAGACTGTGGTTTATACATCTTGTTTGCCCCACCAAAGAAATCCCAAAAACCACTTGTTTTATAAAAGTTTCCACCTTTAACATTACCAGTTGCGTGACCTTTATTTACAAGCTTAATCTCAAAAACAACTTTACCTATAGTGTGCTTGCCTTCATTTTTGACAATTCCAGTATAGATAATTTTCTCTGTACTGAGTAGTCGTTTATTTTTTAGTTTGTACAGATTAACGACTTTTGTATACTTATCAACTATTAAAACAGAAAAGACTGCTAAGAAACCAGTCACAATAATTGTTGACAATAGC
>Ga0193963_1000863_pt1 | contig 15523 bp, 9 predicted proteins | sample FB_6_MG_FD_140359 | JGI IMG/M metagenome (GOLD analysis project Ga0193963, IMG submission 140359) | Microbial mat bacterial communities from the Broadkill River, Lewes, Delaware, United States - FB_6_MG | ecosystem: Environmental > Aquatic > Freshwater > River > Microbial mats | place: USA...
AGACCTATGTCCTTGAAGAGGGTGGACAGGTCATCCAGGAAACCCGTCTGTGGGATCCTTCCAAAAACCGCAGCGCATCCATGCGGGGCAAGGAAGAGGCCCACGATTACAGATACTTCCCGGATCCTGACCTTGTACCGCTGATTGTGGACGATGCCTGGATACAGGAAGTCAGCAGCACCATGCCGGAACTGCCCGATGAAAAAAAACAGCGGTTCATCCAGGAATACAGCCTGTCTGAATATGATGCCGGTGTTTTAACCGCCGGTCTGGACATGGCCAATTTTTTTGAGGAGACCATTAAGCCGCTGAAAAACATCAAGCAGGCCGCCAACTGGACCATGACCACACTCATGGGCATGCTTAATACCAAGGGCATTGAAATCAGTGAATCACCTGTCAGCGCCCATGGGTTTTCAAAACTTCTTGGACTCCTGGAATCCTCCCGAATTAATGCCAATGCCGCCAAAACGGTTTTTGAACAGATGGTTGAAACCGGCAAAGATCCCGAGTCCATCGTCAAAGAAAAAGGCCTTGAACAGGTATCAGACCAGGGCGAACTTGAAGCAATGGTGAATGAAATAATTCAAGAAAACCCCAAAGAGGCTGAAGCTTACAAGAATGGAAAAACCAAGCTGTTCAGCTTTTTCATGGGTCAGGTCATGAAAAAGACCCGGGGCAAGGCAGACCCCAAAGTGGTCACGCCCATGCTCAAATCAAAACTATAAAGGGAAAAGCAAATGAAGGAACCGCGTACTTTTATTAAAGCGATTATGTCCGTTTTCATCCTTGGCGGATTGATCTTTCCATATACGGCCTTTGCCAATCCCCCTGAAACCCTTGCCGTTCTTCCCTTTGACATCAATGCCGATAAGAATAAGAATCTGGACTACCTTAAAAAAGGCATCTCAACCATGTTCTATTCCAGGCTCACCTGCCCTGAAAAAGTTGCTGTGGTGCCGCTCAAAAAGATGGCATCCCTTGAGGCTGAATTAAAACAACTTTCCGGCAGTGAACTGGTGCATGAGACGGCCCGAAAAACCGGATCCAGATATGTGCTTTACGGCACCATCACCCGCCTTGCAGGTGCATTCAGCATAGATGCCAAAGTATTTGATACTGCTGAAAAACAGTACATGGCTTTTTTTGAACAATCCAAGAACAGTGACGACCTGATCAAGAAAGTGGACCGCATCGCTGCGGCCATAAACCATAAAGTATTCCATCGCACAACCGTTGCCTGGGAACAAATGGAACAAGAAAAACAGAAAAAACTCAATGAGTTAAAAAACCAGAATCCGGAGAACCTTATGCAGATGCCCACTGGGTGGCAACGCGAAGAAAAAGTTGGCTGGAAAGTCTGGAAATATCTGTTTTAAATAACAGCCATGGGCTGACCTGACATATCAACACCGAGGTACAGCCCATAACGAAGAAAGAAATTCATTCAACAACGTTTTGAGACTTTTTTATAAAAAACAGTGTCCCAACGAAACGCCGTGTTTGGACGAAAAGTTGCCCGTGCAATGGGGTGACTTTGCGTTCAAACGCTCACTACATGTAATCCACCAAACTCAGCCCCATTACAGAAGATGTCGAACTTAGCGCAGCTTCATAAACCATCTGGGAAGATTTAAGCACCATAATGGCTTCCACGGTATCTGCATCCTGAACCGTGGAACGCTGTGTGGTCAGTGTCAAATCCGAATCCAAGATGGTGGATTCGGTGGTGAGTGTGCCGTTGTAAATCCTGCCCACAGTTGAGATGCTTGATGTGAGACTTTCATAATGATTGTCCAGTCGGCCCATTGCCCGTTGAATGCCGTCCACATCATCATTTTCCAGTGCTTCTTTGAGATCAAAAATCGTGTCCCATATACTCCAGGTCGTCTCTTCTCCTTCCTGGGGACCGGAAGAGACATCCTCAACATTGAAGCCAAGGTCGCCGGCTGCACTTGAATCGGCATTGGTACCCGAGGAAAACAGCAGGTCAAAAGATTTAAGCTGCCGGCCGGTGTCCGTGTCCTCGCTGATGGTAAAAGAGTCGGTATCTTCGTCATAGGCCACTGAATAATTAGCCCGGTTGCCGTTTTCAGCCGATGCTGTTTCAAGGGCCTCCTCCACGGCTGCAGCATAGGATTCAGGATCCGAATACGTGTCAGCCGCCACCACAGCAGTCAGTTGAACCGAAATTTCGTCCCCGTCCAGAAGGGTTTCGGTAAAATCAATAGTATCATTTTCACCGGAAACCACGTTGAACGTGTCGGCTACTTCAAAATCACTGGTAACCGTTTCAAAAATCACTCTTTTATTTTCAAACCCTAAATCAGGCAGAATACTTGCATCTTCATATCCTTCCACGATATCAAAAGAGACGGTATCTCCCACTTCAGGAGTACCGTTCAGATCTACAGTGATGTCCGTTTTCCCGTCATCATTCAAATCAATGTCTATGGCATCCACGCGTGCATCAATCTCAGAAGGCAGTCCATAGCCAGGGTCGTTAGACACGTCCCAGGTGCCGTCTTCGGTGTAGGTGAACGTTAATGGTTTCGCAGCTTCGGGGAGCGGAGTGTATTCATTCAGGGTCGTTTGGTTAACTATACTAATTTTTACATCTTCAAAATTTTCACCATCCGTATCAAGATTCAAAATCCTGACAGTTTCCGTCTGGATCGCTTCAAATGTAACGCTCATGGGCTTTTCACCGCTGCCGTCAGTGCCAATGGAGAAGGTATTTTTTTCGTCATCGTATACCACCTCGTAGACATTGCCAAATCCCTGCTCTTCACTGGCTTTGCTCAGGGTGTCTTCAATAACGGCGGCAAGCTCTTCTTTATTGTAGGTACCGCCGATAATGGTCGCCTCAATGGTTATGAGATTATCATCACCTGTGCCGGGATCTTCGATGAAGACAATATGGTCGTTGGTTGTATTGACGACAATTTCATCTTCATAGAACAGGTCAGCACCACAGCAGTCCAGGGAAATGGTAGTATTCTCAGAGATGCTTATTCTTACGGCGTCAGTGCTTCCGTTATAGGTCACGCCGGTGGGATTATCATCATCATCATAGGTAAAGGGGGGAGTCTGGTTATGGTCACCACCAAATACATATCCGCCATAGGCGTGGGTATTGGCAAGATCCAAAACACCGTCAAGATAAACCTGCATACTTTCTGCGGCGTCAGAGCGCTCCTGGTAAGAGGCCGAGGCGTTGGTCAAAGCCGAACATAAAATCTTCATTTCAGACAACTGGTCGGTCATGGTGTCCAGGGCGTTTTCAGCCGTGTTAAGCACGTTCTGGGCCTGGTTCACATTCACCTGGTACTGATCCAATGCGGCTAGGTCGGAATTGATGGTCAGCACCTGTTTCATCCCCGAAGGGTCATCAGATGCGGAACTGATCCTCAAATTAGTGGAGACGGTTTCATTGGCCTCGTTTAAATCAGAGTAACGCCGTCCAAGCTGGTATGTGGCTTGTTTATATATGCTTATGGTTGGTACTCTCATGGCAGACCTCCCTAGGACCGGTATTATGCATTACTTATAGATATTAAACTTTTAAAAATTAACGTGTTGCAAGCAAGGCATCGAACATTTCCTGCACCGTTGTCAGCAACTTAGCCGCTGCAAGATAAGCCTGCTGCTGGGCTGTCAGATTAATCATTTCTTCATCCAGGGACACGGCGGAAACTGAATCCCGCTGTCCTGTAAGTTGATACATCAAGGATTCAGAATACTCTAAAGCAGAATCAATACCGGCTGCTGTGGACCCGACGGTAGAGACCAGGGAGGCCTGGTAATCATCCAGCGAGGTGGCGGTCACCGTGACCGAAACCCCTTCTCCCCTGGTGTATGTATATGCTTTCATCTCAACACTGTCGTAACGGGTGTCGGCCATGGCCAAGGCATTGGTATTGTCGCCGGTGGCAAGCGTGAAGAGTTCAGTATCCATGATACCTGATGCCAGAAAATCCCCGTCGGACACCACGTCATTGACATTGATGGTTGACGCACTTGTACCGGTAAAAAAGGTATTCACCCCAATGGCTGCGGCAAAACCGCTGTCCCCGTCTTCATTACCGGCAAAGGCATAGGAGAGATCATCTGCGTTCCTGGATTCTAAATCCATCCGGATATATCCGTCACCGAAAACAGACTGCTCAAAGCTGATTTCAACATCCCCTATCCCGTCTCCGTTCAGATCAATTTGAAACCCGTCATCATCGCCGCCTTCCGGGATAATGGCAATAGTGCTGCCCGTGGGATCGTTTGCAACACGCCAGGTGCCGTTTGTACGCTTAAATTCCAGGGCCTCGGCTTCAAATTCAAGTGTGCTGTAATTTAACACCTTGATGTCAAAATTTTCTTCGTCAATGTTGTTACTGCCCGAACAGGTTACGTTATCAATGGCACAATAGTCATCATTGGTATCAAACAACATCGTATTATCTTTGGTGACCGAAGCGGTCACGCCGCCTGCGCTCCGATTAAACTCATCGGCAAAGGAGTCAAGGGTCCAGTGCCAGTCCGAAAGGGTCTGAATGGTATCGCCGGCGGCATCGGCCACGGCCTTACCATTTTCATCCGTGGTGACATAAAAGACATCGCCGTTCACAAGGGTACCGCTGTCAAAGGCGATGGTCATGCCGTCCACGTCCACAATGATCTGGAAATTTTCATCCTCATTGCCTTCCAGTTCAATGGTGCCTGAATCGGTTTCAGACGTCCATTCGATCACAATATCCTCTTCATTATCCGGCAGGGTGCCGCCGGAAATCACGGTAAACTCATAAGTATCATCGACACTTGCGGCTTTTCCTGTAACCGAACCCAAAAGGAGATCCGCCTGTCCGTCGGCATCGGTATTGATTCGAAGGGTGTTGCCGGCCACAAGACTGCCATCGGAAATATCAAAACTTAGGGTGGTCGTCCCCTCTTCCGTGATCTCCAACACGCCGGATTCATCAACATCAAGATATCCGGACTCACCGGTGGCATTGCCGCTGCTGTCAAGAATCTCCCAATAAATAATTGCAGGATCACCGAACGTGACGGCGGTGGTCGAATTTTTTGTGGTTGATCCGGAGACCAGGGTGTCACGTTTAGGTGATTCACTGCCGGACCCGGTACCTGTGGACACGCTTAGCTCGGCATTGTCGCCTGTGACGCTGAATGCTGAAATTTCAATGGCATCTTCATCATCCTCATCTATTTTTACGATGGTCACCGCGCTACCGTTCTTAATGACCTCATAGCTTTCCGAAGGGAGAACAGTAAAAAGCCTGTCGTGTAACTGATCGGCCCGACCTGTATCCGAGGCGCCCCACAACGCGTCATCTACCACATATGAAATCGTGTAACCGTCCACTTCAAATTCAACGGTTTCACCATCATCGAAACCATCATAACCATCGGTCCCACCCAGAGTGATCATGCTGGTACCGGATCCTGATACTCCGGAGGCGCCGAACAGTCCGGCAGAAGATTTCTCATCCGAACTGATTTCCATTCCCGGATCCATGACAATGGTCACAGAGCCGGTAATCACTATAGCATCGTCCGTCATGGAGCTGGTTTCCGTCAACGTTTGCGTTTCAGAACCGCCGGCATCCAGGGAAACGTATAGTAAATCTCCTGTGGAAGCAGTCGGGTCTGCCCCTGCGTTTGTTCCGTTAAAATCGAATACGTTACCGGATGTCAGAACAGAGGTACCAACTCCGATAACATCAATGGCGGCATCACTGTCGGTATCACCGGCACCGTTGGACAGGGAGACGCTGGATCCGTCGGTTGTCAAAATGGTCAGTTCATCTGTGCCGTCATCAAGTTCCACACGAATGGTATCGTTATCTTCAAGGGATTGTGAAATGGCATCGTAAAAGGTCTGAGCCACGGCCGTAGAATCTGTGGTATCCACACCCGCCAAATCCACGGTGATATTGATGGACTGGGATGTTGTCCCACTGGTGCCCAAGGTAAACGTAACCGTGTCATCCGTATCAAAATTTTGAAAATTGGAAAGGGTGATACCGGCATTATCCACGACGTTGAACTCATAAATTCCAATGGTGGCACCGGACATACTTTCAATGGACGTACCGGCCACAGCCAGATCCGTGTTTTGGTTGGCCTCATTGATGGATTGAGCCGCAGCTTTCAGTGCATCTTCAAACTGTTCGGCAAGGGTACGTTCAGAAGTATCCACCACTGCAAAACTAACCTCCTCAGGCAGTCCGTCGACATACATCGTAAATTCAACAATATCCCCTTCGTCTGCCGATGTTAGACCGGAAAGATCAAAAGAGGCGGATGTCGTGGACGCGTAGGCAGTTATGCCGTCTATACCTGAAAGTTCTTCGGCAATGTCGCCGGCGGACCGGGCGGCACCGGCTCCGCTGTCTGAAATTTCCAGGAGCTGGGTTTCGGAACCGTTGGTTATGGTAAGGGTCTGTTCAGCCAATGCCGCATCCAGGGCATCTGCAATGCCGGACGCGCTGTATGAAGCCCCTCCCAGAAGCGATCCGCTGGACTGAACCACGGTCTGCTCTCCTAAAGTTCCCTCATCAATAACGGTGAGCTCATAGGTGCTGTCATCCTCTCCGGTTCCGGTGATATTTGAAATTTCAGATGTGGAAATAGCCATATCAACAGTCACGGTCTGGTATTCCGAGGTGGTGTCTGTGGCATCCTGGATTACCATGGAAAAATCCTTGGTAGAGTCAATTTCATCCCCATAATGCAGACTATCAAAGGTTCCACTCTCCCCGGCCTCGTAGGTCCCCTCAAGGGAGCCGGAAAAATAGGTCTGCCCTGCCCCCTGGGAATGCTGATAGTTCAGGGTCCAGACCAGGTTGGTGGCAAGCTCATCAAATTCCGCCTGGGTTTCCGGAATCACCACATCCCTGATCTCAAGCCATCCGGCAATGGCACCGCCGGAGATATCATCGGTAATGTCATAGGTATTTCCGGATTTACCGGTCCAGTATACACTTCCCTGTTTTATGCTTAAATCATATGAAATGCCATCCTCCACCAGCGGCAGGCCGTTGGTGAGGATCAGGTAGGAGCCGTCCTCTTTCACAGTGATATCAATATCAATGCGTTTCCCAAGATCGTCCACCAGGGAATTTCGTTCATCCGCAAGGTCATTGGCATTCGCGCCGCTACTTTCGGCGGTGACGATGGCCAGGTTTAACCCTGCAATCTGCTTGGAAATGCTGTTCACTTCGGTAACAGCGGAAGATATTTCCCCGGTCATGTCATCGGTTAGATCAGACAGAGCATCTTCAATGGCATTCATGCGTTCAGTAAGCGCAAAGCCGGCATCATATACGGCATTTTGTTCTGTTTCACCGGACGGGTTGTTGCTCAAATCCTCCCAGGCAGACCAATAGACATCCAAAAGGGTATTGAGACTGTCATCACTGTCTTCGGAAAACAAATCTTCAATGGAAGACATATAAACCCGTGCTTCTTCCAGTGCAGCCTGATTGGATAATTCAGAAGTCAACGTATTCTCAAGAAGCTGGTTTACGGAACGGGTGACAGAAGAAACCGTGACCCCTGTACCATAAATATTTCCACGCGATTTCACCGAATATGTGGTGGAAAGATTAGCAGACTGGATGCTGTAATCATCATTATCCGCGTTGGCGATATTCTGGCCTGTCACGCTGATGGCAGCCTGATAGGCCGTGACGGCATTGGATGCAGTATTTAGTATGGCATTAAGGCTGCTCATGGAGTCCTCCCCATATCCCTGTGGTTAACATACTTGGATGTAGCAGACAGGCGGTTCAGAACGCTTTTAAACAATAGCCCATTGCGGGAGGCGGCCTCCATCAGTCCCCGGTGTCTTTGTTCCAGATCATTTGCAAGCGCAAATAAGGCCTCTTCCTGCTTTGGGGCTAACCCCCGAATCATTTTTACCCGATCGACAAGGTTTTTTGATATGCTGGAAGGTGTTTCCTGCCCAGCCATCATGTTGATCTGCTCTCCCATGGAACGTACAAGATGCTTAAACCGGTTAACGCAGTTGTGTTTTCTTATGATAAGCTTTTTCAAGGATTTCGAATCATAGTCCATGCCGGCTACATATTCAGTATCCAGGATGTGACTCAATTCCTTGTGCAAAGCCCGGGTCTTGACCATTTTCCGTTCAAGAACCGCCACAAGATCGGTTTCCACTTTTGCTTTAACCTGGGGACGTATCATGATGCCACCCTCTTTACTATCGTTTCATGCCTATGACCGTGGTCATCATTTCATCCACAGTACTGATGATTTTAGCATTGGCCTCATAGGCAGTTTGCAATTCGATCATTGAAACAAATTCCTCGGAAATATCCACGTTGGACATCTCAAGGGCATAGGATGACAGGGTGCCAAGCCCGTTTTCCCCGGGCTTATTGGTGATCGCTGCCCCGCTGTCTGTTGTGGCTGAATAAAGATTGCCACCCATACTTTTAAGGCCGTTTACATTGTTAAAATCTGCCAGGGCAATCTTGAACAAGGCAAGTCCCTCGCCATTTGAATAGGAACCGGTGACCAGGCCATCGGAATCCACCTCAAGACCGGTCAAATCACCGGATGCATATCCGTCTGCATCCTGGTATGTGGTGGAAGAGGAGGTGGCGTACTGGGTGGAGGATAACGAAGAATTAATCCAATTGTTGCCGTCAAATTTTGAACCGATATTAAATGCAATGTCAGTGTCTGTTGAACCGAGTTCTCCGCCGAGAAAATCAACCGAGAACTGGTAATATCCGGTCTCTTCTGCCTCATCGGTTGTAACCGTGCGCCATGCAGTCGAGCCTTCAATATCAAAGGTGATGACACTTCTGTCTACCAAAGGATCAGTGAACCTGCCGGATCGAAGGTCTTCTTTAAACGTAAAGACAATATCTTCCTTATCATCTTCATTGCCCGAACCATCCAGGTCAATGGAACAAGATGTGGCGTCGCCTGTAATGGTTGCATTTGCGTATTCAGTCGGTGCGGCATTCGGGTCGATATTAAAGGTAAACGTATCACCGGCTGCCATTACATTAGGCAGGATACCGGTGACTACGTCAATGGTGACATCATTGGATGTATCTCCATCAAAATCAATGTTAATCTCCTGATTTGCGGCCTCGATAGTCGCATTTGCATACTCTGCAGGTGGTGTCGAGTCAATAGTAAAATCAATGACCTGGGGCGCGTCTATTGTCATCGGCTCATCCAAGACAACTTCAATGGTTGAAGGATCTGATGCAGTCCCAGAATGGACGGTCACTTCCAAACCATTAGCTGTGGGCGTCACGGTATCAATGGTTGAACCGGAAGTCGTTGTGGCAGTCCAGGCAGCGCCATCCCATGTCAGGGTATAATCACCAGCCAGGGTTGCGGCCCCGTCAACCCCGGATGTTTTGACACTCACATCAGGAGTAGGGTCACTCACAACGCTGCTGGCATCTGTAACGGTAATGTCAGTATCTTTTAAGCTCTGGTTCCAGTCCCATGACGTGCCGTCCCAACTCAAATTAAGATCCTCGACCACCATACTCATCGTATCTGCATTGGTGATAGTGATAGAAGATGGATCAACACTGTATGTATTAATGCCGGAGATCACATTTGATTCAGAGATAAGCGTGCCGTCCGCAGCGGCTTTTTCCGGATTACTCCAGGACCATGTTTCCGTATACGGATTCCATATAAGGGAGATATTTTCAGCATCAGCTGTCATGACATCGGGGTCGTTAATGGATACAGTCGTGTTGCTGAAAGCATCTCCCTTATAAACGGCATTTTCAATATCCTGGACATGGAGGTCTGTGGGATCATTAATATCAAAGGAGAGGGTGTCCCCGGCCGTGGCATATTCATCCAGGGAAATCTTTAAATCCGCCTCCTGGTCTCCGCCGCTGGACTCAGGATCAAGCACGATATAAACGCTTGTCGAATCAGAGTAGAGAATCTCTGCATCACTATACGTGCTCGGTAAGCTACTTGGATCAAATTCCCATACGTCACCATCGAATGTCATTGAAATACCGTAGCCATCCTGTTGAATTGTTTCGAAATCTTCAACTTGAAAATGAACATCATGTACGGTATTGCTTCCGGACACTTCCACGTTGCCAACGACACCAGAGAGTTCCTCCATGGTCATGGAAACAATTTCACCGGAACTTTCGGAAAAGGAAATGATGCCTCTTGCCAGAAGCCCTGCACTCTGAGTATCTTTCACAAGAGCGCGTTGGTCTTCATCGGGATCACAGGCAATAACGTATTCCCAATTGGTGTCGGATTGCTTATCGTAGTAGACAGTGACTTCATGGGGAGAACCCAGAGAATCATAAGCAGTGACCACGGTCTGATATTCATAACCATCCGAATCCATAGTGGAGTCGGCCTCCACATCATATTTAAAAAGGTTGGACAAAACCGTGGAAAAAGACTCGGTATCGGAATCCAGGTTGGTAATGACGGTCATTTCATTTGTAGCATCCGGCGGACTTGTAAACTCGGTCAATATCAGGTCGGTAACAGCACCGAATGAATCGCCGGTATCCCCTCTAACATACCACCCCTGAAGATTATACCCTGCGGAAGAGACAAGGGCACCGCTTTCATCCAATGAAAAATTACCTGCCCTTGTATAATAGGTTTCTTCAGATCCTGAATCGGAAACCACAAAGAAACCATCTCCGCCAATGGCAAGATCGGTGGCATTGCTTGTAGTTTCCAGAGAACCGTCGGTGAATACCTGGGCAACATTATCCACATTCATACCGAGCCCCACCTGGGAAGCACCAGCATTGGTGCCTATGGTCTGGTACAGGGTATCCGCAAAGGTGGCGGTCCCCTTTTTAAACCCAATGGTATTGATGTTTGAAATATTATTACTTGTGACCTGGAGTGCTCTTCCGGTGTTGCCCAGGCCGCTGGTGCCGGCATAAAGGGAGCTGGTTAATGACATGGGGTTCTCCTTAGCATAAATATAGTTTTATACTTTTAAGCAGATTCAATTTTCACATCTGCCGGTAGTTTTATTTAACAGAGGTTATGGTTGATAAGGAGACCAAACGTCCGGTATCTCCAATTTCAAGGTATTGTGTGCCGTCCACAGAGGTAATGGCACTCACCTCACCGGCAATCTCCGTCGAGGCGGTACCTGTATCCGCTGTAACCGTATAATAATAAAGTCCGTCAGAACTCAGATAACCGTTACTTGTCAATCCGTTCCAGATGAACTCATTCTCTCCTGTAGTTGTGTCGTCAACTGATATCTCAATGGTATTAATTTTTTCATCATCGGCGTTATATATTGTCACCGTGACATCGGAGGCGGCGGTCAGGTTGTAGTTTAATGCATCCCCGCGAATCTGGCCGTCTTTCACCTGAACGATAGGATAACTGGAAGATACCGTGGTGCCAAGATATTCAATAATGGATGTCGAATCACCGGAAGACGAGGACGAAGGCGGGGTTACGGTGGTAACATCGTCCGGGTCCACCAGCACACCGCTGATCACCAGGTATCCTTTTCCGTTCTGGTACGACACGGCATCCACGGTTCCGGACAGATAGGATTCCACCTCTTCGTACCCGTTCCCGGAGTTGGCCATAACCACGTAGGAATATTCACCGTCATTCAGGCTGTTGCCCGCATCATCGGTACCATCCCAGGAGATCAGATAAGATCCGGCCTGAACCTCGCCCTGGGGCAGCGCAGCCACTTTGGTACCATTGGAATCATACACATACACCATCACTTCGGCAGGTTCATCAACCTCATAAAAACCTGAGGTGACAGAGCCGTCATCAATAGTCATTGATGAGACGGTTGCTGTAACGGTCAGCCCTGCAAATGAGTTGACATCAATATTGCTTGCGGAATCCTCAACGCCCCCGACCATCTCATCAAGCTTGTCATTAACATTAATCAACTGTTCAACCTGAGAAAACTGGGCCAACTGGTCTGTGAACTGTGAAGTATCTGCCGGATCAAGGGGATTCTGATTCTCAAGCTGGGCCACCAAAAGCGTTAAAAATTCTTCGTTGCCCAAAGACGTTCCCGAACTGGCGTCACTATTTGCTGAGGTCGTCTCAGCACCATAAGCCTCATAGCTGTTAACCAGTGGTGAAAGTAGAGAACTATCAGACATGCCTGCCTCCTCTGGCTGTTGGTATTAAATTATTCTAATAATGGTATAGGTGTTTTAAAATGTCGCAGACACCTATTTGGGTCTTACGCTGGTCTTGTCCTGATCTTAGTTAAAACCAAGAAAAGTGCCTAAACGACCTACCGATAAGCAAAACAGGCGAATCGAATTAAAATATATCACATGATTAGTTTCAGACAATTTGCTTATTTAATAATATAAATAAGATTAAAAACAGATAAATATTAAAACAATCTAATGATATAAAAATTAAAATTAATCCCCGAAGAAAAGGTTAGCTCGTCAGCATTCCACATCTCACACCTGGAATTTTTTACCTATCCCACTGATCATATTGAGCTGACGGACAAGGGATCGTCAACAACCAGATAATATTTTATTAAAAAAGCCTAATCACCCTGGCCTTGTAAAACAATATACCTTTTTAAAATAAGAGATTAGGAAAGAATAAATTCTTTGATATACATTCAGAATCTATTTTTTTTGTCATCTAAAAAATCTATCCTATAGGGGCGATATGAGATTCAACACTCGGAAGAATTTGCCTGTCAATGGCTGATATACGATAGGCCCATGGTCAAAATTAAATCTGCCACAGATGCGCCGGATTTTAAGTCACCATCAGGGCACACCAACGAAAACATATGGGCGATTTGATTTTAACCATGGGCCTAACCTTAAGAACCTGTTAAAAATTAGGAATCGAAGCAAAATCTCATGAGAATGCAGCCGATTCATCTATTTTTAAACAGGCTCTTAAAATATGGGTTTCCACCCAACAAACACAGATACTTACTGGATCGTCTCTATTGAATCAAAAAACAGCGTTACAAGACAATTCAGCCTCAAAAATTAATTTGGATACTGAAATCATACACTTTTATCAAAAATAAGTCCCGTCAGTTCCGCCATTTTTTCCTTTATCGTCACCAGTTCCTCGGCGGGAATTTGTTTTATAAGTTCATGTGTTTTCCTGTTTTTGACCTCCACGATAACTTGATGGTTCAATTCTTCATGCATGAAAAAACCCAGATCGGTTTGAAGATCGTCCATGTATTCATTCAGGGTATCTGCAAGTTCTTTTATCTCTTCGGCAGAAAAGGAGTCTTCCTTTTTTTGTTCGGTTGCCTGGGACCGATCCGGTTCCGTAGTTTTGCTTTTATCGGCAGATTCTGTTTCAATGGGGCTGACCCCTGATATTTCAGCCGCCTCGTTGGCTGGGGAAACGGTCTTTATATTCATGATAATTTTACCTTTTTAAACCAGTAACACATAGTGAGTTCAGGCCGGTTGACCCGGCTGATTTTGTATATCCATGAAAAGCGATTTTGCTTTTACCTGTATCGAACATATGCTGTTCTACTTCATTTTGTATTGGGCGATTCTCTTTTTCAACAATTCATCGGTTTCCATGATCTCTTCTCTTCAGGGTTGATAATGGATTATTAATTCCATATCGGCTTCATAATGAATGATGGTTGAAAAGTGGTCAAGATTATTTTTCAGGCCTGCAAAAACAGCCGCCTGTTCAAAATTGAGTGATTCAACATCAGGTATCAGTTCGGGTTCAAATGCATTGATTTGCTTTTCCTGGATAGCCTTGTATTAGGTCCATGGACCGGTCAAGCGATCTGAATTTAATTTTCATTTTATATCCTTGAGTTAAGTGCCATCAAAGCATGTCAATGGACACGAGAAATTGAACCCATTTATGATCATCAAAAATAAGCCACACCGATTCATTTCATGCTTGTGTCCCGGTTTCTCTAATGCGTTTACCCTGAGACATCCGGCATAAATATTGCGGTAAACATTGCCAATTGCATATAATGATACTATTATCCAATACCATCGACGGAGACCATACAACACAGCCCCAATGGCAGGGTCATCGCATATAAAATTGGCATGATTTTTAATTCAAATAGTTAAAAAATCAAGCGAAGATAAAAATTGAAATTTATTCTCATAAGTCATTGAATTTATTACAGTACAAATTTACATACCATTGTTCTGGACCCAATGAAAGAAATCATGGACCTCAGAAATAAAAAAAACCTGGTAACTGATGCCGACGGCTTTATCGGCTCCCATCTGACCGAAAAGATGGTTGAAAAGGGATACAGGGTAAAAGCATTCGTATTTTACAACGCCTTTAACTCCTGGGGATGGCTGGATCATTCCCCCCGGCAAGTCCAGGACAACCTGGAAGTTTTTGCCGGGGCCATCGCCGAACTCATGGACGTTGAAATACAGGTCCAATCGGAGTCCCAGTGCATGCGCCCGGAAAAAAGCGAAGTCACCCGGCTGAGGTCCGACAATGGCAGAATCAGGGAGCTTACGGAATGGGTATCCCGGTATGGGGGAGCAAGGGTTTAAAAAAGGACTGCAACGCAGCATGGACTGATACAAAGATCCTGAGAAACTGAAATTGTTCAAAACGGACCAATACAATATTTAAAAACAACCAGAAGGATACCAGGATTTTAAATGAACGTACTGGCCATCGGGGCCCACTATGACGATATCGAATTAGGATGTGCGGGCGCCCTCATCAAACATGTGCAGAACAATGACAAGGTCACCATTTTTGTGGCCACGGACTCCTCCTACGCAACCCCAGACAACAGACTCGTAAGGGAAAAGACGAAAGCAGCAGCCGAAGGAGATGCGGCGGCTATAATTATCGGCGCGGATCTTGTCCGCTTCAACCTGGAAACCTTCCAGGTTTTTTTTAACGAGGAGCTGACCGCCGGCATATTGCACCAGGTTGAAACCCTTAAAATAGACACCATTTACGCCCCCTGGATCCATGACATCCACAGGGACCACCAAAATGCAGGAAAAGCGGCCATGATGGCCGGCAGACATGTCCCCCGTTTCCTCATGTACCAGCCTAACTGGTACAACTCCGACCAGACCTTTAAAAAACAGATCTTCAAGGATATCTCCGATGTATTTCAACTAAAATTAAAGGCTGTAAACGCCCACAAATCGGAAATCAAACGAACGGGAAATAAATGGATCGACTATGTCACCCATACCAATCGGCTGGACGGCCTTAAAGTCGGGGTTGAATATGCAGAATCCTTTGAAGTGATTCGGTATCTGATTTAAAATTATAATAAAAGGAAAAAGCGACGGATGTGGAAAATCCCCCTGTTTGATCTAAATTACGATGCACAAGAGTTTGATGCCGTTGCACAGGTTCTCAAAAGCAAATGGCTGAGTGCCGGAGAAAAAACCGCAGAATTTGAAAAAAATTTCAGTAATTACCTGGGGGAAGGCGTACATTGCTGTGCCGTATCCAATGGAACGGCAGCGCTTCACCTGGCGTTGCTGAG
>Ga0193963_1000872_pt1 | contig 15419 bp, 18 predicted proteins | sample FB_6_MG_FD_140359 | JGI IMG/M metagenome (GOLD analysis project Ga0193963, IMG submission 140359) | Microbial mat bacterial communities from the Broadkill River, Lewes, Delaware, United States - FB_6_MG | ecosystem: Environmental > Aquatic > Freshwater > River > Microbial mats | place: USA...
CTTATGACATAGAACTCACTGTTATTTTACATGACTAACTTAATTCAAACAAGTTATCTTTAAATTATTTGTTTTCTTAAAATCAAATACTGTGTTAAATAGTTCTTTTTGTGTATAATTAATGTATAGTGTAATAATTATATATTAATACCCTCAGTATAATTATTATCACATTTATCTATTATTACATGACAATGAGGTGATTTATGTTAACCCTATCTCGGAGAAGAGGTTTTAAAAACTACTGGTGCATTGAAGAAAACGATAAATTTTTAGGATATATACAAAAGGAAAGGATTCCAAATATCGAAACTATAGAACTTGACTCAGCATTAGAAACTAAAATTTTAAATTGGATTGATGAAGATACTCAACATGCCGTTTCAGAAAAAGCATTATATTTATTATCTAGAAGTTCTTTAAATGAGAACAAGTTAATATTTAAACTGAAAAATTATGACTTTAATGAAAAATATATTAGTAAAACAATACTTCAAATGAAATCATATGGATATTTAAACGATGAACAACTGATTAAATTTGCTATTGAGGAATTTCTCGAACAAAAAATTGGTCCAATGAAAATAAAGGAAAAATTATTTCAGCGAAAATTCAATAAATTTTTAATTGAAACTATGATTGAAAAATATGATATTTTCAATATTTCTTACACTGATAAAGCAATTGAATTATTAAAAAGAAAAAACAAATGTCCTTATGATAAAAAAAGCAAAGAAAAAGCTTATAGATTTCTTCTTTCAAGAGGTTTTGATTATGAAACATCTAATAAAGCTATAAACTCGACATATAAAGAAAACAACTCTTTTGATTAATATAACTTTTAGGAAGTGATTTTGTGTCTTTAAAACATAAATGGTATAGATTAGACAACGCTGGAAGACTTTATGCATCCTTAACTTCAGCAAGAGTTACAACTGTATTTAGAATATCTGCAACATTAAAAGAAACTATTAATCCTAGAATTCTTCAAGATTCTTTAGATTCAATAATAGAAAGATTTCCCTACTATCAAGTTTTCTTAAAAAAAGGGGTGTTTTGGTACTATTTTGACCATACAAACAAAAAACCTAAAATTCAATTAGAAAAAAATTATCCTTGCATGAATTTTGATATAAGAAAAAAGTCAGTTTTCCCATTTAGAATTCTTTATTTTGGTACAAAGATTTCTTTCGAATGCTCTCATTCACTTACAGATGGTACAGGTGGTTTAATATTTCTAAATGCATTGCTTTTTGAATACTTAAAACGAATTGGAAAACCTATTCACGATAAGAAACATCCATTAACTTTTACTTCTGATCAAAAACCTAACGAAGCTGAATTCGAAGAATCTTTCACAAAATATTACAATCCAGCTATTCCAAAGGTTAAAAATGGTGAAAGAGCTTATCACCTTCCCTTTAAATTGCATAAAAAGGGAATTTACAGCATCGTAACTGGTATAATACCTTCTAATCAGCTATATAATTTGTCAAAACAATATAATGTAAGTGTAACTGAATTTTTATGCGCTATATATTTTGAAGTATTACTTGAATATTCTTTATCAAAAAACAAAAAATTAAAACCTATTGTTTTAAATATACCCATTAATTTGAGAAATTTGCTTCCATCAATATCTATGTATAATTTTTTCTTAAGTCTTACACCAAGTATTGATCCAAGACTAGGAACCTATTCTTTTGATGAATTAATAAAATATATTCATCATTATATGCAATTATATGTTGATCCTAAAATAATGTTAAAACAAATTAGCCGTAATATACGAAGCGAAAGAAATATTGTATTAAGGATTATTCCTTTATTTATTAAAAATTTGATTATGCCTAAAATATATAATTTATGGGCTGAATCAAAATACACTAGTAGTATATCTAACATGGGAAAAATTAAACTTCCTGAATATATTACTCCCTATATTGATAGAATTGAAATAATTCCACCACCTAGTGAAGGCAATAAAATTAAAATTGTTGTCAATAGTTATAAAGACAATACTTTTTTAACTTTTGGTAAATTGACAAATGATTCAACAATTGAAAGACTTTTCTTTACCAAATTAAAAAAAATGGGTTTACCCATAAAAATAGAAACTAATTAAAGGGGGTTTTAATATGCCATATTGTCCTAAATGCGGAGTCGAATTAGAATATGGAGTTAAAAATTGTCCTCTCTGTGAATTTCCAATTCCAGATATAGAACATATTCCAACTTATATTCCTAAACGTTATCCAAAAGCACAAAATAATCATCCTGAAAATATTCGTCATATAAAAAACACAGTATTTATTACTCTATCAGTTCTTTTTTTAACTACATCATTTTTATTATTATTTTTTGATAAAACTGTTTCAGGCGTATTAGATTGGTCACTAATAACAGCTTCCTCTCTTTTCACCATAGAAATGATGTTAATAGCATTTATGGGTTATTCTAAATCATTTACATTTAGTTTAAGTATTAACTTATTATCTGTATTACTCCTATTATGGACAATTAACCAAAATATTAATGATACTTCTTGGTTTTTTTCAATTTCATGGCCCTTGGCTGTATTATTTGCATTTATGATTTGGTTATTAGAAAAAATCTTTAGAAAAATTAATGATAAAGGTCTTAATATTGCTGGAATATCTTTAATTGCAATAAGTGTTTATTGCATTTGCTCGGATGCTTTAATATCTTATTATCTAATTGGTAACATTCATATTTGGTGGTCTATTATAACCGCTATAGCTATTTTACCAGCTTCTTTATTATTATTATATCTGCATTATGGTTTACCTGATAAATATAAAGAATGGTTTTATAAAAATTTTCACTTCTAATTTTTAATTAACATTTGAAACAAAAAAACTACTTAAATAAATTGTAATAATTTATTTAAGTAGTTTTTTGCTTTAGAATAATGAAGCTATATAATCAGGTATGCTTTTGTCTTCTATTGTCAATTTATCATCCTCATATAAATCCGCTTTTACTCTAAAGAAGTTTATATACACATCATTTTCAACTCTTTTTGATATATCAATATGTCCTGGAACAAAATGAACTGTTATTTTGCTATCTAAAGCTATTTTTTCTCCTAATTCATCTAAATTCATTTTCTTAATTGGTGCATACATCATCATCATAAAATCCATATCTTCTAGCATCCACATATTATTATTCCAAAATCTACCCTCTTTTTTATTATCAGGTTTAAATGGCTCTTTGTTAGATATTGAACTTAAAGATTTTCTTACAGATTCTTTAGTAAATTCATCATCATATAAAATTTCCATATCCTCTTGATTGGCAATATCAATTATATAATTTTCTCCAACCTTTTCTCTATCCGCTGTAGTTTGCCAATAATAAAGCATTAATTCCATTAATTCTAATTTAATTTCAACTTGCATTTTGATTCCTCCATTTTCTATTTAACTATTATCCCACTATTTTCACATAATTATTTTTTATTATTATTACATAAGAAAAATATAATTATTTTGATTAATTTAAGATATAAGTTTTATTTCAACTAACACAATAACTTATTTTTACAACAATTTCAATAATATTTATAAAAATAAAATTTTATTAATATCAAAATAATTATCTTTGCACTAATATTTATTTTAAATTATTTAAGGAGGTTTATTATGACTGAATATGAAAAACTTAACTCTATTAAAACTGGAGAAATAGTAATAAATAAACATTCTACTACTTCTCAAAGTGAAAAAGAACATAATAAAAAAACAAAATCAAAACAATTTATAGGTTTTAGCCTGTGTTTAATTTTGATTTTTGCTTTTGGCTTTGGAACTGGACAACTATATCCCTCATTGTTTGAAAATAAGAGTTTTGAAAACATTTCGCAACAAAATAATCCGATTCAAGATGTAAACATTATAAATACAGCTTCTTTAGTTTCTAATAATAGCATCGTTGATATAGTTAAAGAAGTTGGTCCATCTGTAGTAAATATAACTACTAAGGTTGCTGTAAGAGATTTTTTTAATAATACGTATTTATCTGATGGAGCTGGCTCCGGTGTAATAATTGAACAAGATAATGAAAACATATATATTATGACAAATGCACATGTAATTAATAATACTAAAGAATTGTTAGTTACTTTATCTAATGGAGAAGAAATTCCAGCCATAGTAAAAGGGGCTGATACTCAAACCGATTTAGCTGTAATTCAAATAAAAAAGAATGATGTAAAAGATTTATCTTATATAAAAATATCAAAATTAGGAGATTCTGATAACATCCAGGTAGGAGAAACTGCAATTGCTATGGGTAATGCACTTGGTTATAATAATACTGTAACTGTTGGCGTAGTAAGTGCATTAAATAGACAAGTTACAGTTGATCAAAAAACACTTACTCTAATTCAAACAGATGCTGCAATTAACCCTGGAAATAGTGGCGGTGCCTTAGTAAATATTTATGGAGAAGTAATTGGCATAAATTCAGTTAAAATAACCGAAAGAGATGTTGAAGGTTTTGGCTTTGCAATCCCTATCAATAATGCAAAACCAATAATTGAATCTCTTTTAAAAAATGGATATGTAGAAAGACCATATTTAGGCATTCAAGGAGTAGATGTAACAAAAGCAAAATCTGAACTAACTGATTTACCCGTAGGTATTTTTGTAAGTTACGTAGAACCTGATTCCGCTGCCTATTTTGCAGGTATAAAAGAACGTGATATTATTATTTCTCTAGATGATAAAATAACTTATACCATGGAAGAATTAAAAAAACTTATTGACTCCCATTCTGTTGGTGATACAGTAAAAATAAAAATTATTAGAAATAACAAAAAACTATCTTTAAATGCTAAACTTCAAAATTTAAGTAAACCGGCATTTTAATTAGTCATTTTTTACAAATAAACTCAATAAGTAAGCAATAAAAAATAAAGAGCAAATTGCTCTTTATTTTTTATTGCTTACTTATTTTATAAATTTCTATTTAAAAACTAATCTATCAACAGCTTCTACTAATTCTCCAACTTGTGGTTTACTTAACTGAGCATCTGCACCAACATCTTCACCTTTATGTTTTAATTCCTTTGTTATAAGAGATGAAAATATTACAACTGGTAAATTTTTCAAAATTTTGTCTTCTTTAATTTTTCTCGTAAAAGTATGTCCATCTAGTTGTGGCATTTCAATATCCGTAATAACTAAATTAACTTCCTCATTTATTTTTTCACCTTTTTTATCTAATAATTCATATAAATAATTTAAAGCTTTTTCCCCATCATCAAAAAAAGTTAGATTTTTGTAACCAGCTTTTATTAAAACATCTTTTAATACCTGTCTTATAGTAGGTGAATCATCCGCTAGAACTAATTTAACTCCACTTCTATCTCTTTCCTCTAATTTTCCTAAACGATTTTCAGTAATACCTGTTTCTGGTGCTATATCCATAACTATTCTCTCAAAATCAAGTAACATCAATATTCTTCCATCATAATTAATATTTCCAATCACTAATGCGTTTTTAACTAAATCGTCTGGCTTTTGTATAACATCCCAACCAATTCTATGAATTCCTAAAACCTTATCAACTGTAAAAGCAACCTTCATTTGATTAAATTCACATAAAAGTGTCATAACTGGATCATCTAATTCTTCTTTAATACCATCCAAAACAAATTTTAAATCGATTAATGTTACAACTTCACCTCTAACTTCTGAAATACCATGAACTGATTTCTTTGAATTAGGTAATTTTGTATACTTTTCGATATTTAATATCTCTCTAACTTTAATAACATTAATAGCATAATATGCATTCCCTACTTTAAATTCTAATATCTCAAGTTCACCTGTACCTGATTCTAATAAAATACCATGATCATTTGCCATACATATACCTCCTAAACGCTCTATTTCCCATTTACATTTTATTTTTATTCTTATTTCAATTACTTATACCCTTTATAATCTCATGGTATCAGAAAAAAGCTTAAAAGTATTCTTTTTTTATAAATAAATTCTAAATTTTTCAAAATTATATTTATTTATCATTAGATATTATCAATTACAAATTTTAAATTTTATTTCTTATTAAACAAAAACAGAGTGCATATGCACTCTGCAAAAATTATTTATTTTTTCTCTTTAACAAGATCCAGTATCTTGACCTGCTATAGATACACTAAAACCCTTTCTTAAAAAATTGTTTGAATAATCTATGTCAAACTCTTTAAAAGATTCAATCATAAATGGTTCAGCAATAAATTTAATTCCATCTACTTCTTCCACTATATCATCTTCTTTTTGCTTATCCAAAGCAATGCTTAACGCAGGGCCACGTCATGAGTATCCTGCGGTAAAAACCCTAACCATGTTTTCTTCACTATTTTCTAATATTTTCTTTAATTCATTTATAGCACTATCTGTAATATTAATCATATTATCCCTCCATTCTTTATCGTAATTTTATTATATACAGATTATTGAATATTGTCAACTGATTTATTGTACTTTTTTTATCTATATGATAAAATTAAAATTATTTATAAAGGAGGTGTCTTTATGGAAATTACAAAAAATACTCTTATAGGAGATTTACTTCGTTCTCATCCTGAAAAAGCTGAAGTTTTAATGCAGTTTGGAATGGGTTGTGTTGGTTGTCCATCTGCTCAAATGGAATCTTTAGAAGAAGCTGCTATGGTGCATGGAATGGATTTAACTTCATTATTAGAAGCATTAAATAAATAATCGCATTTAACACGTAAGTTTACAACTTACGTGTTTTATCTATTAAAACAAAAATTACCAGTACAAAAACACTACTGGTAATTTTTAAAATATAAATCCAATTTAATTTTTATAATAGTTCTTCTAATTTAGCCTTATCAAAACCCACTATTTCTTCACCATCAACAATAATAACTGGCACACCCATATAACCTTTTTTAATAAGTTCATTTCTTGCAGTCATATCAGTGCTAACATTCTTTTCTATATATTCCACACCTTTTTCTGTAAGATAATTTTTTGCACTAACGCAATGTGGACAAGTACTAGATGAATAAATAATTACTTCTTTAGCCATATGAACCCTCCTTAATATTTGAATATTTGAATATTATGTTTTTTTGTTATCATTATTATATTACCCTTTAAGCATAAATATCAAACCATTAATAATTAATTTATTGTAACATTTATTTATTTTTACTAATTTTTATATAGTTAATAGTAAATTCCATATATTCTTCTAATGATAATGCTTCTCCCCTAATATTTTGAGATAGCCCTTGTATATCTAAACATTCTCTAACAACCTCTTTATTAAAAGAACCATCCTTACATAACGCATTAACCATTGTTTTTCTTCTAACTGAAAATGCTTTTTTTACTATCTTAAATAACATTTCTTCATCAATTTGTAATTCTCGATATCGATTATGTGGTTTAAGTACAATTATAGCTGAATTAATCTTTGGTGGAGGCGTGAAATAAGACGCTTCTACTATAAATGCTTTATTGACAAATGCCTTATAATTAACTGCTATTGTAAGACTTCCATATGCTTTTTTCCCCGGAGTCGATTCTAATCTATCTGCAACTTCATCTTGAACCATTAATACTATATTTTCAAAACAATCATGCATATCCAAAAGCATCAAAATTATAGGTGTAGTAATATAATAAGGAATATTCGCAACCACTTTTATTGGCCCATTATCAAAATATTCTTCAATAAATGATTTTAACTTAAACTTTAAAAAATCTCCTTCTACAATTGTTAAATTACTATTTTTTGATACGACTTCTTTATTTAAATATTTAACCAAATCTCTATCAATTTCAACTGATACAACTTTTTTAGCACTATCGCATAATTTTTGAGTAAGAGTTCCCATTCCAGGTCCAATTTCTAAAACTTGATCGTCTAAACTTATTTGTGCTGTATCAACTATCCTATCTAAAAGCATCTCATCATTTATGAAATTTTGACCAAATCTTTTTCTAGTTCTTAATTTATTTTCCTTAAGTAGACTTTTCATTCCATTATTGCTCATCAAATTTCTCCACTTCATCTAAACATTTTTTTATTTCTTCAGCTTCAATTCCATAATGATTTAATCTATCTAAAAATTGCTTAGTATTTCCATACCCAATTCCCAAACAATTTCCAAGTGATATTCTCTTTTCCTTTGCGTCGTCTTTATAACACAAACCCCATCTAATCATATCATTCATTGAATACTTCTTTTGATTGTCGTAATTTGCTATATGCAATCTACTAAGTGCCCTTTGAATAGCTTCAACAGATGCATTTTCAACTCCAATATTATCTTTTAATCTACCTTCTTCCATAGAAATATAGGCATGTTTACAATTAGGAGCTATCTTTTCAATCTTTTTTCTTATCTTTTCTCCTGCATAATCAGGATCTGTTAAAACTATTATTCCGCATTTTTTGTAAGCATTGATAATTTTTTCTTTTGTCCCTTTAGGAAATCCTAACCCTTGAGTTATTATTATTTGAGCATCAACAGCCTTTTTTACTGCTGAAACATCATCTTTTCCCTCTACAATTATTATTTCTTTAAGTTTCACTTATATCCTCCAATTTTTTGAAACATTTTATAGCATTTTGGTATATTTTTTTTTCTAATACTTCAATCTCTAAATCCTTGATTTCTGCTATATATCTATATATTTCTCTTATATACATAGGTTCATTTCTTTTCCCCCTATATGGCACTGGTGATAAATAGGGGCCATCTGTTTCAAGCAATAACTTTTCTATAGGTACACTTTTTGCAACTTCCTTTGGGAGTTTAGCATTTTTAAAAGTAATTGGTCCGTCTAAACCAATATAAAAACCTAATTTGATAAATTCTTTCATCATCTCAACACTTCCAGAATAGCAATGAACAACTCCCTTTAATCCAAATTCAGAATATTTTTTAATTAAATCAAATGTATCTTGATGAGCTTCTCTATTATGAATAATTACCGGTAATTTTAATTGAATTGCTAATTTCAATTGTTCCTCAAAACATTTAATTTGCAATTCCTTTGGTGTAAAATCATAATAATAATCAAGTCCAATTTCACCAATAGCAACAACCTTTGAATTTTTAGCCAAAATTTTAAAATCATTTAACTGCTCTACTTCAAATGAATTCGCTTCATGAGGATGAATGCCAACTGCCGCATATACATTTTTATATTTTTTTGAATTTATAATAGCATTTTTAGAAGTTTCAAAATTTATCCCAGGATTAATAAATTTTTTAATTCCTATGTCAAGTGCTCTTTTTACTACTTCACTTCTATCTAAATCATATTTTTTATCATCTAAATGAATATGTGTATCTATCATTTACTTACTCTTCTTTCCATCTTTTTTTACTTTATCTTTTGTATCTTTTGATATTTTTACGTACTTTTTAATTAATTGTTCCGCACGTTTTTTTTGATCTCCAGCTATTTTATAACGAAATAAATATGGTCTTGTTCCTTTTCTTTTCTTGATTTTTAATCTAACTCTTAATAAAAAATACACTTTATTTCTTTTTTGTTGACGAACAAAATCATATTCCACTACCTCATCCCATTTAAATCCTTGACTTACCCTATACATTCCCTTTTCAGTTATCTTTAAAGGAATTGTTTGTTGCAATGTAAAAAATGCAAAAAATAGTATTAATATTAAATCATTTAACAAATCATATATTCTAAATTCACCACTATAAAATAAACTAATTAATGAAATTACACTAAGTGCCAAGAAAACTGTTGTAAACGGTCTCAACCACTTAACTTGATTTTCTAAAAGATATAATGCCTCTCCAAATTCCTTTCTATCTCTAAAATAATTAATAATATAATATACTATAAGCATCGTTAGCATAACAAAAAAGAAATTTTGAATTATAAATAAAACCATATTAACCCTCCATAAATATACTTAAATTAGCACAACCTTTGTTATAAAAATATAACAAAGGTTGTATTTTTTACTAAGATACAACTGAACCAGATTTAACATTCTTTAATGAAGTAAGAACTGATAATTCATCATCATTAGAAGCTGATAAAATCATTCCACATGATTCCACACCTCTTAATTTAATAGGCTTTAAATTTGCTATTATTATAACTTGTTTACCCACCAAATCTTCTGGTTTATAATACTCAGCTATTCCTGAAACTATTTGTCTATTATTACCCGCTACATCTAATTGAAATACAAGTAATCTATCTGCTTTAGGATGCTTTTTCACTTCTTTTACAGTTGCCACTCTAAAATCAAGTTTATCAAAATCATCAATACTAATCTCATCTTTAAATGGTATTTTCAATTCATCTTTATTACCATTTCTTTCGTCAATAAATTTTTGATTTGCTTCATTCCATCTATCGATTTCCTTTTTTACGTCAACTCTTGGAAACATAGGTGAATGTTTTGAAACCCTTTGTCCTGATTCAAAGCTATTTTCATCTTTAAGCATATCCCATGATATGTCAGGATTATCCAAACCTAATTGTTCAAAAATCGCATTAGCAGTATGTTCCATAAATGGTCTTATTAAAATTGAAACCTTAAATAATACTTCTCCTAAATTATATAGTACTGTTTTTAATCGCTCTTTAGATTCTGGCTCTTTTCCCAATACCCATGGTTTAGTTTCATCAATATATTTATTACTTCTAGATATGATTTTCCAAACATTTGAAAGTGCTTCACTAAAATTATAATTTTCCATATTTTCTTCATATTCAAAAATATTTTCATTAACAACTGCTAATAGAGAATCATCTATTTCTTCAATCAAAGCTCTCTCAGGCACAATACCTTCGAAATATTTATCAATCATCGTAATTGTTCTACTAACAAGATTACCTAAATCATTTGCTAAATCTGCATTCATTCTTGTTAAAAAACCTTCTCTTGAAAAATTTCCATCGCTTCCAAATGAAAATTCACGTAATAAGAAATATTTAAGTGCATCTATTCCATATAATTCAATAATTGGTTCTGAATAAATAACATTTCCTTTAGATTTTGACATTTTATCATTTTCAAAAATAATCCAACCATGTCCAAATACTTGTTTAGGAATCTCAATATCTAATGCCATTAAAATTGCAGGCCATATTATTGTGTGGAATCTAACTATTTCTTTTCCTACAAAATGAACATCAGCCGGCCAATATTTATTAAATTTTTCATCATTATCTGAATAAATACCTAATGCTGAAATGTAATTTATAACAGCATCAAACCAAACGTATATAACATGTTTTTCATCAAAAGGTACTTTTACTCCCCAATCAAAAGTAGTTCTTGAAACACATAAATCTTCTAACCCAGGTTTTAAGAAATTATTTACCATTTCTTTCCCTCTATTATCCGGTTTAAGAAAATCTCTTCCTTCTTCAAATAATTTCATTAATGGTTCTTGATATTTAGATAATTTGAAAAAATATGCTTCTTCTTTTGCTAATTGAACTTCTCTACCACAATCAGGACATTTTCCATCAACTAATTGACTTTCAGTCCAAAACGATTCACATGGAGTACAATAATGTCCTTCATAATTACCTTTATAAATATCTCCCTTTTCAAAAAGTTTAGTGAATATTTTTTGCACTACTTCTTCATGCTCTTTATCTGTAGTTCTAATAAAAATATCATAACTTATTTCCAACGTATTCCACAATTCTTTAATTTTTTCAATCATCTCATCAACATATTGTTTAGGAGATAACTCTTTTTCAATTGCTACTTGCTCTATTTTTTGTCCATGTTCATCTGTACCTGTCAAAAATTGAACATCATATCCTCTACTTCTTTTATATCTAGCTAATGCATCAGCTGCAACTGTTGTATAAGTATGTCCTACATGCAAATTTCCGCTTGGATAATATAAAGGTGTAGTAATATAAAATTTCTTACTCATATATAGCCTCCTTGATTTTTCTATATAAAACATTCTAATAATAGTAATTTTTATACCTTTCTCATCATTATACTATAAAACAACAAATTTTTTAACTATGTTATTTAAAACACAAAATAATATGTTTATAATAAGATTATCATTAATGTTAGTTCTATTGAAAAATGTCGAATTCAAATTGTTATTATTTTGATTTAATACCTTATTATATATTCTTATCCCGGTTTCAAAAAAAACATTACCCATAATTTCATTTTTTTTCAAAAAAGGGTTGACTTATATTGCCATTCTTGCTATATTTATTTTAACAGAATGTCGAAATTTTGTATTAACTAAAGGAGGAAATTTAAAATGAAATCTACAGGTATTGTAAGAAAAGTTGATGAGTTAGGTCGCGTAGTTATTCCTATTGAATTAAGAAGAACTTTAGACATTAACGAAAAAGATGCATTGGAAATTTATGTTGATGGAGAAATGATTATTTTGAAAAAATACGCTCCAGCTTGTATCTTCTGTGGCCAAGCAAAAGATGTTGTTCAATACAAAGGCAAAAATATTTGTCCTGCTTGTATGGATGAGATGCGTAAATAATTTAATTTGCTTTAAAAAAAGAAAAAATATAATATATTTTTTCTTTTTTTATTTTTCCTTTTCTTCCACCCAAAGCTTATATATTTCATTCTTTTTCATTTCTCTTTCTTTTGCAATTTGCTTCATTGCTTCTTTTTCACTTAATCCAGCAATAATCAACTTCTTCATTTCTTCAATTGGAGATATATTTTTAAGCCTTTCATCTTTCTCAAGTTTTATTGTCTCTTCATCTTTTTTTTCAATCAATATAACTATTTCGCCTTTAATTCCATCGCTAAAATGATTTAAAATTTCATCAGAGTTTCCAACAAATAATTCTTCATATCTTTTAGTTAATTCTCTACAAACCGCAATTTTTCTATTACTAAAAATTTCACCAATACACTTTATCGTCTTTAAAAATCTATGTGGTGCCTCATAAAAAATTATAGTATTATTTTCATTTTTTAATTTAGAAAGTTCTTTCTTTCTTTCACTATTTTTACTAGATAGAAAACCATAAAATAGAAATTTATCACTAGAAAACCCAGAGTACACCAATCCAGTAATAAATGCAGATGGTCCTGGTATTATTTGAACATCTATTTTTCTAATATTAGCCTCTCTTACCAAAAGTTCTCCAGGATCTGAAATACAAGGCATTCCAGCATCACTAATATAAGCCATATTTTCGCCATTTTGAATTCTATCAAGTAAAATACTCGTTTTTTCAAATCTATTATGATGATGATACGCTACTAATGGTTTATGAATATCATAGTGATTTAAAAGCTTTAAACTATGTCTAGTATCCTCACATGCAATAAAATCCACTTCTTTTAGAATTCTTAAAACTCTTAGAGTAATATCTTCTAAATTTCCAATTGGTGTTCCACATACAAACAATGTACCCATTAAAATCCCCCAGTCCACATTTCACCATATATCTCATGAATTTTTTGTGTATAAGTCCCATCTTCATTATGAACATATAATGGCGCATCTACTAATACTTCTCCTTTACCTTCCTTTATTGCCTTTACTAAAACCATATTAGGCTTTTTATTCGGTTTGCCGTGCACAAAAACCAGTTTTTTAACTGCCAGTCTATATTTCGTACAATATTCAAATATCTCTGCTAATCTGTGTGGTCTATGGATCATAAAAAATTTCCCCTTTGAATTAAGTAAATTAGAAGCTGTACTAATAAAATCTTCTAATGTAGCTGAATTTTCATGTCTTGATATTGTTTTATAATCATTATTATTTAAAATACCCGAATTTATAGCTTTATATGGTGGATTGCATAAAACTACATCCATTTCATGTTTCTTATAATAGCTTTGCCAGTTTAAAATAGAATCTGTTACCAATTTAATTCTATCTTCTGTATTATTCATATTAAAACTTCTTAAACACATTTCAGCAACTTCTTTTTGGATTTCCATAGCATGAATTATTTTAGCCTTTGTTTTTCCATATAAAATCAAAGGTATTATTCCAGTTCCTGTACCCATATCCAAAACTTTTGCATTATTTTTAACTTCCGCAAAGTTAGCTAATAGTACTGCATCTACCCCAAAACAAAAACCTTTTGGATTTTGTATTATTTTCAAATTTTTTAATTGTAAATCATCTATTCTTTCGCCTTCTTTTAGCACTAACAATTCTCCTCAATACTATATTTTATAATTAGAAAAAAGGGGTTCGTTCAAAACGAAACCCCTTTTATCATGCGATGGTTTTACTCTGGCTGTGGTGCTCCCACTGGGCAAACACTTGCACAAGCGCCACAATCAATACATGCTGCAGCATCAATTACATATGCATCATCTCCAGCAGTAATTGCGTTAACTGGACACTCAGGTTCACATGCTCCACAACTAATACATTCTTGATTAATTTTATAAGCCATTCTTTTGCACCTCCTCAAAGATTTCTATTTTATTGTACATCAATATAGCCTTCTTGAAAAGATATAATTGCTTTTTTTTGCTAAATAATTTATCATTTTTTTAACTTTTAATTAAATAAAAAATAAAATTTATTCTTTGTAATTTTCTTAAAATTCTAATTATTAGGAATGATTTGAATATCATCATAATATACATCTATAAACATTTCAACTCCGTCATCTTGAATAACCCTTACCTTCATTTTTTCGGTCAATGGATTAACATATTCAATCTTTCCTTTTCCTAATTCAGTTATTACATATGAACCTTTAGTTGGCATTTTTGCAATTGCATCTTCATAAACAGGATGTTCATATTTTAAACAACACATTAATCTACCACAAATTCCAGAAATTTTAGTGGGGTTTAAAGACAATCCTTGATCCTTAGCCATTCTTATAGATACTGGTACAAAGTCCCCTAAAAATGAACTACAGCACATATATCTGCCACAAGGCCCTAATCCTCCAACCATTTTTGCTTCATCTCTTACACCAATTTGTCTTAATTCAATTCTAGTCCTAAATACTGCTGCTAAATCCTTAACTAAATCTCTAAAATCTACTCTACCATCAGCTGTAAAATAGAAAATAATTTTATTATTATCAAATGTATATTCAACATCTATTAATTTCATTTCTAATTTATGCATATCTATTTTTTCTAAACATACTTCAAATGCTTCTTTAGCATCTTCTTTATTTTTTCTATTAACTTCCGCATCATCTTCAGTCGCTATTCTTAAAACAGGTTTAAGTGGTGAAACTAATTCAGATTCTTCAATTTCCCTTATTCCAACAACAACCTGCCCATATTCAACACCTCTTGCTGTTTCAACTATTACAAAATCATTTTTTTGTATTTCAAAACTTTCTGGAGAAAAGTAATATATTTTTCCTGCCTTTTTGAATCGTACTCCTACAATTCTAATC
>Ga0193963_1000873_pt1 | contig 15413 bp, 11 predicted proteins | sample FB_6_MG_FD_140359 | JGI IMG/M metagenome (GOLD analysis project Ga0193963, IMG submission 140359) | Microbial mat bacterial communities from the Broadkill River, Lewes, Delaware, United States - FB_6_MG | ecosystem: Environmental > Aquatic > Freshwater > River > Microbial mats | place: USA...
TGGCTCCAAAAGCTGGCGGGTATCCGTACTCAGTGCCGGGGAGCTGGCCATTTCCTCCTTCTTGGAATCTGGTGGCAGCCAGATCAAGGGCGGGCAACTGGTACGCATGATTGATATTGAACTGGACGCCCTGCCACCCCTGTTCCCGAATGGGCAAGCCGCTGACCAATTCAAGCAGCTCTGTAGTGACCATTACGGCCATGCCGGTTCCGCTTTGCTGGGACGGGTTGCTGATCTATCAGAAGGGTGGAAAACGCTGGATCTGGAACAGATAGGCCCGGCTACCACTGAGATAGCCCAACGTGTTCGCAAACGCTTTGCCATCGTTCTACATACCGGCTATCTGGCAGCACAAGCACAGGTCATCCCCTGGAGCCAAGAGCAGATACTGGCCGCCGTTCAGCAGGTTTATGCCGTTTGGCATGGCCAGAGCCGCACCGTCTCCGATGTGGAACGAGGCGTTCAGAGTGTGATGGATTTCATCCTTGCCAATGAGGCACGCTTTGAAACAGAACAGCAGACGCAGGATGGCAGGCCGCCACTCAATCGGGCTGGTTGGCTTAAAGAGGGTTACTACTGCTTTACGACTCAGGGCTTTAAAGAAGCCTGTCAGGGTTCTGATCCCACCAAAATCAAAAAGGCCATCAAGGCATTGGATTGTCTCCGTCATACCTCTGGTCGCCTGAATGACCGCCAGCGTTTTTCAGGAACACCCACCCCTTGCGTCTCCGTTAAAACCGATATTCTTTCCATGTCATCTGAAAATGACGTGAACAGCGTGAACACTGTGAACACCCCAGATAAATCAAAGGGTTACAGCCGTTCACGGGATGAAAAGCCAGTGTGTACCGATGTGAACACGGTGAACAATGAGCAGCAGAAAGCACCATCGGTTCACACTGTTCACACTGCTCACAAGCCATCATCCATGTGTGAACACGCTGGAAACCCTGATTCTACGGGGGTTGTTCACGCTGTTCACAGTGTTCACGCCGAAAAACAGTTACCTGATAAAAAATGGGAGTCTGTTTAATGGAATTGCTGAAGGGCTTGATAGGCCAAGGTCTGGAATTGGCCATTCATGAGGATGGGGTTCATTTGCTGGTGGGGAGTATTCAAGGACTGACTCACCAGCAACGGGAAACGATCCAGAACAATCGGGAGCGGCTTCTTGAGGAATTACGCTCACAGCCACCCGACAAACAATACCACCGGGCAGTGGATCTGCCCTTACCACTGCTGCCTGAAGATGCCCGCTTCATTAACGGAACACTGGCCTACCGCCCAACCACCAGCACTCACCGGCTATTAAGCCAGTATCTTCAGGTATGGATTCAGGCAGCAGCTACAGAAGCGCAGGAACAGAAAAAAGAAAACGAAGGGCGAAGAGTGGCCAACGCATGGTTGCGAGGACAGCAGCACTGACCTCCCTCGCATAATCTTCAACCACCCAAAGTTCGATTTTCGACAGGGTCGAAGTTTCGAGAATTAACGCCCATCGTCGAAGTTCACCAAACACCGTTGCACCAGTTTTCGGGCTGAGTAACCTTTAATTCTTGAAGCTCACTTTTACGCTTGTCGAGCATCCCAGCATGCTTACAATTGTACCCAACAAAAATTGGGGTCGTTCAGCCGCTAACAGAAGCCTGAGTTTCCCAAAAGCAAACAGGAAAAATCAAATGACAAGTTCTCAACAGCGTGCCGCTCTGCACCGCCAGATATGGGCCATTGCCAATGATGTACGAGGCGCGGTAGACGGTTGGGATTTCAAGCAATACGTATTGGGCGCTCTGTTCTATCGTTTTATCAGCGAGAACTTCGCCGACTATATCGAAGCCGGTGACGACAGCCTGAACTACGCTGGATTTTCGGATAATGCGGAAGTGCTGGCGCTGATCAAGGAAGACGCGATCAAAACCAAAGGTTACTTCATCTACCCAAGCCAGTTATTCAGCAACGTGGCAGCTGGTGCCAACACCAACGACTGCCTGAACACCGATCTGGCTTCCATCTTTAACCAAATTGAAGCGTCTGCCAGTGGCTATCCATCTGAGCAAGACATCAAAGGCTTATTCGCTGATTTCGATACCACCAGTAACCGCCTGGGTAATACCGTCAAAGATAAAAACACTCGCCTTGCTGCGGTACTCAAGGGCGTAGCCGAACTGGATTTTGGCGGCGACATGTTTGGCGAAGGCGGCAGGTCACAAATCGACCTGTTCGGTGATGCCTACGAATTTCTGATTTCCAACTACGCTGCGAATGCGGGTAAATCTGGCGGTGAGTTCTTTACCCCGCAGCACGTCTCCAAACTGATTGCCCAGCTGGCCATGCACAAGCAAACCAGCGTCAATAAAATCTTCGACCCGGCCTGTGGTTCCGGCTCCTTGCTGCTGCAAGCCAAAAAGCACTTTGATCATCACATTATCGAAGACGGATTCTTCGGTCAGGAGATCAACCACACCACTTATAACCTTGCGCGTATGAACATGTTTTTGCACAACATCAACTACGACAAGTTCAACATCCAGCTGGGTAACACACTGACCGATCCGCACTTTGGCGACGACAAACCCTTTGATGCCATCGTCTCCAATCCGCCGTATTCAGTGAAATGGGTAGGCAGTGACGACCCAACCCTGATCAACGACGAACGCTTTGCCCCTGCCGGTGTACTGGCCCCCAAATCCAAGGCCGACTTTGCCTTTGTGCTCCATGCACTGAGTTACTTGTCGGCCAAAGGCCGTGCCGCGATTGTCTGTTTTCCGGGGATTTTTTACCGAGGTGGTGCCGAGAAAAAGATCCGACAATATCTGCTGGACAACAACTACGTTGAAAGCGTGATTTCCGTCGCACCCAACCTGTTCTTCGGCACCACCATTGCCGTCACCATTCTGGTGTTGTCAAAGCACAAAACCGACACCACCACCCAGTTTATCGACGCCAGCGGCCTGTTCAAAAAAGGCACCAACACCAACCTACTGACCGATGAGCATATTCAGCAAATCATGGATGTGTTCGACAGCAAGGAAAATATCGACCATCTGGCGTGTTCCGTACCGCTGGAGGACATCGCCAACAACGACTACAACCTGTCGGTCAGCAGCTACGTGGAGCCAGAAGACACCCGCGAAAAAATCGACATTGTTAAGCTCAATGCCGAACTGAAAACCACCGTCGACAAGATTGCCAAACTGCGTAACGACATTGATGCCATCGTTCAGGAGATTGAAGGCACGGAGAGCGAAGCATGAGCGGGCTGACGTATCTGGAAAAACTGCTGGATGGGGCAGAGGTGGAGTGGAAGGAGTTTGAGGAAATTGCCCATATTAAACATGGCAAGGACTGGAAAGGTCTGAATGGAGGAGATATACCTGTGTACGGTTCAGGTGGAATCATGGGTTATGTCGATACATTCTCGTATGACAAACCAACTGTATTGATTCCTCGGAAAGGCACAATCACCAATGTTTTCTATGTTGAAAAACCATTTTGGAACGTAGACACGATTTATTACACCGAGATTGATATTTCAGTGGTCTCTCCAAAGTATTTTTATCATTTTATAAAAACTATTGACTTGATGGCGCTAGATACGGGGTCAGGGAGGCCAAGCCTGACTCAAGCTATTTTGAACAAAATTCAAATCCCCATCCCCTGCCCAGATAACCCCAAAAAATCCCTGCGCATTCAGTCCGAAATCGTCCGTATTCTGGACGCATTCACCGCCTATACCACCGAGCTTACCACCGAGCTTAAAGCCCGGAAAAGGCAATACCAATACTACCGCGACCAGTTGCTGAGTTTTGATGAGAATGTGTGTTTTATGGCTCTATCGCAATGTTGTGAAAGCATCGCAGATGGTGATCATCAGGCACCACCAAAAACTGAGAATGGCATCCCGTTTATTACGATTTCAAACGTATCAGCAAATAATAAGATAGACTTCAATAATACGAAGTTTGTCTCTAATTCATATTACGATGGACTGGCTGAAAAACGTAAAGCAAAACCAAGTGATATTCTTTATACAGTTGTTGGTTCTATTGGTATTCCAGTGCATATAGAAAATGATAAGAGGTTTTCATTTCAACGACACATTGCTATTTTGCGACCGAACCCGGTCATTGTAAATTCTAAATACCTCTATCATGCCCTTCGGAGTTCTTACGTTATTAAGCAGGCTCACAACAAAGCTACTGGAGCTGCACAGAAAACTTTGACGCTATCTGCTTTGAATCAAATGAAAATAGCAGCTCCAAGTCTAGCTGAGCAGGAACGCATCGTGTCCATCCTCGATAAATTCGATACCCTGACCAGCTCGATCAGCGAGGGCTTGCCCCGCGAAATCAAGCTGCGCCAACAGCAATATGAATATTACCGCGATCAGTTATTGAGTTTTCCCAAGCCCGATAAGGCCAACGCCACCGCATAGAGGAAGGAACCCATGAGCCGAGAGCTAACCCTGCAAGACCAGACCACGGAATTTCTGTTGTATACCGCACCAAGTGGTGACGTAAAGGTTGAGGTGCTGCTGGGTAACGAAACCATTTGGCTGACACAAAAGCGCATGGCCGAGTTGTTTGGTGTTGGCGTCCCCGCTATTTCCAAACATCTGAAAAATATCTTTGAAAGCGGCGAGCTTCAGGAAGAGGTGGTTGTTTCCATTTTGGAAAACACCAGTGAACATGGTGCCATTGCTGGCAAGACGCAGACAAACAGGGTCAAGTACTACAACCTGGATGCGGTGATTTCCGTCGGCTACCGGGTGAACTCGGCGCAGGCTACCCGCTTCCGTATCTGGGCAACGGCGCTGATCAAGGAATACATCATCAAAGGCTTTGCCATGGACGACGAGCGGCTGAAAAATGGCCGCTATTTTGGCAAAGACTACTTTCGCGAGCTGCTGGAGCGGGTGCGTTCCATTCGCGCCAATGAGCGACGCATCTACCAGCAGATTACCGATATTTTTGCCGAGTGCAGCATCGACTACGACCCCAAATCAAAAACCACCCAGCAGTTTTATGCCCATGTGCAGGACAAGTTTCATTTTGCCATTACCGGCCATACCGCTGCGGAAATCATTGCCCTGAAGGCCGATGCCAGTAAACCGCTGATGGGCATGAACACCTATAAAAATGCACCAGATGGCCGGGTGCTGAAGTCCGATTCAAAAGTCGCCAAAAATTATTTGACCGAAACCGAAATCAAACAGCTGGAGCGCGCCGTATCGGCGTTTTTTGACTATATCGAAGGTATCATCGAGCGGCGCAATACCTTCACCATGGAAGGCTTTTCCGAAAGTGTTAACAAGTTTCTGGCCTTTAACGAATACCAGATTCTGGAAGGCTACGGCTCGGTCAGCCGCAAGCAAGCAGAAGACAAAGCCATTGCCGAATACGACAAGTTCAACCAGCAACAAAAAATTGAATCTGACTTCGACCGGGAAGTGAAAAAGCTGCTGAAGGGCAAAAATTCCAGGGATTAGAACAGTAAGCAAAATGCCCCTGTAAACGCCCCTGTAAACGCCCCTGTAAATTCGTAGGTCAGCAACAAGCAGGCAACATCAAACGTATCGGCTCGGCTAAAACCGGCCACTGGGAGGTTCATCCGTGACGGATTACAACACCATTGCTGAATCCAACAATCTGATTGTTCTGGAGAAATACGTTCCCAAATGGGAAGTAAAAGACACCTTCCAGAGTGAAGATGATCTGGAGCGAGAGCTGATTCGGGATTTGCAGAATCAGGGCTATGACTATATTCCGGGTTTGACCAAGCCTGACGACCTGCTTGATAACGTCCGCCAGCAACTGCAAGCCTTGAACAAGATGACTTTCACGGATGAGGAGTGGCCGCGTTTTGTTGAGGAATTTCTCGACCGTCCTGGCGACAATATCGTCGATAAAACCCGCAAGGTGCATGACGACTACATCCACGACTTTATTTTTGACGACGGCCATATCCAGAACATTTCTCTGTTCGACAAAAAGACGGTTGCTAATAACAAGGTTCAGGTGGTTCGGCAAGTTGAGCAGACCGGCAGCCATGCCAACCGCTACGACGTCACCATTCTGGTGAATGGCTTGCCGCTGGTGCAGATCGAGCTGAAAAAGCGCGGTGTGGCGATTCGGGAGGCGTTTAACCAGATTCACCGTTACAGCAAGGAGAGCTTCAACAGCGACCACTCGTTGTTCCGGTATTTGCAGTTGTTTGTTATCTCAAACGGCACCGATACCCGCTATTTTGCCAATACGACCAAACGCAACAAGAACAGCTTCGACTTCACCATGAACTGGGCGCAGTCGGACAATACCCTGATCAAGGATTTAAAAGACTTCACCGCAACCTTCTTTCAGAAAGACACCTTGCTGAAAGTGCTTCTACAGTTTTCGGTGTTTGATGTCAGCGATACGCTGCTGGTAATGCGGCCTTATCAGATTGCCGCCGCTGAACGGGTTCTGCGCAAGATCAACAGCTCGTATCAGTCGAAGCGCTGGAGCAAACAGGAATCTGGCGGCTATATCTGGCACACCACGGGTTCGGGTAAAACCCTGACCAGTTTCAAGGCAGCGCGTCTGGCCACTGAGCTGGGCTATATCGACAAGGTCTTTTTTGTGGTCGACCGTAAAGACCTCGATTTCCAGACCATGAAGGAATATCAGCGTTTCTCCCCTGACAGCGTGAATGGTTCCGACAGCACAGCCGGGCTGAAACGCAATCTGGAGAAAGACGATAACAAGATCATCGTCACCACCATCCAGAAACTGAACAACCTGATCAAGACGGAAAGCGACCTGACAGCTTACAGTCAGCAAGTGGTGTTTATCTTCGACGAATGCCACCGCAGCCAGTTTGGTGAAGCGCAGAAGAACATCAAAAAGAAGTTCAAGAAGTTCTATCAGTTCGGTTTTACCGGCACGCCCATCTTCCCGAAAAACGCACTCGGCGCAGAAACCACCGGCAGTGTGTTCGGCATTCAGCTGCATCATTACGTGATTACCGACGCCATTCGTGATGAGAAGGTGCTGAAGTTCAAGGTCGACTACAACGATGTGCGGCCTTCGTTTAAAAGCATCGAAACCGAGCAAGATGAGAAGAAACTGACGGCAGCAGAAAACCGGCAATTGTTGTTGCACCCGGATCGTATCCAGGAAATTTCTCAGTACATCCTGAATAACTTCCGAAAGAAAACCCACCGCATGCAGGTGGGCGGCAAGGGCTTTAACGCCATGTTTGCGGTTAGCAGTGTGGATGCCGCCAAGTACTATTACGAAACCCTGAATACGCTCCAGAAAGACACCGAAAAACCGCTCAGAATTGCCACTATCTTTTCGTTTGCCGCCAATGAAGAACAGAGTTCAGTGGGTGAGATTCTCGACGAGAGCTTTGAAGTCAGTGCCATGAACGCCAGTGCCAAGGAGTTTCTGACGGCGGCCATTGATGATTACAACGCCATGTTCCGCAGTAACTTTGGCGTCGATGCCAAAGGTTTCCAGAACTATTACCGTGACTTGGCCAAGCGGGTTAAAAATCAGGAAATCGACCTGCTGATTGTGGTGGGCATGTTCCTGACCGGCTTTGACGCCCCCACCCTGAACACTCTGTTTGTTGACAAGAACCTGCGTTATCACGGTTTGATGCAGGCGTTTTCGCGCACCAACCGCATCTACGATGCCACCAAGGCATTCGGTAATATCGTGACCTTTCGAGACCTGGAACAGGCAACGGTCGATGCCATCACCTTGTTTGGCGACAAGAATACCCGCAACGTCGTACTGGAAAAGAGCTACAAGGAGTACATGGAAGGCTTCAAGGACATTGTTTCCGGCGAAGCCAAACGGGGCTTTGTCGAGGTAGTGGCCGAGCTGGAGCAAACATTCCCTGACCCTTCCAAAATCGAGACCGAGGCCGACAAAAAAGCCTTCGCCAAACTGTTTGGTGAGTATCTTCGGGTTGAGAACGTACTGCAAAACTACGACGAATTTGCAGCACTGAAGGCCCTTCAGGCTGTCGATATGAGTGATGATGAGACGGTCGAGGCTTTCAAGGCTGAGCACTACCTGTCGGATGAAGAGCTGGCGGTATTGCAAACCATCAAGGTGCTGCCGGAACGAAAGGTTCAGGATTTCCGTTCGACCTATAACGATATTCGGGACTGGCAGCGCAGAGAGAAAAAGGCTCAAGAACAGGATGAATCGACGATTGAGTGGGACGATGTGGTGTTTGAAGTCGACCTGCTTAAATCACAGGAAATCAATCTGGACTACATTCTTGGCCTGATCTTCGAGAAACATACGAAGGCTGCAAGCAAGGAATCGCTGGTGGAAGAAATACGCCGCCTGATTCGTTCCAGCTTGGGCAATCGTGCCAAAGAAAGCCTGATGGTCGACTTTATTCACCAGGCCAATCTGGATGAACTCAAGGACAAAGCCAGCGTCATCGACGCCTTCTATGCCTTTGCGCAAACAGAACTGAAGCGCGAAGCCGTAGAGCTGATCGACACAGAGGCATTGAACGAGGAAGCGGCCAAACGCTACATCACTGCTTCACTCAAACGGGAATACGCCAGCGATGCCGGAACGGAGCTGAATTCAATCCTCCCGAAAATGAGTCCTCTGAATCCGAAGTACCTGACAAAGAAGCAAACGGTCTTTGAGCGTGTTATCGCCTTTGTTGAGAAATTCAAAAGAGTTGGCGGCAGCTTGTAAAATCAGGCCTGAACGAATACAGCTCAGCAGCATTCATCACATCAACCCTGTGATTTGATCGAAAAGAAGTCTTTGATTTTCTGAAGCAGCGAGGTTGAACCCTCAGTATCCAGAAACCTGGTGGCTGAACGGGATTCTTCCTCTGTCCACTGACGACAAATGATCGGCGGCAAGGGTAAGTATTCGTTTTCCGGTTCTGATGAAGATTCCGCTTCTCCTTATGCGTAATGAGCGGGAGCATTCTGTCTTTCACCAACTACCGATCTATGACCAATTCAGAGAGGTACTTTGAAAATTGGGGGCCTTCTACGGGGCCTTTTTTAAAATGAAAAGCCAAAATCCAACGTTTTAAAAGGCTTTCAGGGGAAGATTAGGTACAGCCTCCGCACCACGAATTTAAAAGCCTCGCTAATAAGCGGGGCTTTTTCGTTTCTGGCTTTCTGATTCATTCTGATCACCTCCCTACCCAAACGGGCAGGGGTTTTATTCTGCAATCAGAATAATCAGCGCTATCCAAACATCATCTTGATATAGGCTGCCAGCGATTCCATCGCCTTGTCGGACTGCCATTGCGCCATAATCTGATCCCCCCAGCGCGCCTGACTGGCATCGATTGCCTCCCGAAGCGGCTGATTCAGTTGTTCCTTGCTCAAGGCATACAATTCCGGCTGAACTTCTGCCAGTTTCTGAGCTTTGTTCATCGCTGTGGACAGCAAGTCATCTGGTGCTACCACCTTGTGGATCATCCCATATTCCAGAGCATCTTCCGGTGAACAGAGTTTGCCTCCCAACAAGACCTCCGTTGTGGCAGAGGGTGTCAGGCGCGAGCGCATCAACTCCATTGCCAGAGGTGGAAACGCCACCCCCACGCGTAACTCAGGCACGCCAATTCGGCCTGGCCCGGCGGCCATCAGGCGAATATCGGCTGCACACGCCATCAGGCCTCCACCCGCAATCGCATGGCCGTTCACGGCGGCAATGACGGGCTTGGGGAAGAACAACAGAGTTTCCAGAACCCGCCCAAGCTCTGGTAAAAAAGCTTCAATGTAGTCAGCGCGCCCCTGCAGCATCCGGTTAAGATCCACTCCGGCAGAAAAAACGGCCCCGGTTCCTGTCATCACCAGCGCTCTGGCATCTGAGGCCAAAATTTCATCCAGTGCCTGATAAATGGCTTGGCAAAACTCCAAATCCAGAGCACTGGCAGGGCCATGCTCCAAAGTCAGAATGGCAATATGTTCCTGATAGTTGATAGTCAGCATGGTTTTTCCGGCTTATTGATTTCTTATAATTAATAGTGAATTTCCAAACAAGAAACAGAGTATTGTCTGGCTGCTCACTTTATTCAACCGGCCGTTCCCATCGAATAGGTGCTTTGCGCCTTGCCAGAACCACCAGATGTTCACGATCAACACACTGCTCAATCTGATCCGCAGTGACTGGGTAGCCACTGCTACACTCCACACCAACCGGGATAACACCCACCCAGGTATTACGACCACTGCTCTTGGCTGCATACATGGCCAGATCAGATACTTTCAACATCGAGGGCCATTCCAGGGCAATTCTGGCTCCCGACACCCTCAAGGCAAAAAAACCGACAGAGCAAGTCACATGAAAAGTCTCACCCAAACGACCACGAAAGACATGTGCTTCAATGGCCTGACGAATACGCTCGGCCAGTGCAGAGGCGACTTCTTCAGAATTTTGCCCGGAGTCACGACACACCAGCACAAACTCTTCCCCCCCAAAGCGGGCGACAATGTCATTGTGGCGGTTAATATTCGTCAGCAAACTGGCTATTTCCACCAGCACCTGATCGCCCACATCGTGTCCATATTGATCGTTTACTTGTTTAAAGTAATCCAGATCCAGCATGAGAAAGATCCAGCCAGATTGGCCAGAGGCCTTTTGAGAGCTGAAGAAGCGTTGCAGAAAACGGCGATTGCCAAGACGGGTCAGGGGGTCGGTCAGACTTTCATCCAGAAACTTCTGGCGCTCCTGTTCCAACGTATTATTAGAGGTCTCCAGTTCCTTCAACATTTCAACAAAGCTTCTCGACAGTTCGCCCAGCTCATCACCCTGATGCAACTCCAGAATTTCCTGACTGGAACGGGTGCGCTTGAACAATTCAGTCTGGTGTTTCAGCGTTAAAATCGGCTCAACCAGCGTCCAGCGAATCACAAAATAAGCGCCACCTACCACCAGTATGCCAACGATCACCACCATGATCAGCGATAACTTAATCAACTCCAGTGCCTGGGCATAATACGGGCGACCGTGTTGCAGGCTGATCCGAAGGCTTTGCCCGGTGCTGTTTAAAAACGGCATGGAGCCACGAATCACACTGCGCTCCCGGCTCAGAAATTCAACATTGGCAGTCGATGCCGAATGATCTGCCAGCGTGAATCGCAAAGGCAGAACCAGTTCTTTGGAGAGACGTTCTTCCATTGCCAGATCCAGCCACTTGCCAAAGTAGATACGCCCTCTGGCCATGCCCTCGCCAACGCTGGGCAAGATGTCGCTGGACGCAATCAGCAAGGTTTTTTCATCAACCAGTAATAAGCCACGACTCTGAACACTGGCCAATAATGCACGTAACTGCTGACGCCCAAGCCGTGTTTTGGTCAGATCATCCGGCAACACCTTGACCAGCTCACCATCCTGGTCAACGAGAGCAATCAGATTGGCCTCAACATCTCCCAGCGTTGTATCCAGCAAGTTGGAACGTTCATAAGCCGGGTTTTTGTTTTGTACATACGCATAAGTGTCATCCCATTGCCCCCAGTCCACAGCAAAACTGTGCAAGCGATCGACCTCCCCCTTAACCGCGTATTGCACTCGGGAAATCTCGGTAGTCAGCTCCTGACGTTCGGCCTCGGCAATTCCGGGCAACACCATCCAATAGATTGTCAGCACAATGGTGCCAGCCACCAGAGCAAACAGCAGCGCCAACCCGGATAACAGCTTTCTGCGGATATGCATTGAATCTCCCAGCCCATATAAATGTGACATACTTCACATTTATCATACTGTCATCATTATTTTTTTGATAAAAGACAACAGAACTGGCGGGTTTTGACGCATCCCGACACGAATCAAAGCTTCAACGTTACCGGGTCAAAATACGCTTCATGCAGTTATTATTTTTTCTCGGTGGTTGCCCATTCTTGCCAGATCTCATAGCCGTTCACTGCAATGTGAATGGCTAATGCCAGAGCCACAGCAGCGCCAATCGGCAGCAGGCCGCGCCATTCCAGCAGGAAGAAGCCGCTGGAGAAAAGCAGGAATGCGGGATAAAACAGGGTCCGTTTCAGAACCAGTTGCAGTTTTGACATCAAAATCTCTCCAGGAATTTATTTGGTTATGAATGAGGATCGCTTGCGCCAATCAGCAGGTTGCTGCTTGATGGATTCCTCAACTGACTGGAACCGTTATCAGACTCGTCTTTCAAAGCCACACCAGACAACTGGCGTCGATCCGACTCCAGCAGCAAGTACATCAATTTGTGTGTGGCTTCTTCGTAACTCAGCCCTTCCTTGCGCACGTTAGATATACAGTTACGCTGGGCATCGTGTTTGCCACGTTGAGGTTCAAAGGTGTAATACACCCCAAGGGAATCCGGTGAACTCAGACCGGGCCGTTCACCAATCAGCATCACCAACATCCGAGCCTGCATCAGCTCACCAATGGGATCACCGATGGCAACCCGCCCCTGCTCAACCAGACACACACTGTCAATGCTCAGCTTCGTACCGTCCAAAGCAGAGTTGAGTGACGCCATCATGGGCGCGGCGTGTTTCTGTACTGCCAGTGATGACAAGCCATCAGCCACCACCAGCACAATGCTTTTCTTTTGAACAGGCAGGCTGCTCAACAAATCGGCACTGGTGTCTGACAGTTCGCGGCCGAAGTCCGGGCGTTGCAGGTATTCCGCACGATGGGACGCCTTGCTGTTCAGCTTGAGAATATCGCCGCTGTACACCTGTTCGATATCCGCCTGGAGCTGCTGAAAGTCCAGCGGCAAATGCACCGCATCCCGCGCACGGGCGTGTGCCAGTTGAAATGCCAGGTGTGCCTGCGTCGGCAAGCTAACCCCCGCCCGCCCCAGACCAATGCGAGCATCGGTGAAATTACGCAGCGTTTGCCACGGGTTATGAACCAGAATATCGGCTGACTGACTCATCCGGCGTTGCCTCCGACCACGTGTTCAAAAGATTTCGGTAACGACTGATTGCCATAAGCCAGACGATTCTGTTGATCAAAAATACCGATGGTTTGCAGCCATTGCTCAAATTCGGGCGCGGGTTTCAGACTCAGTAACTTGCGGGCGTACAAGGCATCGTGAAACGAGGTGGTCTGATAGTTGAGCATGATGTCATCAGAACCGGGAATCCCCATGATGAAGGTGCCGCCTGCCGCCGCAAACAGAGTCAGCAGGTTGTCCATATCATCCTGATCGGCCTCAGCATGGTTGGTGTAGCAAATATCACAGCCCATCGGCAGGCCCATTAACTTGCCGCAAAAATGATCTTCCAGACCGGCGCGAATAATCTGCTTGCCGTTATAGAGATACTCAGGGCCGATAAAGCCCACCACGGTGTTGACCAGCAACGGCTTGAATGCACGCGCCACGGCGTAGGCACGCACTTCACAGGTTTGCTGATCCACACCGAAATTGGCGTTGGCGGAGAGCGCACTGCCCTGCCCGGTTTCAAAATACATCGCGTTGTTGCCAACGCTGCCGCGTCCTAACGACTGTCCAGCCTCATAGGCTTCTTTCAGAATACCCAGATTGATGCCAAAGCTGTCGTTGGCTTTTTCGGTTCCGGCAATGGACTGGAAAATCAGGTCAACCGGTGCGCCCCGATTGATCGCTTCAATATGCGTGGTGACGTGAGTCAGCACGCAACTCTGGGTTGGGATTCCGTAATGCTGGATCACGTCGTCCAGCATCATCATCAAGGTGGTCACCGCTTCGATGTTGTCACTGGCGGGATTGATGCCGATCACAGCATCACCATTGCCGTAGAGCAAACCGTCGAGCACAGAGGCTGCAACGCCCGCAGGATCGTCGGTTGGGTGATTAGGCTGCAGGCGGGTCGACATCCGCCCCGGCAAACCAATGGTATTACGGTAAGCAGTCGTGACCCGACATTTGGAAGCCACCAGCACCAGATCCTGAAGGCGCATGATCTTGCTGACGGCGGCAGCCATTTCGGGCGTGATACCGGGTGCAATCGCGCTCAGTGTGGCAGTATCTGCCTGTTCGCTCAGCAGCCAGTTGCGGAAATCTCCAACCGTCAGATGAGCAACAGGGGCGAACGCTGCCGCGTCGTGGCCATCTATGATCAGCCGTGTGACTTCGTCGGTTTCGTAGGGGATCAGAACTTCGGACAGGAAGGTCTTGAGCGGCACATCGGCCAGAGCCAGTTGTGCAGCGACTCGCTCCTGTTCGTCTCTGGCGGCCACTCCGGCCAGGCAATCACCGGATCGTAAGGGCGTTGCCTTCGCCATCAGCATCTTCAGGTCATCAAATTGCCAACGCTGCTGACCTAGTTGACTCTGATACGTCATCTGTTCCGGTGCTCCGAATCTGAGTCAGAAAACAAAAAAGCCGATCCGGCGGGATCGGATCGGCAAGGTCTTGCGGGCATATCAATCGTCGTGTTTATCAAACGCGTCTTTTTCGTGCTTGATAATGGCGGCCATAAAGCCGACAAACCCTGCGACAGCCAAGGCACAAAAAATGGCCATCATGGTTGGGTTATCCGCAAAGGTGAAATACGCGGCAGCGCCTTCCCAGGTCGTAATGGGCGATGAATTCATGTGTGTATCCTCAATATCCGGTTTAAGTCGAGAGCCACAGGGCAAGCCCGGTGACTCCGTCGGTTTGATTCAGGCCAATCAGCTCAATGCACCATTGGCTGGCAAGCTGTTCTCGTTTGCAGGCTGTGTACCTTCCACGATGTCACGGGCAGGTACTGTCTCGGGATACGGTTGAGCCGGTATCTCCACCAGATCCAGACCTGCTTCTTCCACATTCGAAGGCACGCGCAGCATGTTCATTTTGCTCAGCAGCAGAGACACCGCATAGCCAGGAATAAAGCCGGTAACGGCCATCACCACCGCACCAATGAATTGACCCATCAGAGTGATTTCAGGCGCACCTTCTGGCGTGTTCGGATAACCGGAGGCAAATGCACCCACCAGCACCACACCCAGGAAACCACACCAGCCGTGTACCGCCACAGCGCCAACGGCGTCGTCGATACCAGCCTTCTCCACCATTTTGCCCACCAGAGGCATGGTCAGGCCGCCGCAAATAGCCAGCACGAACGTCAGACCCGGATAGTACAAATCCAGACCAGCCGCAACGGTGATGATGCCCGCCAGACCACCGGACATGGTCATAAACGGCTCGCGGGATGTCAGGTACGCACCAATCACACCGCCTGCAAAGCCCATTAAGGTGTTGAACGCAAACGCCGACAAGTTGGTCGGATTACCATAAATCGTCGTCCAGCCTGTCTCGCCACCGTTAAAGATGATGCAGCCGCCGAGGAAGCCGAAAAAGCCGACGATGATCATCATCAAACCAATCAGTGCCATTGGCAGGTTGTGGGGCACGATCGCCATGGCCTTGCCATTAACAAACTTGCCGATACGAGGCCCAAGATTGATCAACACACCGAGCGAGAAGAA
>Ga0193963_1000874_pt1 | contig 15408 bp, 17 predicted proteins | sample FB_6_MG_FD_140359 | JGI IMG/M metagenome (GOLD analysis project Ga0193963, IMG submission 140359) | Microbial mat bacterial communities from the Broadkill River, Lewes, Delaware, United States - FB_6_MG | ecosystem: Environmental > Aquatic > Freshwater > River > Microbial mats | place: USA...
ACAGGTGGATGGGCTTTATTAGCGGCAATTTTAATTATTGGTGCTAGACGTGGAAGATATCCAAAAGGTGGTGGAGTTAGAGTAATCCCTGCTTCAAATATTCCTTTAGTAACATTAGGGGCTTTCCTTTTATGGATTGGTTGGTTTGGATTTAATGGTGGATCTGTTGGTTCAATTGCTTCAAAAGAGTCTGCGGATGCAGTTGCTTTAACAATTATGAATACAAATACTGCAGGACTTGCGGGTGCAATAATTGTTGGTGCTTTTATGTATTTTAGATATAAAAAGCTTGATATAACTATGGTACTAAATGGTGCTTTAGGTGGATTAGTTGCAATTACGGCTGGACCTGATTTATATGATATTTATACTCCAATCTTAATTGGAGCAATAGGTGGATCAATAGTTGTGTTTGGTGTTTCTTTCTTCGATAAATTAAAACTTGATGATCCTGTTGGGGCACTTTCAGTACATTTGCTTAATGGTATTTGGGGAACATTAGCTGTTGGAATTTTTGCTGCAAATGGTGAAGACATTACATTTATGGGACAATTAAAAGGTGTTGTTGTAGTTGCAGTATTTGCTTTTTCTGCTTCTTTTATAGTTTTATTTGTTATAAATAAATTAGCACCATTAAGAGCTGATAAAGATGAAGAGATGCAAGGCTTAGATGTAGAAGAGTGTGGTTTAGAAGCATATCCCGAGTTCAAACGAGCTTTCTAATATAGCTATAAACTAAATAATAAAAAAATTAGATAGAATAACATAATTAAAAAAAGGATGAGATTTGAAAAAGATTGAAGCTGTAATTAAACCATTTAAATTAGAAGATGTAAAAGATGCATTAACTGAAGCTGGGATTACTGGTATGACTGTATCTGATGTAAAAGGTTATGGAAGACAACAAGGACACTCTGAATTATATAGAGGTGCAGAATATGTTGTAGATTTCTTACCAAAAATTAAATTAGAATTAATTGTTGCAGAAGAAGACGTTGATTCAACAATTGAATTAATTATAAACTCTGCAAAAACAGGGAAAATTGGTGATGGTAAAATATTTGTTTCTTCAATTGAAAAAACAGTAAGAATTAGAACTGGTGAAGAAGATGAGGATGCAATCTAATATGCAAAACTTCATTATAAACTCAGCTTTAGACATGCATCTTCATTTACGTGATGATGATATGTTGAAGCTTGTAGGTCCACTTACATCAAATACTTTTTCAGGTGCATTAATTATGCCAAATTTAGTTCCTCCTATTACAACAAAAGAAGCACTTTTAGCTTATAAAGAAAGAATTAACGAAGCATGCAAAGAAGATGAATTTGATGCGCATGTAACACTATTTTTTAAGAATGATTATACATATGAATTTTTAGAAGATGTGAAAGATGATATTATTGCAATAAAGCTTTATCCTGCAGGAATTACAACTAATTCTGAAACAGGTGTTGCTTCAATGGATGTAGAAGTATTAAGACCAACTTTAGAATCTATGAGTAAACTAGGAATTCCTTTATGTATTCATGGTGAAACAAATGGTTTTGTTATGGATAGAGAAGCTGAGTTTATGCCAATATATGAATCAATTGCGAAAGCATTCCCTGAGTTAAAAATTATAATGGAGCATATTACAACAAAAGATGCGATAGAGTTATTAGATAAATATGACAATCTTCATGCAACTGTAACTTTACATCATTTATTAATCACACTAGATGATGTGGCTGGTGGAATGTTACAACCACATTTATTTTGTAAACCGATTGCAAAGAGACCAAGAGATAGAAAAGCTTTATTAAAAGCTGCATTAAAAGCTCATCCTAAATTAATGTTTGGAAGTGATTCTGCTCCACATCCAAAACATAAAAAAGAAGCTTGTGGTTGTGCTGCTGGTGTATTTACATCACCTATAGCACTTCAAGTTTTAACTCAACTTTTTGAAGAACATAATTGTTTAGATAACTTAAATGCATTTGTATCTACAAATGCTCAAAGAATATATGATATTCATCCTAAACCAAAAACTATAAAACTTGTAAAAAAAGATTTTAAAGTACCTTCAATTTATGAATATAATAATGAAAATGTAGTACCTATGTACGCAGGTGAAACTATTCCTTGGAGTATTGAGGATTAATTATATCAAGTAGAGATAATTACTTGTAGTTATCTCTTTCTTGAAGAAGTCTTTTAATATTTTCACTAGACTCTTTTGCTTTAACTATTCTTTCTTCTCTCATAACTCTTAATGTTTCAAGAGTCTCTTGTTTTTCATGGTCAATATTAGATTTTACTTGAATAGCTTTTCTATTGTTGGATATCCCTGATACTCCAACAAATTTTTCTGTATTATTAACATATATTTTTGAAGAAGAAGATGTTGCATTTTTATTGAATACAATAATATCATCTTTATTTAATTTAAGTAAATCAGATACAGATAATTCTGTTTCTGCCATTATTGCTTCAATATTCATTTTTGCACCAGAAATAAGAGCAGATATATCTTTTTTTCTACTTGCTTTTTTATTTTTACCTTCATTAAACATTTTTTCAACAATCTTATTTAAAAGTGTTTCAATATATGAAATAGGATAACATATTGATAAGAAGCCAGACTCTTCATCTATCGTTATTTCAAGAACAACAAGTAGTACAATTTCATGATCAGAAATAATTTGAATAGCATTTGCATTTGTATCTCTTGATTCAATTTTAAAGTTTAAAGTAGTTACTTCATCCCAGGCTTTAAATAAATGCTTTACAAACATTTTATAGAAGTGATCAAATATTTCAACTTCAATTTCAGTTAACTCTCTATCTAAATTATCACTTGCAGCAACTGCTCCACTTCCTAAAAGTTCAGCAATAATTTTATGAGATATACCAGGGTTACACTCGATTACTATTCTTCCTTCTAAAGGCTTAATCGAAAGTGTATTTAGTGATGTTAGCTGAGGAATAGAAAGAATAAACTCTCCATATGTCATTTGTTCAATTGAATAAAGTTTTATATCTACAATCTTTCTAAGCATTGCTGAAAGGTCTGTAATTAAATCTCTTAACATTTTATCATGTAATGTTGAAAATGCTTTAAATTGTTCATTTGAAATTCTATTTGGTTTTTTAAAATCATAAATAGAATAGTTTTTCTCTTTTGAAATAATTTGTTCATCTGCAGAAGTATCAATTTCTTCTCCCGCTTCTGCAATATCTAATAGTGCATCAATTTCGTCTTGACTTAAAAATTCTGCCATATTATCCTCTTATCTCTAATTCTACATCTAGTGCACCCATTTCTTTTATCATTTTAATTGTATCAATGATATCTGTCATAGGTAGTTTCATTACTTTCATTGCTCTTACTAAATCAGAAACAGTAGGGTTACCTTTAGTATTCATCAATGTATTATCAATATTCACAGCTACTGGTTTATTGTCAATTTTAACATTATCACCAATATCTTTGCCTTTATTGATTTTTTTATCATCCCATTCAAAATCTGTCAATGTAGATTTTTTAATTCTAATAGTAAAATTATCTCTTGCAACTGTAATTGGATCAATAGTTATATCTGCTCCAGCAACAATAGCTTCTCTACTCATGTCGATTATAATTTTTTTCTTAAAACTAGTGTCAAGTTCGATATCTTGAATATCAGAAATAAATTTTACAATAGATACATTGTTTGGTTTTTTTATTTCTACAGTTCTTGTATCCGTAGCCATAGCTATTGGACGTCCGAAATGTTCGTTTATTTTCTTTTCTATTGAGTAGGCTTGTTTTGCATCATTTTTAAATAAACTAAGTTTTACAGAGTCCTCATTTTTAAGTGAGTATCCTACTTCATTTTCAATTGTTGCACCTTCATAAATAAAACCTGTAGTTAGATTTTTATTATCTGCTACTATCGTTCCTTGTGCAAGTGCATAAACTTGACCATCTACTGCTTTTAATTGTGTTAATAGAAGTTCTCCATGATCAATTGATTTAGAATCCCCTATAGCGGATATTTTTATTTTTATTTTATCACCTTGTCTTGCAAATGCAGGAAGTTCTGCTGTTACCATAACAGCTGCAATATTTTTTGACTTTATAGATGAAGCAGGTATTTTAATATATGAGTTTCTTAATAAATTTTGTAGACTTTGCATAGTAAATTGTGATTTATCGCCAGTACCAGCTAATCCAACAACTAATCCATAACCTATAAGTTGGTTATCTCGAATTCCAACAATATTGGAAATATCTTTTATTGTTTGAGCATAAATTGAATAACACATAAAAAAAAGAAGTAGTAAAAATTTCAATATAACACCTTATGCTTAATTCCAGATATTTTATCTAAAATTTTATAAAAAAAAGGTATAATCTTTACAAAAAATAATTTTAAGGTTATCTTTTGATTATATATATTTATGGAAGTGATAGTTTTAAAAAAGATATTCACAATGTTTTAAATCACTCGAACATCAAGTTTAGATTAGATGACCATGGTGAAATTATTGATTTAAAAACTTTGAATGAATTAAAAAATGCTATTGAAGATAATCCTAATAACATTTATTTAATAGATGATTCGAAGATTATAAAGAAAAATGCATTAAATCAAAAAATTAAATTTTTAAAACCAAAAGATGGAATTGAGCAAGAATATTTACTAGATAATGGCATTGGGGATATTTCTGTAGATTCTATTGAAGAATTATCAAAACATATAATTAAAAGACTTGAATCTGTAATTGATGAGAAAGAATCTGATGAAATTCAAGAATCGATTATTGAAATAGTCGATGATGCCTATGAGAACAATGATTTAGAAGAAAAAGAATATATTCAATTAGATGATGAGTTAAGTTCACTTTTATCACATGTTGAAGATAGTGATATTGAAGAAGAGACTTCATTAGAAATAGAATCTAAAATAGAAGAAGATGAAGAATTTTCATTTCTAGAGGATTTGAATTTTGAAGAAGATTTGGATAAGATAGAGACTAATAAAGAAAAAACTGATAAAAATATAGAAGATAGTATTCAAGGAGACGAAATGGCAGATGAATTCTCAGAATTTGATACCTTAAATGAGGATGAGATTTTAGCAGCATTAGATGGTGTGGATAAAGAGGTATCGACTACAACAAATAATAAAGTTTCTCCAAAAGTTTCAAATAATACTGAGAGTGTAAATATATCAGGTGCTTCAAATGTTGATGAAATAGCTCAACTAATTTCTAAACTACTTAATAATAAGACGTTGGAGATAACAGTTAAAGTAAAAGATTAATATGGATTTAATTGGAATTGCTGAAAATACAGTAAAAATCATTTTAATTTTAGGTTTACCATCATTAATAGTAAGTATGGTAATTGGACTTATTATCTCGGTATTTCAAGCTGTAACACAAGTAAGTGATGCTTCATTATCTTTTGTTCCTAAAGTAATCTTTGTTTCAATATTTATATTAATATCTTTGCCATGGATTGGTGATAACATTGAGTCATATACAGTAGACTTGTGGGATATGATTTTAGTTTTTGGTCAAAACTAATGATAGATAAATTATATAAATTAAAAAAAAGTCAAACAGATCAAAAGCTTATGCAAAAAGGTCAAATAATGGCTAGAATTAACCATATTGAAACAGAAGTTCTTCTTACAGAGGAAAAAATCAATACTACTAGTGTACAAAGACATGGTGCTATATCAGATTTTGCAGTTCTTGCAATACATAGAAATACAATGAAAATGCACATAACAAAACTGGAAACGGAAAAAAACAATTTAAATACACAATTAGAAGTTATAATTGAAGAAGTTATAGAATTACAAAAAGAAACAGAGCAATTTGCATATATGCTAGAAGAAGAAAAACAAGAAGAGATTAAGAGATTACTATTAGTTGATGAAGAAGCATCAAGTGAGTATATTCAGAGTAGATACATAAATGGATAAAGGGGTTGTTTTGATAAGATTATTAATACTGTTTTTTATATTTATTAATTTTTTAGAAGCACAAGAAGAACGTGTAAGTAGTGCTGCATTAATAAAACAGAAAATTGAAGTAAAAGAGCTTAAAAAGCAACTTAATATTTTTTATAATAAAAAAGAAAAAGAGTATCAAGAAAGAAAAAAAGAGTTGGAATCAATTTTAAATAAAATTGAAAAAGAAAAACAAGATATTCAATCGTTAAAAGAAAAAAATGAACAAACTTTATTGGATATAAAAGGTGCAATTGATAGTAAAACAGCAAAAATCTATAATAAAATGAAACCAAAAATTGCAGCAGGTATATTTAATCAAATGATTAATGAGGGTAAAGTTGAAGATGTTTTTGATATAATCTTAAAATTAAAAGAAAATAATGTCACGTCGTTGATGAAATTTTTAAGTCCAAAAAATGCATCTATGTTAACACAGATGCTTATGGCCTATAAGACAGATGATCAAAATGAAGGGTAATTATGGCTGAAGAAGAAAATAACGAAGAAGTAAAACAATCAAGTGGAGGTGGCAAAGGAATGATGATCGTTCTTATTGCATTAATAGTTATATTGTTATTAGTTGTTGGTGGACTTGGTTATTTCCTTTATGCAAAAGGTATCTTCTCAGATCAACCTATGGGAGCAAATCAAGAACAAGTTAAAAAAGAAGAAGCTGGTGAATCTAAAGAGACTTTTAAAGCTGCGATTAATGACTTAGTATTAAATATTACAAATGCTAAAGGTAGAGAAAAATTAATGAAATTATCTTTTTCATTAAAAAGTACAGAACCTACTATTGAAGCAATTGTAGAAGAATATAAACCTGAAATTGTTGATGTAGTTATTGCTCAAATTAGTTCTAGAAGTTCAGAAGAGTTATTAACTGTTGGTGGTAAAGCATTATTAAAAGAAGAGTTATTAGAAGATATTAATAATATTTTAAATGAAGTAACATCTAGTAATGATGAAATAAAACAAAATAATGTTAAAAAGATTTTATTCACAACTTTTGTAATTAAGTAAAATGATAGTTGCAGTAAAAACAAATAATAAGAAGAGACTTTTTATTAGAATAGCATCATTACTAGCTGTAGTAATGATGTTTGTATTTTATTACTTTTACATGAGTAATGAGTTTACAGAAAAGCAAAATAAAAATACTGAAAAAGATATTCAATTAATAAATAAAAAAGCACAATTAGAAAAAAGCAAAAAATTAGAAAGAATAATATACAGAGAAATAGAAACAGCTGTAGACTTGATAGAACAAAGAAATATTCTAAATGTAAAGATTGTTTCAAACAGAGCACTTATAGTTGTAGACCCTGATACAAATTTAGATGCATTAAAAGTTAGGTATGGAAGTATGGCTTTAATTAAAAAAGGTATAAAGAATATTAAAATAGCGATTGATCTAAAATATATAATAGAGAGTAAGTATAATGAGAAATAGCTTTCTTTTATTAATAATTGCAATATTATTTACAGCATGCGCGAATGAACAAAAGATTGAATTTAAAAAACCAGAGTTGCAAGTTCCAAAGCCAATACCTGTGGTAAAAAAGAAGAAAGGTTCTTTATACTCTTTAAAAGGGCCTTCTTTATTTGCTGATAAAAAAGATTTACAGGTTGGAGATATAATTCAAGTAAGAATTAGTGAGTCTTTATCTTCAAATACAAATAACAAAAGAGAAGTTTCCTCAGATAGAAAAAATAACTTAGGAGGTGGTTTATTGACTGCAACTACGGGTAATGTTCTTGGTGGAATAACAAAAAAAGTAGCAGATAAATTAAATCCTTTGACTGGTGTAAATTTTGACTCAACTACTAAGAGTGCAAATAATGGAGAAGTTAAAACAAATTTGAATGAATCATTTTCTACAAATGTATCTGCAATTATTGAAGAAACTTATCAAAATGGAAACTATTATATTAAAGGTTTTAAGGAAATGTTGATTGATGGACAAAAACAATCACTTCTTTTAACTGGTGTTATTAGACCTTATGATATTACTTCTGATAATGCAATTTCTTCATCGCAAATAGCCAATTTAAAGATCTTATATAGTAAAGATGGAGAAGAACAAGATGTAATGCATGTTCCTTGGGGAGTAAGTATTATACAAAAATTTTGGCCCTTTTAATCTAATTTTAAGAATTGTAATGTAATAATTAGTCATATTATATCTAAAGGAGTACATATGCTAAAGTCATTAAATGTCGCACAAAGTGGTCTTAGTGCAGCTAAAATTGCAGTTGAGAATGTTTCTAATAATATAGCAAATGAAAATACTCCCGGATACAAAAAAAGAGTAGTACAATTAAGTGAACAAGCACTAATTGATGGCCGATTAACAGGACGTGGCGTCCGAGCAGATGAAGCCTATAGAATCACTTCTCAATATATGTATGATAACATGATGAATGAGAATACAAAGACTAATTATTTTAATGAAGTATCTTCTTTAGTTGGTAATGTTGAAGCAATGTTTCAAGAGACTGATTCAAGTGGATTTTCTACAGATTTAGATAGATATTTTCAATCTGTTGAAAATTTAAGATCTAATCCTAATTCAGAAATCTATAGAACTACGTATAAAACACAAGGAAAAGTCCTTGTAGATTCTTTACAAAACTTATATTCAAATATTGAAAAACAAGAAGAATTAACACGAATATCATTAGAGCAAAATGTTGAAAAAGTAAATAATCTTATAAATGAAATTGGTTCAATTAATCAACAGTTAGGTCAACATAGAGTTGCATCCAATGATTTATTAGATAAACGAGACCAGTTAGAAAAAGAGTTATCTGAATATGTAGATATTGAAGTTGATAGAAGTAATGATGAGTATGAATTAAGAATAGGTGGTGCAGTAGCTGTACGATTTAATACAAATATCAGAGAAGTTAATCTAGTTGATGAAAATGTTGCTCAAATTGATAGGTTTTCAATCGCTGATGATCAAAATGATGTTTTTGATGGAATAAAAAATATTCGAGCTTCTGATGGAACTGTTAGTGCAAGAACATTTGCAATAGGTGATATTGTAACTTATAAACTAAATAATGAGTTTGAAGTATCTGTTGAAATCGGTCAACCTTTATATGAAGCAGATGGAGTTACTCCTATTGATTTTGATGATGATGGTACAATCGAAGTTGGGCCTGGTGGGGATGATATTATCACTGAAGATAATATGATTAGAGCTTTAGTTTATCAAATTAATCATAATACAGGTATGTCAGGTTCAGTTAAAGCTTACAATGGAAACTATGCTTTAGATGCAGATGGAAATAAAATTGATAATGTTGGTTCTGATAAATTCTTATTAGTAGAATCAAAAGTTGAAGGAGAAGTAGGTTCTTTTGAAGGTAGAATTACAATACATCAACCTGATGATCCTCTGACTGTAGCTGTTGGCGATGTTAAAAATGAAAATGTTTTTAAAGATGAATTTCAAAGTATAGAAGCAGAAAATAAAGTTTACTTATCTGTATTTGATAGTGAAGTTAAGATAAGCTCAGGAATTATTAAAGCACAAACAGAAAACTTAACTACAAATTCTGTTAATAATAAATTAGTTGATTATAAAAATAAATTAGATGATTTTGCACGATCATTAAGTGATTTATATGATAAGTATGTAAAAACTGGTGAAGAGGAGTATTTATATGGACATGTTGCAAGTGATGGCTATGATGGTGCGGCAAATGTTAAACATATAAATTTATTTACTGGAGGAGATGTAAAAACCCTCAAGTTTGACCAAGATGCAGTAAATGATTTACTTCAAAGTGATTTAGATTATATGGCAACTATTCAATGGAAAAAAGATGTTGAATTTGATGGTTTTGAACAAGATGGCTCAAGTGTATATGCAACTTCATTCTCTGAGTTTTATCAAGAAGTGAGAGTAAATATTTCATCTGATAAAGAGAACAATGATTTTTTACTTGAAGCACAAGAAGCAGTTCATCAATCTCTTCAATTTAGTTTTGATCAATTGACAAAAGTTGATAATGATGAAGAAATGGTAAATTTAATAAAATTTCAAGCAGCATATACAGCAAATGCAAAAATTATAACCGTTGTAGATGAAATGCTTCAAACAATCCTAGGTATTAGGTAATAGGAGGATATTATGGCAGAAGGTGTATTAGGTTTAGGATCGGGAGCTTCTTCTTTAAATAATGAGTTAATAGAGAAGCTAAAAGCTGCTGAAAAAAAATCAACAGTTGATCCTCTTGAAACTGAATTAGAAGATTGGACTTTAGAAAAAGAAAAAATTACTGAAATTATTGCAAAAGCAAATGAATTACTTGATACTATAAAATCATTTGACTTATATGTATCAGGAGGTATAACGGCCTTTGATCAGAAAACAGCAAATGCTTCTGGTACTTCTGCAGTTTTTGATGCAGTAGATGTAGGTGAGTTAAATACTGGAACAACAGATATAACAGTAAGCACTTTGGCAAAACGAGATGTATTTCAATCTGATCCTGTGAATAGTATAGTAAAAGATACTGATATTGATGCAGGTGATTTAGAAATTGCTATTGCTGGTTCTGATGGTCTGTATTCATCAAGCTACACTTTTGATACAACTGGAAAAACATATGGTCAATTAGCTTCAGAAATTAATTTAAATTCTGATTTAACTGCTTCAGTTGAGCAAGTTGGTGATGACTCTTATAAACTAGTTATAAAAAGTGCAGAGTCAGGAATTGCAAATGCACTGCAAATTACTGGTGGTGCGAGCCAAACTTTAGGTTATACAACTGATGGTACCACTGAAAAGGCTGGTGCTAATATTCAAGAAGCTACAAATTTAAGTGCAACAGTAAATGGAATAGCATATGATGTATCTTCAAATGTAATTATTGTTGATGGCGGACTTAAAATTACAGCAGTGGAAGAAGGTGACTCTTCTATTTCCATTCAAAATGATACTTCAACAATAGAACCTGCATTACAAAGTTTTGTATCAAAATATAATGAACTTGTTGCTTTAGTTGATGAAGAGTTATTTTCTTCAGAAAGTTCAATTGAAGATAAATCAACATTAAGAACTATGATGAGTGGAATGAAAGATATGTTATTTAACTCATATGGGACGGATGATTCATTAAATATATTTAATTTTGGATTTGAACTTGATAAAAGTGGAACATTATCAATAGATTCATCTACTTTTAATGATGCTGTTGAAAATAATATGGATGATTTAAAATCTCTTTTTCTAGGTGTTGCGGAAGATGAAGGATTAGGAACACAATTAAAGACATATTTAGATAGTCTTGATTCTTTTGATGGGTTGTTAACTGAGTATGAAGAAAATATGGATTCGAGAAAGAGTTCTTTAGAAGAAGAGCGAGATAAAGCCATTGAAAGTTTAGATAATAAATATTCTTTACTATCTCAGCAATTTGCTGCTTATGGAACGATTATTAGTCAATTTGAAACGCAGTTTTCTGGTCTTAAATTGATGATTCAACAATCAACTGCTAGCTAAAAACTATAAAGGCAATATTATTTAATAATATTGCCTACTACATTAATAACTTTTTTTAAGTAAACATATAATATACTTTACACCTAATAAGAATTTTGGAGTAAATGTATGGGAATTGAAGCATACCAACAACAAAATGCGGTTTCAGATGATCCGTATTTATTGATACTTAAACTTTATGAAGGTTTATTAAAATATCTTTCTTTTGTTAAAAGTGCAATGGAAAATGGTGATGTAGAAGGAAAGTTTACATATATAAATAAATCTGTTGCAATCTTTGATGAATTAAGAAATGTTCTTGATTTTGATGGTGGTGACGTATCTTATTATTTAGATGGTTTATACCTATATCAAATTGAAACACTGTTCTCATCAGGAATTGATGATAATGTAAACTCTATTAATCAAGTTATGAAAGTTGTTCAAGGTTTAATTGACGCATGGAAAGACGAGACAGGTCTTTAAAAGCCCTAGAAGAATTAATTTATATTGATTCTCTAGATTCTTACGAGCGAGCAGATGCCCTTGTAAGGTGGTATAGTAAATATCTTTCATCTGCAGATATTTCAGAGTTTGATTTAGATAAATCTGATCTAGAGAAACTTCTTGAGTTATTTTACAAAAATATAAATTTTCTAAAAGAGCATAAAGAACAAACTAGAAAAGATATGATTGATAATAAAAAAATGCAAAGATTTCTAGGTAATTAATCTATTAGTATTTTAGAAATACTCTCAAATAAGTCTTCTTGATAAACATAAGCTCTTATATTTTTAGGCAATTTAACTAACCTACATTTTTCTTTAAACTTCTTTGGCATGATTATATTGTTATACGGTGCTATAAAAATATATTTATCACTTAGATTAATAGTAAACTTATGTGAAACTACAATATTATTTTGTTTTATAATTTCATCTCTTTGTAGTTTAGAAAGTAGAATACCTCTTTTTTTTAAGTTCTTATCAATTATTCTTAAATTTATGTTTTCGTCTAAAGAGTTCTTAAAAACTGTTAATTCTTTTTTCTCAAAGATTGGTATTTGATTAATATTTAAAGAGTCTAAATCTTTTTTCATATAGCTAAAACTATTTTTTATTCCATTTTCAAATTCTTCTAAAAATTTATTTGCAAAGTTTTTTCTGAAATAATTTCGTTTATATTTTTCATCAAAATTTGTTTGGTCTGTAAAGTATTTTATTTTGTTTTCATCTAGGTAGTTAATAAGATCACTTTTCGTAATATTAACTAAAGGTTTAAACATTTTATAATTATCTTCATCTTTAGTTTCTTCAAAAGAAATTAATTCAACTAATCCTGCTCCCTTTGATAATTGCATTAGAAACCATTCTAATTTATCATTTAACTGATGAGCAGTAATAAGTGTTTGATATGAATTCTTATTAATAAGCTCTTTAAAAAAACTATATCTAATATCTCTAGCTTTTTTTTCAAAGTTTGATAAGTTTTCTAATTGAATATCTTTAATATATATTTTTTTATCATACTTTTTAGCTAATTCTTTTGCATAATTAACTTCTTCTTGTGATTGTTCTCTTATATTATAGTTTACAATAGCAATATCAAATGGTATTTTATTTTCTAAAAGGATAAAGAATAAGGCAGTAGAATCAACACCTGCTGAAAATGCTAAAAGATTTTCAGTAGTGTCAATTTTATTAATTTGTGGAGTCATTTTATTTAATTACAGTTGCAAGTAATTTCTCTCCAATAAGTTCTGTAACTTTTACAGTATAAATTTGTCCAAACTTTAATTGTTCTGGATTGTTTTCATCATATAATTCATTGTCATTTATATAAATCTCTCCATCAATATCAGGAGCCCAAGAAGTTTTCCTCGCACTTAATAAATATTCATGTTCTTCACTTTCTCCATCAATGTAAACTTGAAATGTTTTTCCAATTTCATTTTCTAAAGAGTTTTGAGTTGTTTTTGAAATAATTTCTCCAAGCACTTCAGCTCTTGCATCAATAATTTCTTGTGGAACTTTGTCCAGTCTATCATAAGCACTTGTTCCTTCTTCATCAGAATAAGAGAATACATTTGCTCTATCAAATTTATACTCTTCTAAGTATTTACATAATTCATCAAAATCATCTTGTGTTTCTCCTGGGTGTCCAACAATAAAAGTTGATCTAACAAAAGAGTTAGGAACTGTTCTCATTGCATTCATAAGTTCTTTAAGTTTTTCTACACCTTTTCCTCTTTTCATAGTTTTTAAAAGATTTGATGAAATGTGTTGAAGTGGCATATCAAAATAGTTTTCAAATATATTTGAGTTTTTAATCTTTTCAATTAAAGATAGTTCAGTTGTAGATGGGTAAAGATACAAGATTCTAGCAGTTTTAATTCCATCTACTTTCTCAACTTCATTAATAAGTTTTTCTAGTCCATCTTTAATATTTAAATCTCTAAGATATGAAGATGAATCTTGTGATACAAATGAAAAGTCTGTATAACCATTTTTTACAAGATTTTTAACTTCTTTTACTAGTGACTCTAATGTTCTTGAATGAAGCTTTCCTTTAAATGCAGGGATAGCACAGAATGAACAAACTTGGTTACATCCTTCACTTAATTTTATGTATGCATGATATGAAGAACCTGTGATAACTCTGTCATTTTCTTCATTTAATAAAAAGACTTCATCTGTAAAAGCACTTCTTTTTTCATTTACAAGAGTGTCGATTTTATCATAATCTCCAACCCCAGTAAAAATGTCGATTTCAGGTAACTCTTTTTGAAGTTCTTCTTTGTATCTTTCACTAAGGCAACCAGCCATTACAAGAACAGATTCTTCCTTTCTATCATCATGAAGATTCAAAATAGTATTAATACTTTCTTCTTTAGCACTATCAATAAATCCACAGGTATTTACAATAATAACATCAGCTACTTCTGGATTGTCTATAATCTTATAATCTTTTAGTTTTCCTAACATAATCTCTGAATCAACTAGGTTTTTTGTACAACCAAGACTTACTAAATGTAAAGATTTTGTAGGTTTATTTTCAGTAAATTTCATTTATATCTTATCTTTCTATTCTATTTTTGCGAATTTTAGCATAATATACCAGAATTGTAAAACAGTTTTTTTAATTAATTTTATAACCAAATATTATCAAGAAGTCTTGTTTGTCCAAATTTTGCAACTACTAAAATAATTGTATTATCAATTTCTATTTTCTCTAACTCATTAAATTCTCTATCAACAATTGCAATATATTCAATATCAAGTGTTTTCATAACATCATTGATTTTTGCTTCTATAACTTCTACACTTCTTTCATCTTTTGCAATTAATGTTGCGGCAGAATAAAGAGATTTTGAAATAAGTAAAGAGTTTTTTCTTTGATTCTCATCTAAGTAGATATTTCTAGAACTAAGTGCTAATCCATCTGCTTCTCTTACTATTTCACAAGCTACAATGTTTATTGGCAAGAAAAAGTCTTTAACCATTTGAGTTATAAGTGAAAGTTGTTGTGCATCTTTTTTCCCAAAATATGCATTTGTAGGTTGAGTTAGACCAAAAAGTTTAAGTACTATTTGTAAAACACCATCAAAGTGCCCAGGTCTAGTTTTCCCTTCTAAAATATAACTTTTATTTGGAGCTTTAATTATGACTTCTTCTTTATCATACATAGTTGAAATCTCAGGCATAAATAGATAATCAACTTTACACATTTCGCATATTTTTTTATCTGCTTCATCTTTACGTGGATATGCGTCTAAGTCTTCTCCTGGTAGGAATTGAGTAGGATTTACAAAAATAGAGACAATTATTATATCATTTTCTTCTCGTGCTTTTTTTATAAGTGAAATATGACCATCATGTAGAGCTCCCATTGTTGGAACAAAACCAACATTTGAAGTTAT
>Ga0193963_1000879_pt1 | contig 15367 bp, 9 predicted proteins | sample FB_6_MG_FD_140359 | JGI IMG/M metagenome (GOLD analysis project Ga0193963, IMG submission 140359) | Microbial mat bacterial communities from the Broadkill River, Lewes, Delaware, United States - FB_6_MG | ecosystem: Environmental > Aquatic > Freshwater > River > Microbial mats | place: USA...
CATCAGGAGGATTATCTAACATTTTTCATCTATCTACTTCAGGAACCTCAAGTATTCAAACTGTTCAATGTAGCTCTGCAGCTTGTTTGTCAGTTAATACTATAACTTGAGTTTGGTATTTATCAGCAATGTTTAATGCTAATCATCCATAATAGTAAGATTCTTCAAGATTAGATGGATATAAAACTACATGTTCGAAATCACCAAAAGTTGGATTTAATGCATAATTTAAGTCTCATGCTTCATGATAAGTTGGAGTACCTGTAGATGGACCTGCTCTTTGAGCTAATACAACTGTTATTGGAAATTCAGCTTGTACTGCAAAACTTAAAGCTTCACTCATTAGTGCAAATCCTCAACCAGATGTTCAACACATAGCTCTTGCTCATGTAAAACTTGCTCATAAAGCAGAATTAGCAACAGCAACTTCATCCTCATTTTGAATATATTGAACACTTCAGTCGTTTATAACTTCACTTAATATAGTTGATGCAGGAGTCATAGGATAAGCAGAATAAAATTCTAACTCTCAAGCTATAGCTCATTTTGTAAAAGCTTTATTTCAATAATAAAGATCTTTTTTATCTCAAACATTTACTATTGTTAACTCTGATTTATTTTTTATTTCATATGTATCAAAAATATTTTTAACAATATCTTTATTATAGTTAACAGTATCTTCTCATTTTCTTGAGAATACTTTTTCAATCTTATTTAAAATAATATCCATATCTAGATTTAGATATTTTGCATATATTCAAAGAAGATATGTATTGTCATATTTATCTGTTATTTCTAAGTCTAGAATATTGTATTTATCTAGACTTATTCATTTATCTTCTAATTTCTTTATCCATTTACTATTTATTATTATAGTCGCTCATTCTTTTAAGCTTGGAATTTGTCTTTCTAAACTTTCAGCGTTAAATGCTAAAACTATATCAACATATTTTGTTAAAAATTTTTCTGCATTATCTGATATATTTACATCAAAGAAATTTACTCATCATTTAATCCTTGATTCGTATTCTATATCCGATATAAGATCATATCAAAGTTCAGCATACATTTCTGCAATTATATCTACTGTAGAGTTTACTCATGCTCAAGCTGCACCCGTTATTCTAGTGTTTAAGTTCATTTATCTTTTATTTAATTTCTATTGTATTTTCTATTGTATCAATTTCTCAAGTAGATGTTGTACCACTTTGAGATTTAATTAAATCTTGTAATTGTTCAATTTGGTCTGGAGTAAGTTCAACTTGTTGATTTCAATTATCAGAAAAAATTATTATTAATCAAGTCCCTATTATTGAAAGTACTATTCAAAAAAGTGCAATTGTTGCCATTATTTTAGCTCATTTATTTTTCATATTTTATTTTAAAGTTTTTAAAGTTTTATCAATTTCATTTACATTAAGACTAACGATACTAATATTTTCTCATTTGTATTTTAATTTTAATATAATATTTCATTTAACGATTAGTTCAAAATCAGAATTAGAATAAACTATACTATTTTGATTGAAATCATATTTAATTTCATATTTTGTTATTCATAAATAATTTTTTAGACTTCATCATACAGAAGAAACTTCTATCATTCTATCTACAAATTTATCAAAGTATTGCTTTATTAGAACAACCTTTATTTCTCACTTAAATATTATTTTATTTCAATTTAGTAAGTCATTTCACTTTTCATCTCTTAATACAAAGTAAGGATTTATAAATGAATGATTTGGTAAAAATTCATATTTTGAATTAAAAACTCATTTGTAAGAAGAATTTAATTTTTTATATGCAAACATTGAATTTTTAACTTGTATGTTGAAATCATTATTTTCCTCTTTAACTATCAAATTGTCATATTCAATATTTATGAATCATTCTAAATTATTGAAATCTCATTTGTTTCATAGAAGTTTATTTTGTTTAAATACTTTTACTATAATACTTTCATCTTCAAAAGGATCGTTATCATCTTGGTTATCGTCAATATCTATTTCTTCTGTAATATACTTAGGAGGATTAAAAACATTTAAGAAAAAGTTTTCAAAACTATATCTTTCAGCATCTTCAGTACTTATCATTCTTTTTAATTTTTCTTCTATATTTAGCTCTTCATTATCTAACTTATATGATCATTTATTTAAGTTTGAATCACCATTAATTGTAAAATGGTTTATATTGTTGTAATTAAATGGATGTAATAAAAAATCTATTTCTACTCAACTTCAAACTTTTAAATTATTTATTTGGTAACAATATGGAAATTTTACTTCATCATCTTTTATTTCTTCACTAGGGAATTCACAATACTCAAAATCTTTTATTTCAATTACAAGTTTACTATAATCTAAATACTTAAATTGAGATAAATATCTTCTTGCATTTCATTTAGTTATACTTGTGTCTTGGTTGTTTTCTCAATCTACAGTTTCTCAAAATATAAAGTCTTTATTAGTTTCTCAGTATTCAGCAGTATATCTATCGTAATCTTTTATAGCTAAGAAATACTGTTTAAATAGTGAGTTTGAGTCATTGTAATTAGCTTTTATATTTATATCTTTACTTCTTTTAGTAAGCAAATATTGATTATTATTATAATATTTTAAAATGCTATCAATATTACTTTCCAGGGTTCTGATTTTATCAATATTAATAACAATATTATTATTAAGCTTTAATAAATCTTTATCATCAATATTTTCTATAAAATAATTGTTTTTTATACTTAAAACCAAACTTTTTAATATATCATTATATTCCTCAATTCAGGTCCTAATTCTTGTTGTATTATCACTAGAATAATATTTAAGACTTATTTTAATATAATCATCAAATATATTTAGTATATTTTCAATATCTTTTCATTTAATTGATTGAAAGTTATATGTAATTATTTTATTTAGATAAAAAATAAAATAACTAATCTCATTTTCACTTTCTAAATCTTCTATATGTTTTTTATTAAAATCACTTAATTTATTATAGATTTCTTCATCTCAATAGAAATCATATTTGAAATATAAGTCATTTATTTCTAAAAATCATTTATCTTTATATACAAAAGTTTTTCAATTTAGTTTATTTACAATTTTTGAAAAATTTATTTTTGAAGCAGTATCATCTTTATTTCAATTAATTACTAGAAATGAATAATAATTAATTATATCTTTCATTTCTTGGTAATCTTTTTCACTTAATACTTTTAATTCTTCTAATGATTCAATAAGAAAGTTATTTTTAGAGTCATTAATTTTATTAGAATTTATAACATCTCAGATATTTCTTAATATAAGATTTTTATAATAAATTACTTTTTTAGAATCATTTAAAAATAAATTATTATATTCTTTGATTAGATTTTCTCATATTATTGTTCAAAATTTATCTGATTTAAAACTATCTAGAATAGTTTTTTCTTTTTTATTACTATCAAGTAAATATATGAAAATATTTTCTACTGTTGTAATCTTTTTTGAATCAGCCTTAGAAAGGAAAATATTTTTAAAAGATTCATTTAATACAGAGTCATTTATGATTCTTTCACCAAAATAATTTAATGATAGAGTTTTATTTATTAAAGAAATATCTCAATTTTTAATAAACTTATTCTTACTAGGAGAAAATATTAAATATTCATGAGGGTATAAATATAATGTATTAACAACTTCATCGTTATTAACATCTATAAGGTTTAATTTAACTATTGAATTTAGAGAAAAAATATTAGTCCTACTTCAAGAGTTGTCTATATATAAAGAAGTAGGTCAATTTGTATTTATTGAAAATCATTCTCATTTTATTATATATTCATTGTTTAACTCAGAAATATTAACAATGAATAATCATTTTTCTAACGTTATAATATTATTATCTATTTCTAGGGTTGAATCATAAGTTATTACTTTATCAAAGACATTTATATAATTTACTTTTGTCCATGAATCAGTTTCAATATTGCTAATATCAAAAGTTCCGCTACCGTTTTTAGCTAAATTGTAAACTCAAGCCTCACTATCTTGATAATAAGGCTCTGAAAAACTAGTTAAACTTCTTGTAAAATATGTGTTATAAATAAGTGCCCAAAATATTACAATAGTAATAATTATAAAGAAAACTTTGTTAAATGAAATCACTTTAAAATTTATTAAAGATATATTTCAATTATTATATTGATTTTAGCTTTTTTACAAGGTTTTTTAATTATTTAAATCGTTATTAAATAGTTTTAAAAATTGATTTATTATAGTCTTATTTTTTAATAAAATTCATATCTCTCTATTTTTATCAAATGAGTAACTTGAAAAGTTAACACTTCAAATAAATAAAACATTATTATCTATAAGAATTGCTTTTGAATGCATTTTATATTTAGGTATTATTTTTATATTTATTCAACTTTTGATTAGTTCTTTTGTCTCTTCATCTTCGGCTGCTGTTTTAGGTATTATCGCAGTTATATTTAAGTTTTTTTCTTTTTTAATTTTTATTAATAAGTTTCTTACTTCATCATCATTAAAATATTGGATGTATATTTTAATATCTTTTTCTGCAGATTGTAATAACTTTTGAATTTTATCTCTAGAATATAAAGGAGATAGGATTAAATTTTCATGATAAATTGATTTTTTAATTCATTCAAAATCATTGTTAAAATTTTCAATAAGTTTTCTATTTATTTCATCATCATCAATGAAAAGAAAAAGATCCCTATTTTTTGTAAATGTAGAATAAGTAAAATTTCATGTTGAAATAGTTGATAATCAATCAATAATTAAAATCTTAGAATGGTTTAGAGAGTAGTTTTTATCATTTGACCATATTACATTTATTCACTTCTTTTTTAGTTCATTATAAAACTTATCATTTATAGAATATGCCATGTAAGGGTCTTTTTCTAAAATAATTTTTATTTCTATTCATCTATCAAATGCTCTTTTTATTGCATTTTTGATATCTTTTTCAGTGAACATATATATTTCCAGGTATATATATTCTTCAGCATTATCTATATTTTCAACAATTTTATTTTTCAATTCTTTAGAAGGGGAATAATCAAAACTTATATTTTCTATTTCTTTTATTTTATCTATTGAAAAATCTTTTGCACTCTCACTTGAAGATGAATTAATTTTATTTGTTTCAAACTTATTTTTATGAAATGTAAAATATTCATTTCAATAAAAAAGAGTCATCAGTATAAAAAATACTATTATTATAGTAGAAGATATTATTTTATTTTTATTCATTTTTATTATTTATTCTAAATAAAAAACTCCTATGTATTTTAGGAGTTTTATTGTTTTTAACCAAATATTTTTTCAAATACTCATCATTTATTAACGTCAATTTTCTTTTCTTTAGCTATATTTTCATATAATTCTCTTTCTTTTTTAGTTAATTTTTTTGGTACTTTTAGACTTATTTCTATAAATAAATCTCATTTTGAATCGTTATCAATATATTTTACTCAATCTCAAGAAATTTTTATTATATTTCAATGAGAAGTTCATGATTTTATATCTATTACTCTTTTTCAAATAACTGGTATATTAACTTCTTTAGTTGTACCTAGAACTGCTTCTACAAGTTCAATTTCTATCTCATAATGAAGATTCACTCAATCTCTTTTTAATCATTTTTCTTCAGTATCTACTCAGAACTTAATATATAAATCTCATTTTGCATTTGTTCATACTCAATGATTTCATTCTCAAGTCATTTTAATAACCATCCCATTATCAATTCATGCAGGGATATCAAGGTCAATTTCTTTCTTTATAACTTTTCTTTTTTCTCAATGACATGAATCACAACTATTTTCAAATATTTCTCATGATCATGAACATGCATCACAAGTTATAGTTTGTTGTATCATTCAAAACATACTTTGTGATGTGTGAGTGACTTTTCAAGAACCTGAACATTTAGAACAAGTTTTTTTACCGCTTCATCATTCTCAATTACAAGTAGAACAATGTTCTTTTTTGTTAAATGAAATTTTTTCTTTTCATCAGTATATGCTAGTTTTTAAATCTACATTTATTGAATACTCTAAATCTTCTCAAGGAAATTCAGTTTTTCTTTTTCTAGTATTTCCTCCTCATCAGAAACCTCATCCAAAAAATGATTCAAATATATCTCAAAGATCTACGTCTACACTAGATCCATTAAAACCTCATCAAAATGGATTTCATCCTGCTGCTCATCAAGTTGAACCAAAAGTATCGTATTGTTTCCTTTTAGAATCATCTGAAAGTACTGAATACGCTTCGTTTATTTCTTTAAATTTTTGTTCTGCATCTTTATCTCATGAGTTTCTATCTGGATGATATTGCATTGCTTTCTTTCTATATGCTTTTTTTATTTCATCATTTGATGCTGATTTTTCAATTCATAATACACTATATAAATCCATCTAGTTTTTATTAAATTTTTAAAATTATAGAAAAGATTTTATAAAAAAATCTTATTTTGTAAAGTTTAAAAAAGCCCTAAATAGTAGGACTTTTTTAAAATAATGATATTAGAAAGGAATATCTTCAATTGATATTTCTTCTTCTTTTTTAGGAGTTGATTTTTTTACAGCTGGAGTAGAGTTAGAATCAAAAGAATTATTACTTGATGTATTACTTGAGTCTCATTTAGAATCAAGCATTATCATATTTTCTCATACTACTTCTGTTTTATATCTTTTTGTTCAGTCTTGTGCTTCCCATGTTCTAGTTTGAAGTCTTCATTCTAGAAAAAGTTTACTTCATTTATTTAAATATTCTCATGCTATTTCAGCTAGTTTTCACCATAAAACTACATTGTGAAATTCTACTTGTTCTTGTCTCATTCAATTAGAGTCATTCCAGTTTCTGTTTGTTGCTACTGAAAAGCTTATAACACTTTGTCCATTAGGAGTTTGTTTTAATTCTAAGTCTTGTGTAATTCTACCAATAATTTGCGCTTTGTTTAAGTCCATAATGTTGTACTAATAAAATAAATATAGTTTAGAAATTTACTTAAAATAAACTTCTATTTTTTATTATATATAGAAAAATGCTTAAATCAAGTTTTAATACTAAAGTGAGTATAAAAGGTATATCTAATTGGTATAAAAAATAAAAAAGTCAAGATGTTTTTGTTTTTATCCTCTATAGATTTTTGCCCTGTATTTTTTATTGTGATAATATGAGATTAAATAAAGTATTTGTTAAATTATACATATGTTTAAAAAAGTTTTAATTACATTATTCTTATTCTCAGCTCTTACTGTGAATTCAGACTTGGCTTATACTGCTAATGATGAGGAATCTTATACTACATTAAGTGTTGTTGATTTAAACACGTTTAATGAATATAGGTATAGAATCACAGATAAATACCTAGATTTAAGGAATAAGTTTGAAGTTGAATGAAAAATTGATGCTTATACTGCAAACAAGATTTTAACTTATGCCAAAGAAGGGCTAAATTATCTTCCAGATAGTCTATCAAATAAGAACTATTATAATTATTTGAAAAGTTCAATTGAAAAAGGTATAAAATATCCAGAAAATTCATCAAATTTTGAATCTATTGCTAAATCTATAGAAAACTATCTTAATAAAACTACAATTAAAAAAGTTTCAGGTACAGTTGAATCATATCCATCAACAGGGAATGCTCCATTAACTGTTACTTTAAGATGAAATGTAAAAGATCCAACTTGAACAAAATTAGAAAATTATAATTATACATGGTGGATAAATGAATGATGAAAAAGAAGAGTTATTTGAAATAAAATTTCTTTAACTTATATATTTAAAGAAGAATGAAATTATTCTGTATTTTTAGATGTTACTTCTAATCATAAAAATTCATTAGGTTTTACTGATGTTTTACCATTTTCTTCTAGAGCAAATATTATTGTAAAAGAAAAAATAGCATCTGTTATATTAAAAGTTAATTCTGATTCATTAAGACAAAAAGATGAATTGAAATTTACTCCAGATGAAGCAAGATATTGATTATTATTTGATGCTACAAGTTCTACTCCAACATCAGGTACTAAATTTACAAAAACTGAATGGGATTTTGGTAACTGAGTTACAAAAACTTATTCATGATCTCCTAAAATGGAAAGAGTTTCTTATGCAAAAGAATGAGAATTTAATGTTTCATTAAAATTAAGAACTAATGAAGGTAAAACTGTAACAAGAGAATTCACTCTAAGAATACATAATCCTATTGCAACAATTAGTGCATCAAATGATGAATGATATTTATGAGATAAATTTACATTTACTGCAAATCCTACTTGAAATGATGATGATTTAACTTACTCATGGAGAATAATAGACACAACTAATGATATTGAAGTCTTAAGTAAAACAGCATCTACATTTACATATTCTTTTAGAAATAAAGGTAAATATAATGTGAAATTATTTGTAACAGAACCATCTTGAGAAACAGATACAGATAATAAAATCATATATATAAATTCTAGAGCTCCAGAAGCTGATTTTAATTATTCGATTCCATATCCAAATAAACCAAATACTGTATTTTTAGATGCAACTAAATCTTATGATCCTGATTTTTCAGATGAATGAAAATTAGATTATAGTTGGGTTATAAATGGACAAAGAATTGAATTAGAAAAACCAAACTTTAATGGTTCAAATGGTTTCTTTACTTTTTCTTCAATTGGAGATCACTCAGTTGTCTTAGAAGTTACAGACCCAGATGATATTACATCTCAAAAGAAAGATAAAGTTACTGTTAAATCAGTTTTATCAGTAGAATTTTATGCTTTTCCTAGAGTTGTTCAAAGAGAAAAAATGGTAAGATTTGTTTCAGATTCACCAAAAGCAAAATTCTTTGAGTGGGATTTTGGAGATGGAATTGTTGAATGATGAAAAGAAGAAAATATAAATCATGTATTTAAAAAATCATGAGTATATAATGTTAAATTAAAAGTTATCGATGAAAATGATAACGAAAATAATTTTGATAAAAGTGTATATATTTGAGATACAGATTCTCCATATGCATTTATTACTCTAGTAGACAATAAATCAAATAATGTATCGTATAAAGATTGAGTTTGTAACGGTGAATGAGCATATATATTAAATAGAGTTGATAATTTTACATTTTCTTGAAATGAAAGTATTGATGTTACTTGAGAAAGTACATGATTAAGTTATTCATGGAAAATTTGAAATGCTCTTTATAGCACAAATTCATTCTCGAAAAAATTTGATGAAATTTGATGTGAAAAAGTTAAGCTTGTAGTTAAAAGTGATAAAAATTGAAAAGAATCAGTTAAAACTATAAATATAAAAGTTGAAAATATATTACCTACATTATCTAGTTTAGATGTTAGAGTTCAAAATGCTGAAACAGATCCAGTTGTTGTTAGTGTAACAGCTTTAGGAGCAAAAGATAAAGATGGTGTAATTCAATCATATTTATGGTATTACTATACGGATATTGATCCTGAACCTCAAGACTTTAGAGCTACTAAAAGTAATTCAACTTCATTTGTTATACCAAAAGTAACATGAAATTATTATTTTGTAGTTGTTATGAAAGATAACAATGAAGCAAGATCAAATTCAGAAACAATAAATGGTTCTAAATATTTTATTACTCTAACAGGTGATAATGTAAATACTCCTTTAGTTGGATTATCTGTTGATGATAATTCTGTTTCTATCTGAGAAGAAGTTACATTTACATCAAATGTTGAAAATATTTTAGGTCATAGTTTAAATAAAAAAGTTAAATATTCTTGGGACTTTGATTGAGATTGATTCTATGATACAGAAACTACATCTAATATAGTTTCTCATAAATATAAAACATCTGGTGAAAAACATGCAAAAGTTAAAGTTAAGTATAAAGGTTTTTCAAATACCAAATCATTAACAGTAAATGTTTCTAATATTTTAAAACCAGATTTTGATTATGTATCTATTTGAAAAGATTTTATATTCTTTGATAATAGTTTAGGTCAAAATGCAAATTATGAGTGGGATTTCTGAGATGGAGTTAAAGTTTTAACTAAAGGTTCTGTTAATCATACTTATGATGATGGTAAAAATATTCATTTAGTTAAACTAAAATTAACTGAATGAACAAAAGTAAAAGAAATAACTAAAAAAGTAGTTAGAGATTATTCTAATATTATTGCTACTAAAAAAGATGGTTTAATAGTATTTTCTAATTTTGATATAGAAGAAAATACAATAACTGTTAAAGATGATCTTAAAAATCTTTATGTTTATCTATGAGCAAATAACTGAGAAATAGCTAATTATGTTATTGATTCTAATATAGAATCTGATTCAGATTTAAATGGATGAGATGATGATGATGAAGATAATAAAAATGAAAATAATTACTTCTCTTGAGAATCTATCTTAGTAGAATTAGATAGATATAGAGAACAAACAATAAGACTTTATACTAAAGATATAAATGGTGAAGTTATTGAAGCTAGAGATATTAAAATAGTTAAAGAATACATAGAAGAAGAAGAAATAGATATAAATAGTATAGTTTTTGATTGAGTTTCTAATTCAGTTAAAGTTAAATTAGAAAAACTAAAACAAGCTGTTTGAAACTTTCCAAAAGAACATAAATTAAAGTGATTAATGTATGTTCAAAAACTTAAAGAAGAATGGAATGATGATAGAGAAAAAACTAACATTATACTAGAGTTCGAATGATTTATAGATGAAATAGCTATTCCAGGTTGAACTGAGTTAATTGATCTTTTAGAATCATTACTTATAGAATGAGAAAATGATAAAGGGGAAAAAGCAATTGCTTACACTGCTCTTAAAAATCTTATACCAAAAAATATTAAATGTATAGATTGAACTGAGTTAAATATAGGTGAAGAAAAAGTAACTTGTTATGACTTATTAGTTGCAAAACTAGATGTTATTTGAGAAAACTCAAATATTGATGAAAATAAAGAATTAGGTAAACAAATTCTTGAAAATATTGCTACTGATACAACTATGACAGTTAAAGAAAAAACTGATTTCAAAGCAATATTAAACACTTTTGTTTATGGTTCAGTTTCTAATATACCTGTTGAAGAAAAAGAAGTTGTAATAGAAGAAAAAAATGATAATGATTCAAAGAACAAAGTTATTGATACTATATTAAGTTTTCTATGGATTGTGTTTATTATTATCTTGTTATTTATAGGTGCTATTTGATTATTCTTTCTTTATTATAAAATAGTAAATAATGATAAAAGTAAATCATTTTCAGATTTTATAACAGAAAAAACATCTTGAAAAAAAGTAACAAAAGATGATACTAAAGAATTTGATGATATACTTGGTATGGATTCTGAAATATCTTTAGATAAAGAAGAAGAAAAAGATATTCTCAATTGAGATACAAATGAAGATATCTTATCTAAACCACTTATCGAAGATACATTTGAAAAGAAAGAGGAAACAAAAGTAGAAGAAATAAAGGAAGAAAAAGAAGAAAAAATAGAAGAAGAAAAATTAGAAGAAGTAAAACCATTAGATAAAAAAGATTGAGAAATACCTGCTTGGTTAAAATGAAACTTTTCAGAAGATCCAGTTGATGATTGAATCAAAGAAGAGGCAAAAAAAGAAGAACCAAAAGAAGAAGAAATTAAAAAGGAAGAAGTAAAAACTCCTGTAAAAGAAAACAAAAAGGAAGAAGAAAAAGTTATTGCTGATAAAAATAATGATTCTTGAATTCCAGATTGGTTAAAAGGAAGTTTTGAAGAACCTAAAAAAGATGATTCTATAAAAGAAGAATCTAAAAAAGAAATAAAGAAACCTATTGAGGAAGTACAATCTAAAGAAGAATCTGTAAAAAAAGAAGAAACCAATATAGAGGAAGATAAAAAAGATTGAGATATTCCAGATTGGTTAAAATGAAGTTTTGATGTTCCATCTAAGGAAGAAAAAGTAGAAGCTAAAGAAGTGAAACAAACTAAACAAACAAAGCAAACAAGTAAAAAAGAAACAATAACTAAACCATTAGATAAAAAAACTGAAACTAAAGAAGAACCAAAACTTGAAACTAAAGAAGAATTAGATGAGTTTACTAAGTTAGAAGAAGCTCCTACTAAAGATGATGATAATATTCCAGATTGGTTAAAATGAAGCTTTGATGAAAAACCAAAAGCTGAAGAAAAACCAAAAACTGAGAAAAAAACTGAAACTAAAAAAGTAGAAACTAAAGCTAAAAAAGTTGCAGAAACTAAAAAAACAGAAGAAGTTAAAAAGGTAGAAGAAGTGAAAACTGAAACTAAAAAAACTTCTGCAGTTAAAAAAACTCCAGCTAAAGCTAATACTTCTAAAGTAGTAAAAGATGATAAAAAAGAAGAAATAGTAAAACCTAAAGCCGTGGCTAAAAAGGGAACTACTAAAAAAGATGAAGCTAAAAAAGATGAAAGTTCTGTACCTGAAGAAACAGAACTTTGGGATGATGGAATGAAAGTTCCAGACTGGTTAAAAACAGAAGATGATAAATAATAAAAAAGTACTTATATAAGTACTTTTTTATTGATTTTATTTTTTATATCGTATAATTAGCACAATATTAATAACCGTGTGATATGATTTTCGATTTTAATAAGTGAGGTTCATCTGAAATTATAGATTTTTTAAAAGATTTAGTGATTATTGTTATAATTGTAGTAGTTATAAGAAGTTTTGTAGCTATGCCATTTCAAATAAGTGGTCAATCAATGTATTCATCATATTACGATAGAGAATTTATAATTGTAGATAGATTATCATATCTTGTTTGAGAACCAGATAGAGGAGATGTAATTGTATTTAAACCTTATGTTAGTGAACAAAAAAAATACTTTCTTAAAAGAATTATTTGAGTTCCAGGTGATACAGTAAAAATAGACGATGGGAATGTTTTTATTAAAACAGACTGAAAAGAAGAATTTGTACAACTAGAAGAAGATTATTTAAATGAAGAAAACAATTGATACACATTTGTATGATCAAGTAAATCTTCACACCAATATCAATTATGAAATGATCAATATTTTGTTATAGGTGACAACAGAAATCATTCGACTGATTCAAGAGAATGTTTTTCAAATTGTATTTGAAGATCAGAATATATTTCAAAAAGTGATATGGTTTGAAAAGTTTTCTTAGACCTAGGTTACTTCAACTTTAAAAAGTTTGATTTTATTCAACCTGAACTATGAATAGACACAACTCCTAGATTTTTCTCTAGCCCTGTAAATTTTGACTACGACTTATAAAATGAAATTTTACTTAATAGATAAACCATTAGATTTAACAAGTTTTGATGTTATTAGAGTACTTAGAAAAAAATTAAATACCTCTAAAATGTGACATACTTGAACTTTAGACCCTCTGGCAACAGGAGGTCTTTTAATTGCTGTTTGAAAATATACTAAACTTATTCCTTATTTTGAAAAAGATACAAAAGAATATGAGTTTAGTGTAAAATTTGACGGAGTAAGTGAATCTTTTGACCTATGAACAGATGTAGAGTTTATTTCAGAAGAAAGTAAACAAAAAGCAAGCAAAGAGATTACAAGAGAAAAAATTCAAAAATTATTAGATGAAAATTTTACTTGAACTATCTCTCAAGTTCCACCTAAGTATTCTGCATTAAAACTATGAGGGAAAAAAGCTCTTGAAAGAATCAAAGCATGAGAAGAGTTCGATATGAAGTCTAGAGAAGTAACTATTAAAAATATAGAACTACTAGATTTTAAATACCCCGAAGCATCTTTTAGAGCTACTGTAACTGCATGAACATATATAAGAAGTATTGCCTTTGATTTATGAGAATTACTTTGAACATGAGGGTATGTAACAAAACTTAGAAGAACACAAATCTGAGCATTAGATATTTCTTTATGACAAACATTAGATGATTTTGATGAAACTAAATCATTAGACGTAAAAGAATTATTTAAAAATAAAAGTTTTATAACTTTGGAAGATAGTGTTTTAGAAAAAATTAATAACTGATTAAGAGTTACTTGAGATTTTGATTTAAAAATTTGAGAAGACCTATTTGTTTTTGATTGAAATGATGTAACAAATATAGTAGAGTATGATTGAAAGATGCTGAAAGCAAAGCGTAAAATTTAGTATAAAATAAATAAAGTATAAAAAAGTTAAAAAAAGATTTGCAATACATCTTTTTTTAACTAGAATACACAAGCTTTAGAAAGAAAAGGGTTATTAGCTCAGTTGGTAGAGCAGATCCCTTTTAAGGATAAGGTCCTGGGTTCGAGCCCCGGATGACCCACCATTACAAATAAACCTAAAGTAAAAAGCTGGATTACGTTGCACCGTAGTCCAGCTTTTTTATTGCCTAAAAATACTCTTTAAAATAAGGGTATTTTTTATGTCTAAAAAATCTAATTATTTAATATAGATTTAATATTGGCTATTTATTGAGAACATAAGATTGCTTTTTGTATTTTAAAAGTTATATTTATTTAGATAATAATAAGATTAAATTATGCATAAATATAATATTTACATTGATGAAAGTAGTATTGATAATCCTAAAAATGATTTTATGATTATTGGTGGAATTTTTATTAAAAGAGAATTAAGAGATGAATTAAAAGTTAAGATAAAAGAAATAAGGAAAAAACATAATTATTATGCAGAGTTAAAATGGTCTAAATTTAATAAAAAACTTTTACCTTTTTGAAAAGAAATTATTGATTTGTTTTTTGGATATAGTGATGAATTATTACAATTTCATTCTATAGTTGTTGATAAGACAAGAGTAGCTTATGATATTTTTCATTCATGAGATAAGGAAGAAGCTTTTTACAAATTTGCGTATCAATTATTACAATATAAATTTAAAAATAACTCACTTTATTATTTATTTTTAGATAATAAAGATAATAGTGATAAAAATAGACTTAAAGATTTAGAAAGGTTTTTAGGTATAGTTTTAGAAAAAAGATATTCTGACTCAAATATAAAACATGTACAATCATATTGTTCAAAAGAAGTTCAATTAATACAGTTAGCTGATTTCTTTACTTGAGCTATTTGATATGTTAAAAATAATTTTTGAGAATCAGATGCAAAAAAAGAAATAATTTCATATGTTTGTAAAAAGCTATGAAAGAAAACTTTAGATTTTAGATCTAATAGAGATGAGCATAAATTTAATATTTTTCAAATAAATTTATAATATATGACTATAATAGAAACACCTTGATTATTAATTAGATGAGAAGAGCCTCACTATTTAGAAAAATTTAAAGATATTTTTCAAGAAAACAATAAAATAATCCTTCCTGAGAAAGAAAAACCAGTTTTTGTTTATTTAGATAATGATAGTA
>Ga0193963_1000882_pt1 | contig 15342 bp, 14 predicted proteins | sample FB_6_MG_FD_140359 | JGI IMG/M metagenome (GOLD analysis project Ga0193963, IMG submission 140359) | Microbial mat bacterial communities from the Broadkill River, Lewes, Delaware, United States - FB_6_MG | ecosystem: Environmental > Aquatic > Freshwater > River > Microbial mats | place: USA...
TAAAAAAGCAGCTATAAAAGCTGCTTTTTACAATATCAATTTTTATATCAATATTTTAAATCTATAAAAGTCCAACCATTTTTGGAAGCCATAGTACAATCGAAGGTACAGCAATTAAAACTGCAATTGTAATTACATCTGCAATAAAAAATGGTGTAGTTCCTCTATATACATCTTGAACTGAACACTCAGGTCTAACACTTGCAACAACAAAACAATTAAGTCCTATAGGTGGGGTTATAAGACAGAGTTCCGCCATCTTAACAACAATAATACCAAACCAAATAGCACAAGCTGGACCAGATAATCCAAAAGCACTATCAGCTGCAGCTACAGATTCACCACCATTTAGTGCCATTACTGCAGGATAAGCTATTGGTAGCGTTAAAAGTAGCATTCCAATTGCATCCATAAACATACCTAAAATTGCATATACACAAAGTATTGCTAATAAAGTAATCATTGGACTTTGCTCAAGAGTAACAATCCAAGATGAAAATGCATCAGGAAGTTCTGCAAAACCTAAAAATCTCACATAAATTAAAACACCCCAAATAATACTAAATATCATAACAGTTAGTTTTGATGTTTCGATTAAAACTTTTTTAAAGTCTCCTAATTTCATTCCTTTGTATACAGCCATCATAAAGATAATAAATACACCTAATGAACCAGCTTCAGTAGGAGTTCCAATTCCACCATAAATACAAATTATGATAATTGCAATAACAGAAAAAACAGGAAGTGTTTCAGGAATTGATGCAAATCTTTCTTTCCATGTATATCCTGTAACTGGTGGTCCAAAGTTTTTATTACTCATTGCCAGAAAAATAACAAGTCCAGCATAAATAAGTGCAGAAGTAACTCCTGGTAAAAACCCTGCCATTAATAATGCTCCAACATCTTGTTCTACTATAATTGCATATATAACTAAAATAGCAGAAGGAGGAATTAACGAAGCAAGTGTTCCACTAGCAGCAACTACACCTGCTGCAAATCTTTTGTTATATCCAAGTTTTAACATTTCAGGTACTGCTATTTTTGCAAATACTGCTGATGTTGCTAACGAGGCTCCAGAAACTGCGGCAAATCCAGCTGCTGAAAATACTGTTGCAACACCCATACCACCAGGAAGCCATCCTACCCATCTTTTTGCTGCTTCAAATAAAGCTTTTGTTAATCCCGTATGATAAGCTAAAAAACCTATTAATATAAAAGCTGGGATTAGTGAAAGTGCTAATGATGATACTTTTGAATGAGGAATAGTACCAGCCATTTTAACAGCTACTATAAAACCTTTCTCAAAACCTAATTTTGCTGCGAATATCCACACAAGGCCAAGGAAACCAGAAATACCTGCTGCAAAAGCAACTCTCATACCAATAATTACCATAAAGAGCATAAAACCAGTCATTACAAGGCCAATATCAAGTTTATCCATACCAGCCATTATTGAAATAATATCCATTATTTTACTCCATACGATTTATTATCAGATTCAACTGCTTCAGCCGCATTTTCAATTCTAGGAACTGCAACAGCATCAGTGTCATTGTTTTTAATAGCTCTAATATATGCCCATATTTGAATTATAAGCCTAAGTGCTAAAAATGTTAAAGCAACGGGAACTACAAGTTTTGCAGGCCAAGTTGGAAGATCAATATCTAATGACGTATCTCCAAGATTGTAAGCTCTTAAAAAGTGTAAAGATGAACCATATATTAAAACTAATGTTAAAAAAAGAATAATTGTAGTTGTAAATAATTCAGTAACATAAAAAAATCTACCTTTTAATTTCGAAACTAGCATATCCATACGAATATGACCACCTTCTCTTTGAGTATAAGCAATACCTAAAAAAGCAAAAAAAGCCATAAATTGTTCTATCCAGTCAATATATCCATTAACAGGCATAGAAAACAACCATCGACCTAAGATATTAACAGTTGAAATCATTACAATTAAAAAAATAACAACACCACCTAAAAAGCTCATAAAACTTTCTATTTTTAGAAAGAACTGATCAACCTTACTTAAAGTTGATTGATCAGTTTTTATTTTTGAGTCTAAAGACATAATAATTCTTACTTGTTAAATAAGTTTTTTGTATAGTCAAATAATTCTTGAGACTTGAATTTTTTTGAATACTGTTTTATCCACTCTGAATTTACAGATTGAGATAATTCACTTAATTTTGCTGTTTGCTCTGGTGTAAATGTAACTAGTTTTAGACCAGACTCAGCTAATTCAGCTTCATATTTTTTAGTTGTTTTTTCATAGTTCGCAACATAATATTCTAATGCTTCATCAACTGAACCTAAAAGTGCTTCTTTGTTTTTCTTAGATAATGAATCTAAAGCTTCAGTATTTACAACAACAGGACAGTTTGCAGAACCAAGGTTTAAGTTTGTAGTTGCCCAATTTCCTACTTTATACGATTTTGTAGCAAGGTGAGCATGAGGTGCAAAAGATGCTCCATCAATAACTCCTGAGTTCATTGCTTGTCTAACTTCTGAAAAAGGAACACCTGTTTTAATAGCTCCTAGTTTTCCTAATACTCCCATAATTCCACCTGGACCTCTAACTCTTAATCCTTTAAAGTCTTCTAATGAATTTAAATCATCAGATTTTGAAACAATATTATATTGAGGAAGTGGTGTTGGCATTAAAAGTGTTGCATTCCATCTTGCTAAATCTTTTACAACTGTTGGATGTTTATATACTTCTTGAGAAATTTTTGCAACCTGCGCTAATGTTACATCTTTTGAAAATGGTAATTCTGTAACTGTAATAGTTGGGTTCTTACCTTTATGATAGAAAGAACAAAATTGTGCCATTTCAAAAGCACCAATTGATATACCATCAAGATTTTCTTTTGATTTTGATAATCCACCATAAGAAATGTTAAGTTTAAAGTCACCATTTGTTTTTTGCTCAACAAGCTGTGCTAATTTTTCAACATTTTCCGTAAATGCTCTTTGTTTACCCCATAGTGAAACATTCCAAGTAGTTTGTGCCTGAGCAGCAACAGCTAATAATGTACTCATAGCTACAATTGATGTTAATTTTTTCATAGTAATCCTTTTTTATATTTTATAAAATGATTCTATCAGTCACTTCTTTAAAAAATTCTTAAAAAAGAACTAAAATGAAACAATTTTGAAACAATTTTATAATACTTTTTTTACTTTTATTTATTTTTTTACCAATATTTTGTTATTATTACTAATGGTTAAAAAACAAAAAAGCAGAACTTATACTCTTGAATATATTGAAAAAATATTTAGGGTTATTCCTATTACATTTATTTTAATATTATCAATGGTTTCTATTTTTGTAGCTTTTATTATCTTAGAATCAAAACAAAAAAGAGATATAGATCTTTTGCAACAAAAAGAGCTTCTAAATAATCAATTTTATAAAAAAGAAAAACTCGCAAACTTTTCTAATATTGTTAAAAATGCTGTTAATGAAGAGCTTTCATCTGTAAATAAAGTACTTCAAGAGCATACTTATAAAGTAATAGGAAGTTTGGATAATGGTTTTTCAAATTTAGAAAATGATAATACAATAAAGTTTTTAGAGAAATATGAATATGAAAATAATATAAAAATAGTACTTTTTAAGAAGTCAAACTTAGAAGTACTCTATGGGGATGATAAAATTGATTACTTGTCAAAACTTATTTTTGGAAAGAAAAATAAAACTTATAAAGACATAGTTTTACAATATATCTATTCACAAGGACGGTATAACCTTCAAGAGTGGAAAAATAATTTAACAGGAGTTCTAAAACTTAGTTTTTTTGATATTCTAGAAAAAAAAGATGGAACATATTATGTGGGAGCTTTTTCAAGAGATGAAAATATAAGATTAATCACTAGAAGTATCATTATTGATGAGATTGATAAGTTAAATAAAAATAATGATTATAATATTTGGTTTTATGATTTACTTACTAAAAGTACTTATAATTTTGAAAATGAAAACTTATATGCACATGTACCTACACTTTTATCTAAAAAAAGCAATAGTTATAAATACAAAGTCTTAAAACATTTTGATGGAAATGAAGAAATGAATAAAGATTTTTTAAATAGAACTTTATATAACTCAAAATATAAATTTGCAATATCTATTGATTATAATAAAAATTTCAATTTAAATACAACAAAAATAAAACAAAAATATCACTCTTTTTTTAAAACTGTTACAATATATATACTTATTTTTACACTTGTGATTATTATTGCATCTTTACTTTTTTCAAGGTTTACAAAAAAAATTTTAGATAGGTATAACAATGAACTTGAAGATAAAACAAAATCCTTGACTCACTGGAAAAATAGATTTGAACTTGCAATTATTGCCTCAAATGATGGTCTTTGGGATATTGACTTTGAGACTAATAAAATTTATTTTTCAAATAAATGGCTTGAAATATCAGGTTACAAAAGAGGCGAAATAGTTTCTTTCTCTGATTGGTTTAATCTAATATATAAAGATGATAAAAATGATGTAGAATTACTATTTGAACAAATTTTTGCAGGTAAACAAAACGATTTTATGTGTGAGTATAGACTTAAAACAAAAAATGATGGTTTTAAATGGATACTAGCACGTGGACGTCTTTTTATTGATAAAGATACAGGTCATAAAAGAATGCTTATGATGTCAATGGATATAGATAAAGATAAACGTCTAAAAAAAGAGCTTCTTGATGTAGAACTTCTTGTTGAAGATGGTAAAATAGTTTTATTTAAACTATTTAATGATGAAAACCTAAGCGTGAAATATATCTCAAATGCTATTAAAAATTATGGTTATTCAAAAAAACTTTTTGAAAACAGAGAAATGAACTTTTTAGATCTAATTTATAAAGAAGACATAAATATTATAAAAGTTGCAATGAATGCAGCGTTAAGTCAAAACTTGGAAGATTTTACTTTTGTATGTAGAGCATTAAATGCATCAAATGAAATAAGATGGATTTCTTGTAGAACTTTAGTATTAAAAGATCATTCTGGAAATGTTGTTAATTTTTATGGATATATAAATGATATTACAAAAATAAAATTAAGTGAACAAGACTTAAAAATAAAAGTTGAAGAAGAACTTTCTAAAAATAGAGAAAAAGATAGGATATTAATCCAACAGAGTAAACTAGCAGCAATGGGTGAGATGCTTGGAAATATTGCTCATCAATGGAGACAACCTTTAAATAATGTTTCACTATTTTTACAGTTTATTAAAGATAATTATAAAAATGGACATTTAAAAGAAAACCCAAATGAGGCAATGGTAAATAAATATTTTGATAAATCCTTTACTCAAATACAATATATGTCTCAAACTATTGATGACTTTAGAAATTTTTATAAACCATCTAAGCAAAAAGAATATTTTAGTATTAAGTCTGCAATTTCATCAAGTTTAGAGATAATCAAGGCACAACTAAAAGTTGAAGATATTGAATTAATCTTAGAAATAGAAGATAAAGAGTTTCTAGGCTTTGAAAATGAATTAAAACAGTCTTTACTAAACATATTTAGTAATGCCCAAGATGCTATAAAACAAAAAAGAGAAAAAGAAAAGTTTGATGCATTCATAAAAATTGAAACACAATTGAATAAGGATTTCTTAGAGATTTTTATAAAGAACAATGGTGGGAAAATAGATGAAGAAACAATTTCAAGAATTTTTGAACCCTACTTTACAACAAAATTCGAATCACAAGGTACTGGAATTGGTCTTTATATGACAAAATCAATTATTGAAACAAATATGCATGGAACTATTACAGTTAAAAATATAGAAAATGATAGTGTGAGTTTTAAAATAAAATTACCACTTAATATGGAGAAGATAAGATGAGTAAAATTACAAAAGTTTTATTAGTAGAAGATGAAGAAGATGCTAGAGAAATACTTGGTTTTTATCTTGATACAATTTTTGATGAAGTACAGATTGCATGTGATGGTCAAGAAGGGTTAGATAAATTTTTACAAAAAAAGGAAAAAGAAGAGTATTTTGATGTGATAGTTACAGATATACAAATGCCAAGAAAAGATGGAATGACTATGATTGAAGAAATAGCAAGTATTGAAGAGAATCAAAAATTTATTATAGTATCTGCGCACAAAGATGAAGAGTTTTTATTTAGATCTATCAATTTAAATGTAATGGGTTATTTTGTTAAACCTTTAGTTGTAGAAAATATTATGCAGCTTTTAAAGAAAGTAAAAAAATCTATTTTAGAAAAAGCGGAAACTATTCAAAATAAAGAAGTTGAAATAAAACAAGTAAAAATCAATGATACCTTTAACTATGATAAAGATAAAAGACTTTTATATGAAGCAAATACAATGGTAAATCTTTCAAAAAAAGAAACATTATTACTAGATGCAATGATTAAAAGAAAAAATGAAATAAATACAATAGAAACATTAAAAATGGAAGTATGGAATAATACTAATATTTCAGATGCTACATTACGTACAGCTATTAAAAGACTTAAAGATAAAATTGCAAAAGATGATTTTATCGTTTCAAAAAAAGGTTTAGGATATATAATTGAATAATATTTTAACAAAATTAATTATAACAAGCTTATTTCTTACATTCCTTAGTGCTAATAAAGATAATCAAAAGTATTTAATAGCAACAGCAAATTCAGGAGGAACTTTTTATCCAGTTGGAGTTGGGATTGCAACTATTGCATCTTTAGAGTTATCCAAAAAAAATAAACTTATCTTTTCTGCCATTACATCTGCAGGATCTGCAGAAAATATAGATATGTTAGAAAAGGGAAAGGTTAATTTTGCACTATTACAAGGTCTTTTTGCTTCTATGGCTTGGCAAGGAAAAGCCACTTATGAAAATAAAGCAAAGAAAAATCTTAGATCAATTTCAATGTTGTGGCAAAATGTTGAGCAGTTTACGATTAATAAAGATTTTGTTAAAACCGGAAATATAATGGACTTAAAAAATCTTTATGGTAAAAATTTTTCTATAAGTGGAAGGAACTCAGGGTCAAGGGTTTCTGCTGAAACGATAATGAATTCATTGGGAATTGATTTTAATAAAATGAATATTAAATATCTAGGATATACTCCAAGTTCTATTGCACTAAATGATGGAAAGATACAAGGTATGAATACACCATCAGGACCTCCTACAGCAGCTGTAACAAATTTATTTAGTTCAATTGGAGATGATATTAAAGTATTGGAATTTGAGAAAAAGAATTTAAAAGTTATTAATAATAATTATCCAGTATGGAATTCATATATTATTAAAGCAGGAACTTATCCAAATCAAATCAAAGATATTCATACAATTGCACAGCCTAATTTATTAGTTGTAACAAAAGAGACTCCAATGCAGACTGTATATCTTTTAACAAAAGCTATTTATGAGAATTTAGCTTTCTTGAATACTGTTCATAAAGCAACAAAAGTGATGTCTTTACAAAAAGCCATTCAAGGATTGCCAATGCCTTTACATCCTGGTGCTGTAAAGTTTTATAAAGAAAAAGGAATTAATATTCCAGATTTTTTGATACCTAATTAATAGTATTAAATGGCGATTATATAAAATTAATTTAAAGCTTTTGATACTGCTTGCTGTGCATGAATAGTTGTAGTATCATAAAGTCTTGTCTTTGTATGTTCTTCTTTAATTAGCATACAAATTTCTGTACAACCAAGAATAATTCCCTCACAACCTTTTGAAGTTAATGAATCTATAATTCTTAAGTATTCTTTTCTTGAATCATCTTTTACAATTCCAAGACACAACTCTTCATAAATTATTTTATGTACTATTTGTATATCTTCTAAAGAAGGAACAATAACTTCAATATCAAAGTTTTCAGAAATTCTTTTTTTATAAAAATCTTCTTGCATAGTAAAAGCAGTTCCAAGAAGACCAATTTTTTTAATTCCATCTTTTTGAAGTACTTTTGCAGTTGCATCTGCTATGTGTACAATTGGAATATTGATATTTTTTTCAATTGAATCCACAACTTTATGCATTGTATTTGTACAAATTAATAAAAAATCTGCATTGGCATTTTCTATATTTTTTGCAGCACTTGAAAGAATTTCTGCTGTTTTATCCCAAGCACCAATATGTTGTAATTTCTCTATTTCATCAAAATCAACACTATAGATTACAACTTTGGCACTATGTAAACTACCTAGTTCTTTTTTGATTTGTTCATTAATCTGCTTATAGTAAAGTGCTGTACTTTCCCAAGACATTCCACCAAGTAATCCAATTGTTTTCATCTAGTTTTTTATTTAATCTTTATTTTTCAATAGAAATATATATTTCTATTTCATTTTCTTTTGTATAGTGCTCAAAATCAATTGTATAAGCTCTTTTATATTCAGAATTATTTTCAAAATATTCCCAAATTTGTGTCCATGTATCAATTACAACTTGTGGTAATTCACCAACTTTTTTAAATACTAAGTACTTTTCATCAGTAATTACAATTGCATTTTTAGCTTTAGTAACTTCTACACCAATTGTTACATCAAAATCACCATTTAAATCTGATGTATAATTATTGTAAACACCATACATCGAGCTATTATTTGCTTTATTATGTGTTGCACTGTAGATGTTTTTTTCTTCGTAATCATCCCATAGTTTTTGAATTTTAGATTCACCTTCAAATTCTGTAGCATTATTAGTAGTAACACTTAAACCTGAAATCATCAGGTTTTTTACTCTAGTTGTTTTCATATTAAGATTTCTTTACATACATTGGAGTTATTTTTAAAGCACCAACACCAGGAATTTTACAATCAATATTATGGTCAATTGCACTTTCAACTAATCTAATATTTTTTATTTTAGTACCAACTTTAACAACAGAAGAACTACCCTTTACTTTTAAATCTTTAATAATAGTAACATCATCACCACTTCTTAAAGTTGCTCCATTTGCATCTTTTACAGTAAATTCTGTATCTTCTTCATCTGCGCTTGCAGTCCACTCATGAGCACACTCAGGACAGATTAATAATGAACCATCTTCATAAGTATATTCGCTGTTACATTTTGGGCAATTTGGTAGTTGTTCCATTTTTTTTCCTTTGATTAAATATTTCGCATTATATCTAAAATCTTGACACTTATAGTAAGTTTTGTATTAAAATAATTTCATTTTCTTCTAGTAAAAAATCATCAATATCTAAATCTTCAAGCATATGAACTTTTGAAGTTGTTCCATTTAATGGAGTTATTCCTATTTGTTTTAAGAATTTATAGAAAATTTGCTCTTTTGTTTTTCCATATTTTAAAACCAAACTAGTAATTTCATTTGAAGCTAAAATATTTGGGTTTGCAGTTAAAGACCAAAAACTTTGATAGGTGATGTTCTTTTGCTTACAAAATTCTCTTAAATCTTTATCATAATTTGAAGCAGCATAAAATCTGTTTTGTAAAACTTTTGGCTTTACTTTTGCAATATCGTAAAGATATGAAAAAAGTTTTAAGTCATAACAATTAGAAATACCAAGTTGCCCTACTTCTTTATTTTGAACAAACTCTTCCATAGTTCTATATACTTTGACCAAATCTTCAATTGGATTAAAAGGTGAATGAATTAAATATGAATCAATAAAATCAAGTTTTAGATTTTCTTTTGATTTTAAAAAAGATTTTTCAACTTGAGTTATAATATCATCACTTGAAAGATAAGGCATATTATTTATATCTTGGCCTGATATTGGAGTAAATTTCGTTTGAACAAAGATATCCTCTCTTTTAATTCCTTTATTAAAAGCATTTTCAAGCCCAAGTCCTACTAGATCTTCTCTATAATGCTTTGGTTGACAAGCTGTGTCAATGCTTTTAAAGCCAGATAAAAGTGCAGTTTCTACAAGCTTAGCTGTGTTTTCTTTTTTCCAAGCTGTTCCATAAATCATATTTAACATCAATTTTTCCTTTTAATTTTGTCGAATTTCTTTTATAATTCATCTAAGTTTTTTAATCCAAAGTTAGTGATTGTTTTAAACTCTATTTCTAGTCCTAATCGTGCTAAAATTAAATCTAAAGTTCTTACAGAAGTATTACCTAATTTTCCTTGCTCAATTTTACCTAAGGTTACTCTACTAATACCGCAGATATTTGATAATTCTTCTTGCGTTAAATTTTTTGCTTCTCTTAAGACTCTAATTTCTTGTCCAATTTCGTATAGTTTCAACTGGAATCTCCTTATATGTTTTTTCTTCTAGTGATAGTTCCCATGTATCAATCATTCTAGAACCAATATCTTTAAAATCTTTATTGGTTTTAATATAGTCTTTTAATTCATTAATAGATTTTTTTAAAGAAAATATTCCTTCATCATAAATTTTATTTGCATCTTTTTTTGATAGATAACAATTATTTTCTCCAAAAGTAATTAATTCTTTTTTCCCAAACCATAACTTTTTACCCTGCATTGTAAGTGCTGGTTTATCTTTATAAAAATATACTTGTGTATTCACAACATCATAAGCAGGAGCAAACCATATTTTTGAAAAGTCTTTATTGTATAATACTCCAAAGTTTTTCAAATGAGCATCACCATTTTTTAATAAATAGTTCATTATCATTAATTTATAAAAACTTAACATAGATTCGAGTTTATTTGTGCTAACACTATATATTACTTTAGCTATTTGCTCATAACTTCCACTGTATTTTTCATCTTTATTTTTTCCAAGTAAAGTAATCAACTCTTCAAATCCTAAAAAATTATTGCTTTTTTTATTATAGTTAAATCGTTCAACTAATAAAAATTTATTATTTTTAGACAGTTTAATATTAGGAATTTTTACACCAGTTTTTTCAATAGCTTTTAAACAAAAATATTCATTTAACGCTAATTGTGGGTATTCTTCTCCCCAAGTTTTAATAATATACTCTTTTGAACTAAGAGATTCTTTATCTTTTAAAATAGCTAAGGTTTTTGGCTGAACTCCACTTATGGCATTTTTATCTAAAAAGGCACTAACTATTTTCGTAAAGTTATCTTGTGTATCATTTTGTAAAACATCTTCTAAATCAAATGCAAAAAAGTCTTTTTTATCTGAAAAGCTTTTATAAGTGATTATACTTTGAATATTAGAACAGATATAAGAAAAGATTAGGAAATCGTCAATATAACCATACTCTTTCGTTAAATATTTTTTAAATATTTCAAAAAGATACCCTTCTGGTATATTCATATCAAAAATAGGATGAAGTTTATTTTTCCAAATATAAGTAGAGCTTTTATATGGCATAATCAAAGATATTGGCTTATAATTTGAAGTATAATTAAATCCATATTCATTTCTTTCTTTTTCAAAAAAAAGTGAACCTACTTTTTGATTATCAATTTTAACTTCTATATCTTTCATTTTTAACCTTAAATGATAATTTTACTTATCATTATAAGATAAATTTAATCAAATGTAAAGTAATTTTATCATTTCTAAAAATATGACCTTTAATATAATATATGTCCTTTCAACTCTTAGATATAGTATTAAAAGGACTAAGGGTAGCGTTAGTAGTTAAATATCTTGAGTAAAAAACATATACTTAAAACTTCTTAATCAAATCCATATAAACTTCACATAAACCTTCTACTTCTTTAACGGTAGTTCTCTCACCAATACTATGAATAGTGTCATTAATTACACCAAATTCAATTGCTTCAATTCCAAAGGCTCCGAAGTATCTAGCATCAGATGTTCCACCAGCTGTTGAGTGTTTTGTAGTAACTCCTAAAACATCTTTAATTGAGTTTTCCATTGCTTTTACTACTTTTGATTCTTTATTTGTTACAAAAGGGAAAGAGCCTTGTGTAGTTCGTAATGAATAATCTAAATGCCCAAATACTTTTTGGATATAAGCTTCTACATCTTCTTTTTTTGTATTTGTTGAGTTTCTTACATTAAACATTAAATCTAATTTGTTTGGTGTTACATTTGTAACTTGCATTCCAGATCTCATATCTGTTAGAACCATTTTTGAAGGTGCAAAATATTCATCACCATTATCTAAATCATGAGCTGCAATTTCATTTAAAATTGGTGCAATTTGATGAATTGGATTTATTCCTTTTTCAGGATAAGCTGCATGACCTTGTCTTCCTTGGATATTTAAATATCCATTTATACTTCCTCTTCGTCCAACTTTTATTGCATCACCAAAAACTTGCTCACAAGTTGGTTCTGCTACAACTGCATATTGAGGAATAAAGTCAATTTCTTTTAAATATTCTAAAGCTTTAATAGTTCCATAAGTACCCTCACCTTCTTCATCAGAAGTCATTAAAATACTCAGCGTTCCATCAAAGTTTTTTGCATGCTTACAAGCATAAAGATAAGCAGCAACACCACTTTTCATATCTTGAGTTCCGCGTGCAGTAATAACTCCATTAATAATATCTGCTGCAAAAGGATCAACATCCCAACCCTCACCAGGGGGCACTACATCGATATGACCTGCAAAACATAGGTGTTGAGGATTGTCATTAAATTTTTTATAATATACTCTATTTTTTGTATCCTCTCTATCTACATTTATACAAGTCCAATCCTTGCCTAAATATTCTTCTATAAAATCAAAACCTCCATCATCATCTGGAGTTACTGATTTAAATCTTAATAATTTTTGAAATAATTCTATAATAGTCATTTGTTTCCTTTTTAATACGTGATTGTATCAAAATTGATATTATATTTGTTATAATCATTGATATAACTATTTTAAAAGGTATATGTTTTATGCAAAACATTAAAATTAATTTAATAAAAAGAATTACACCCAATGCTGTGTTGTTGCCATTAACAAAAGAAGCTTCACAATCAATTACAAAAAGCTCTTCAAAAAACGATTTAATTGCTATGAAAGATTTTCCTTTTAAAATTGGAAGAGAATCAAGATTAGGAGAAAGTGAAAAAGGAATATTTATAAAACTTAGAATTGCAAGTCCAACTAAGCCAAATAATGATATTTATTTATTAAATAATTCAAAAGAGTTACAAATATCCAAAGAACATTTTCAAATTGAAAAAAAAGAAATGAATTATTTTTTAAAAGATAGAGGAAGCTCAAATGGAATGACTATCAATGGAATTTCAATGGGTGGAAAAAAAGAAATATTTGAAAAAGAATTAAAAGATGGTGATATTATTAAAATTGGTAATGAAAAATCAAAGTTTGAATACCAGTTTCTAATTTTAGAAAATATACAAATTTCTTAAATATAAAAGGTTAAAAAATGGGAAAAATAGAAAAAACATTTTATTGGCTTTGTTTTTTTCTAGCTGTTTATATAACAATTGGATTTAAATTAATTCCTTATGTATTAAAAGACCAGTTAGTAAAAAACTTAGATGATAACTTAACTTTAAAAACAACAATTGAAAAAGTAGAGTTTAACCCCTTTACACTCGAGGCAAAAATACATAATTTGGCTTTAAATAATAAAGATAGTGAAAAAGTCATTTCATTTTCGCAGTTTAAGTTAAATATTGCTTTATTACGTTCGATTCTTGAAGCACATGTAAGTTTAGATAATGTTTTACTTCAAAATACAGTTGTTAATGTTGAAGAAGATATAAATGGAATAATAAATCTTACAAAAATTGTAAAAGAAAAAGAGACGGAAGAAAAGGAAGAGATAAAAGATGAAAGTTCATCAGATATAAAATTTTTAATCTCAAAAATAAAACTTGAAAATCTAAATGTAAACTATAAAAAGATTACAAAAGATAAACCTTATGAACTTACTATAAAAAATGCTAACTACACTCTATATGACGTAGGAACCTATAAAAATAGTTTAGCTTCAAATGATTTAGAATTAAATATAAATGAGCATACAAAGTTAAGTTTAAAAGGTGCTTTCAATGTATCTCCTTTTAAAATGTATGGAAAAGCTAAAATTAGTGATCTAAGATTAAAAGAGATTCTTTACCAACAAAAAGAGATATTAAACTTTGATATAAATGAAGAAGCTAGATTTGATTTAGCTCTAGATTATAATATTGATGCGAAAGATGATTTTGATTTGAAAGTTAATACTACAAAATTAGAACTATCAGATATTAAACTAAAACAAAATAAAAATGATATTATCAAGCTAAATAAGTTAAAAATAGGAAATTTAAATCTTGATTTACTAAAACAAGATTTAAAACTAAACAATATAGAAATTAATACACTTTACACAAATCTTATTATGGATAAAAATGGTATAAATTTAGCAAGTTTAGTAAAAGCTTCAAAAGAGACAAAAAAAGAAGCACCAATAAGTGATGAAAAGACTATTTCTAAACCTTGGAAAGTATTATTATCAAATTTAAAACAAACAAACTCTGATTTTATTTTTAAAGATAAAGTTCAAAATATGAGTGTTGAAACAAAAAAATTCAATACAAATGTTTCAAGTGTTAATATTGATGGTTCAAATATTTATCTTAATAGTTTTAAAATATCTAATCCCAATATAGACTATAAAGACAATAAAAACTCAATGTTTATTAATACTAATAATAGTGATATTTCATTTGACAAGCTTTCAATTTTAAATAATAATATAGATATTTCTAATGTTAATCTTTCAAAAAGTAATTTGTCATTTAAAGATAATAAAGCTTCATTAAATATCAATATAAATAAACCAAAACTGAATATAAATAGCCTTAAAATAAAAGGTGCAGATGTTTATATAAAACAAACAAAGTTAGATACACCGAAAATTTCATTTAAAGATTTAAAAAATAAACTTAGTATTCAAACAAGTAATACAGCCTTGAATGTAAATGATTTAAATATCATAAAATCTATTGTTTCAATAAATAGAATAAAGCTTAATACTCCTAGTTTAAAACTTAATGATGCAAAAGCAAAATTAGATATAAGTACGAATAATACTAGTTTAACAGCAAATAAATTAAATATAAATGGTTCTAAAATATCACTTGCCAGTGCTTCTTTAATTAACCCAAAGTTAAATATAAATGACAAAGCAAATAATTTAAAACTAGATATTAATAAAATAAATGCAAACATTAACTCATTTCTATTAAACAATAATAATATTTCTATAAAAACTGCAAAAATCAAAAAAGGGAAATTGACTCTAAACGATAATAAAAATAGTATGAATATTTATTCATCAAATGCAGAAGTAAATATCAATAGACTTAAACAAAACAATAACACTTTAAGTTTATCTTCTATTAGAGTTTATGACCCTAGCGTTACAATCGAGAATAAAAAAGATAAAACAAATATAATTGCAAAAAATATTGACATAAGTGTAAGTGGTATTACAAATAGTAA
>Ga0193963_1000883_pt1 | contig 15321 bp, 11 predicted proteins | sample FB_6_MG_FD_140359 | JGI IMG/M metagenome (GOLD analysis project Ga0193963, IMG submission 140359) | Microbial mat bacterial communities from the Broadkill River, Lewes, Delaware, United States - FB_6_MG | ecosystem: Environmental > Aquatic > Freshwater > River > Microbial mats | place: USA...
AGCAAGAAGGATTCACTTGGTATTTAGTGGATACTGGGGTTCCACATTTGGTAACCATTGTAGATGACTTAGAAAAGTATGACCATGACTTGTGTGCAAAAATGAGATATGAACATAATGCAAATGTTAACTTTGCAAAAATAGAAGATAGTAAAGATGGAAAAGTTTTAAAAGTAAGAACTTATGAAAGAGGTGTTGAAGGTGAAACACAAGCTTGTGGAACTGGAATGGCAGCTTGTTTTTTAAGGGCAAATAATCTAAATTTAGTAAAAGACAAAACTTTTGTTTACCCAAAAAGTGGGGAAGAACTTACTTTATCTTTGATTGATAGTACTATTTATTTCAAAGGTGCTGTTAAAAAAGTTTTTACTACAAGTTTTTAAAATGTTAATAAATAAACTTTTATTCTTTATCTTACTATTTAGCTCAGCTATTTTTGCAAAAGGTATGCCAAAAGAGTATTTTGAGATTAAAGATAGAGAAAAGCAAAAGATTTATTTTTTCGAATATATTTATAAACTAAGTAAAAATGAAAATGAAAAGATTTTAAAAGAAAGAAATTTTGTAAAAAATGTATTAAATTCTAACTTATTGAATATTGATACTAATTCAGATGAATTCTTAAAACTTTTAAAAATAAAGAAAAAATACCGAATTAAAAAGCTTTATGATTTAAAATCTTATATGAGTAAAATTGATGTAATTCCTCCAGCATTGAGTCTATCTCAAGCTGCGATTGAAAGTGGTTGGGGGAAAAGTCGTTTTGTAAAAGAAGCAAATAATATATTTGGGCATTGGACATATAATTCAAAAATTGGAATGATTCCAAAACAAAGAAATGCTGGAGCTAAACACTTTATTAGAGTGTTTAAAACAATGCAAGCATCAGTTAATGCTTATATGCTAAACCTTAATAGAAATAATGCCTATAAAGCTTTTCATAAAAAAAGATATTCAATAAGATTAAAAAATAAGAAACCAACAGGTCTTGAACTTTCACAAACTATGATAAACTATTCAGGAATTGCAGAAGAATATTTAAGAATTTTAAAAAAAGTAATTTTAAAAAACAATCTAAAGAAATATGATAAAAGATTTTATCAACAAATTAAATAAACATAAGGAAAATAAATGAATTTCACAGCACCTTTAAAATCCGACTCAATTAAAATAATGCTTTTAGGAAGTGGAGAGTTAGGAAAAGAAGTTGTAATAGAAGCACAAAGACTTGGAATTGAAACAATTGCAGTTGATAGTTATAACAATGCACCAGCACAGTTAGTAGCAAATAAATCTTATACAATTAATATGAAAAATAAAGAAGAGATTTTAGATGTAATAAGAAGAGAAAAACCTACATATATTCTACCTGAAGTTGAAGCTATTAATATTCAAGCACTTTTTACAGCTGAAGAAGAAGGTTTTCATGTAATTCCAAATGCTGATGCAGTAAATAAAACAATGAATAGAAAAAACATTCGTGAATTTGCAGCAGTTGATTTAGGAGTTAAAACTGGTGGATATGAGTTTGTAAGCACTTATGAAGGTTTAGAAAAAGCAGCACAAAAGATGGGTTTCCCTTGTGTTATTAAACCCGTAATGAGCTCTTCAGGTCACGGACAAAGTGTTGCCAAATCTGCAAATGATTTACAAGAGTCTTGGGAAATTGCAAAAGAAGCTAGAGGTGATGCTAGTGAATTAATTGTTGAAGAGTTTATTACTTTTGATTATGAAATCACTATGTTAACAGTAAGAAATGAAAAGCAAACAGTATTTTGTGAACCAATTGGACATATACAGCAAGATGGTGACTTTATCTTTTCATGGCAACCTATGAATATGAGTGAAGATGCTAAAATCAAAGCACAAGAAATTGCAAAGACTGTAACTGATGGTTTAGGAGGTCGTGGTATTTTTGGTGTTGAAATGTTTGTAAAAGGCGATGAAGTATATTTTTCTGAAGTAAGTCCAAGACCACATGATACAGGAATGGTTACTATGATTACACAAAGTCAGAGTGAATTTGCACTTCATGTACGTGCCGTATTAGGACTGCCTTTAGATTATATTGATTATGGAGCAGGTGCAAGTGCTGCGTATAAAGCAAGAAATGATACATTTAATCCACAAATTGATATTTTTGATCAATCATTTACAAAAGATTCTATTATTAGAGTATTTGGAAAACCACAAAGTCATATAGGAAGAAGAATGGCTGTTGCTTTGACATTTGATAAAGATTCAAGTGATAAAGCCTTACAAAAAGCAAAAGAGATTATTGGAAACTTTGACGACAAATAGGACTAAAGAAAAACTTTAGTTCTATTTAGATTTTAAATGAGCAAGAGTATGCCATTCCTTCATCTTCAAGAGCAGTTATTTCAATAGCTGCACCTAGCATACCTGCTAGGTTTTTTGCTTCAATTATATATTTATTTTCAGTATCAGAAAGAAATAAAGTATGAATATTTTTTACTTCAAAGCCATTATTTTTAACTACTAATTGAAGTTTATTCTTATGTTTAAAAATATTTACTTCAATTAATTTATTAATTTTTCCTTTTTTCATCTCTTTTTTTACTAAATCCATACATGATTGTTCGATAAATGATGAAATAATATTTTCAAGATAGAGAATATTCATTTTAACTTTTTTTCTTAAGTTTAAGTCTATGTTATAATCTAAAGATATTTTATATCTAAAATTTGCATAAATATAATTATCAGATCTTCTTTTATGTAATTCAAGTAAATAGTTAAGAACAGAAAAATCTTTTACATCATCAATTTCTTTATCAAAGTTATTAATCACATATTCAAACTTCTTTAATTGTTCAAAATGTAAAGCAAAAGTATCAATAAGCTCAAAAATAAATGTACTATTAATTAAATCCTCAACTCCTAGTTTATTTAGATATTTATAAACTATTGTTGTATCAAACATTGTTACAAGATATTTTAAATTAAATATCTTGTTTTTTATATTTGATAGATTCTGAACATCTTGTAAAAGCTTCTTTTTAGATGCACGAGGAATAACTTTAGTCTCTAAATCCATTTCTAATAAATCTATGAAGTTCTTATCATCATATATTAAATTAACCGTTTCAATTTGACTAGATTTATTACATTCTATTAATAATACTTCTAAATATGTTTTAACTACATCTAAAGATTGATCTAATTCAGAGTTAATTAATAAAATTTTATTTTGCATTAAATCATGTTGGTCATTTAATATTTGACGATTTAATTTCGTTTTACCACCATTTTCACTTATTAATATTTCATCGAATACAAATATTTTATTGAATATATCAGTAAATGGTTTTATCTCTTCAGAAATATTTTTAATATGATGATTGATTTTTACCTTACATTCATTTATATTATTGCTCAAAGCTATGCCTTATTGACAATTTTCATCATCTACTAATAAATTAGCATCTATAAGTTTAACCCAATTTGAGTCATTCTCAACAACCATAACATCCCCAGACTTTTTCTTATAAATAGTATCTAAATGTAGCCAATTACCTTTTTTTGCTTGTATAGTAAATTGGTCATTTATTTTTAAAACTCTTAAAATTGTTGCATTTAAATCATTTGTATTTCTAACATTTAGATTCTGTATATCAACTGTATATAAACATTCAGATAAATCTTTTTTAAGCTCTTTGTTTTTTATCTTTGCAAAAGATTCTTTTATGCTATAAACTTTTTTCTCTCGTATCTTTGTACTTTCTTTTTTCTTTGCTTTTTCTTCTTTTTCAGCTTTTATAATTTTTGCTTTAGGCTCTTTTTTTAAATCACTAACTGATGTTCCATAATTATTTAAATAAATTAAATATCCATACTCCTCATCAACTTTTTTATATAACTTCACTGTTTTTGTTCTAACGTCAATATCTATAATTTTATGACCTAAGATATTATCACCTCTTACAAATCTTCCTTCAATATTTGAACTTAATTCACTATTAGCTCCAGCACTTTTTTTGCTGTCTATTTTTAAAATCACATAATCTTTTCCATTGAAAGAATACATACTTTTTATCTTAATATCTTTTAGTTTATTTGTTCTTGTAAAATCACTAGTTAATCTAGCCATTTCGTTTTGGTGTTTAAATACATTTTTTTCATAATCTTCTTGAGATACTTCAGGTTTTTCTACATATATACCTTGAGTATTTTTATTTGTATTCTTAATGTTATTTGGATTATTTGTTTTATTTTGAATTGAATCAATTTGTTCTTCAAGATAATCTTTTTCAAGTCCTGTAATACTTTTAAAGAAATTTTTTGATTGTTGGTCTAAAACATCTAACTTATCAATATTCTTTATAGCCTCTTTCTCACCTTCTTGTGCATATAAATTAATAACTGCAAAAATAGATACTATAATAAAACTAATTCTCTTCATTTTTTTCCTTTTAAAACTTTTACTTAAATATAAACTCATAATTAAATCCACCTATATATGTTGGGTATTTTATAAAAAAATCATTGTTAGATGGATTCCAATCCCCTGATGTCATCTTTGTTAGATATCCATCATATCCACCTTCTGCAAGTAAAAAGTCTTTTTCTAAATCATATAGATTTGTATTAAATACAGGTAACATAAAAGTATTTCCCATTAAATCAATATATGATGTTTCAACTGTTCTATAAAATGACATTTTACCCCAACAATACATTTGATTGTAGATATCAATTCCACACATACCATTGTCATCTTGAATTACTTTAATCTTTTTCCATTTTATTTTTGAGATGGCATCTTTAAAAAAATCATCATTTTCATTTTCACTTGTAAAATAATCACCTTTAAGTTCATTTTTACTATTCACCCAAACTATTCCTGTATTCCATGTTGCTTCAGAAATTGGTGTTTTACTAGAAAAGTCTACTGATAATAGTTCAATATCATCTTCAGCAACATAGTCTGAATAACTTTTTATCTCATCTTCAATAGATAAAATAATAGGTTTTTTGTTTTTAGGTTGATATATTTTATAAAATTTATCGTCAGTTGATACTGCTAAAAAAGCTTCTAATCCACCACTAATACTTTTAAAAATTATATCTGTTTCAACTTTTAGTGGGGCACATAAGTTCATAGTAGTACCTTCCCATGTAACTTCACAACTTCCATCTGCAATTTTTGGTTCTATACCCCAAATATAAATATCACCATCTTGTGATAAGGCACCCATTTTTCTATATCCTATTGTTAAAAGATATGTTATGTCATCAAAGTTTACACTTGTACCATTGTTACTAACACTTATTTTTTCAGGATCTTTATTTGTATCTCTATTATAATAATTAAATTGAGTACTTCCATTACCTGAAAATCCAGAACTATGATCATAACCCCATCTATAAATATCGCCATCTTGAGATAGAATAAGCCATAATTGATTATTTGCAAACATTTTTTTTGCACTTTTATCTGTAGTACTTCCATCAAAATATCTACTTCTGTATAACATTTCTGGATCTGTACTATTAACAAGGCTTCCATCTGAATTTACTATGTGAGTAAAATTATTACCAAAAGAAACAGCACTTCCTTTTGCTCCTCCACAATATATAGCACCTTCTACTGTAACGCCACAAGTACTATGATAAACTGTAGAGAAAAAATCTACAAATTTTGGTCTCAAAGGGGATGAGAAGTAGTTCTTATCATCAATATCACTATTATATGTTTTTGCTTTTGCTCTTATAAGACCTGTAATAACTGGATACTTATAATAACTATCTGAAGAACCTGTAAAATTATTTGTACCTAATCCTACAATTTGATTTGCATTATTTCCCCAAGTATAAATATCTCCATTTACTATCATTCCACCAGCACGTCTAGTAAATTGGATAATTGTCTCTCCAATATCTCTTGTAGTATCACCAAGTTTAATAATACCTATGTCTCCACCAATATTAATATATTCTTGAGCTATGCCATCTTCCATATTAAATATCTGTTGACCTGGAGATAAAGATGTATTAGCGTTATCTAAAATATTTTTAAATTCTGAAGAAATACTTCCATCATCTATCATATTAGCTGTTGGATAAACTATAATTTTTTCATCAAAAGAGTATAATATATCTCCATTATCATCATACCAATGAAGAACTCCCTTATCATCTAATAAATATTTATTCTTAATCAATGTATCATCTGTAGTAATTAAACTCAAGTTATTAAAAATATACTCTTCTTTAGAAGAAAATACAATTGAAACATTATGATTTTCTTTACTAAGTGGTGCTTTTGAATAAACTCTATTTTCATTTGAATAGTACTTATCATATAGTGATGATTTTACATTTGAAGGAATTAAACTTATGATATAAGTGTTTGTGTCATCTAAAGAAATTGATTGTCCAAATAAATTTGAATAACTAAAACCATCTGGTAAATAAGTTGCCAAACTAGAAATAGAAGTTGGTTTTAAAGCATTTTTAAGAACATAAGTTTTATATGCTTTTGCAATTTGCTCTTCTTTTTTTATTACTTTTTTTATTTTAGATAAAGATATATTATCAAAGTACATCTCATTTGAATACAAAGATGATGATAGTAAAAATAAAATAAAAAATTTAATAAAAATCATTTTTTAATATCCTTTGGCTTTGATATATAATTTACGAAATAAATAGTATTATTATTTTCACTCTTTTTCATCTCACCTAAATAAGATAAAATTCCCTCACCTGCTCTTAATCCTTTTTCACTTCTTGCTGTTAATTGTGTAACTATTATATAGTTATCAATACACATTTTTTTTGAATCTAAAAATTTTAAATTATAATCTAATACTGACATTCTTTTATATATGTCTTTTATTTTAGTATCAATTTTCTCTTTTTTAATATATTTAGATTCAACTTCTACCATTTTAGCTTTTACATTTACAACTTTTCTTTTTAAACTAAGTGTTTCTTGTTTTTTACTTTGAAGCTCAGTTGTTAACTGGTCTTTTTCATATGCTAGTTTAAAAAAACTTGCTAACTTAAAGAAGACAAACCCAATAAGATAAACAACAAATATAATCAAACCATATTTTATAATTAGTTTAAATCTTTTACTATTAATACTAATCATTCTTCACCTCAATAGGAGTAATACAATCAGTTAATTCTTTATATTTTTTATTAGTTCTATTTAATAAAATCTTTTGTCTTTGTATTAATCTTTTTTCAATTTTTATTTCTCTTTTTAGTTTTTCTAAAGGCTCTTTATAAATATATTTTTTTGTTAATTGCTCTAAACCAAAAAACATAACCCATGCCATTAATATTACAAAGAATAAAACAAAAATATTTTTTGCAGAATGTGACTTAAAAGTATCTAGCTCATTTAAAGGTTTAACTAGTTCTTCAACATTACCTAAACTATAAGCTATCTCCTCATTTTTTTCATTTTTTGTATTCTGCTTTAAAATATTTTCAACTGCACTTTTATATTTTGAACTAATCACATAGTAATATTTTTTTATACTACCACCACTTGAAAGCATCGCAATATGTTTTGTAATAAGAATTGATTTTATAATATCATCAGTAATAAAGTTTTGATTTATCTTTGCGGAATATACAGTTTTATGATTAAACAATATAAAATATTCACTATCTGTAATATGTACTAATAATTGGTTTTTATTTAAATATTTTCTTGATAATAAATTCAAAGAGTATATTGTATTTGTAACCTCATACTTTGATAAATATACACTATGTTTTTTAAAAGAATCATAAGTGAACATTTTCTGAGAAATATCAAATTCATCATTAAGATAGAAAGTTTCATTGTCTTCTTTAGTTTGGAAATCTGTTACTACTAATCGTACCATACTTCCTCCCCTTTGATTATTGCAGTTGCATCAGCTTTAGTAATGAGACCAGCATGATATTGTGCCATACATGCTTTTTCAACTGTCATATATTCAGCTGGATTCTCAAAATCTCCACCAAATCCTAATTTGAATCTAATAACCTCAGCAATAGGAACCCTATCTTTAAATCCGCTACTATTACACTCTTCACAACCAACTTTTTTATAACCACCCTCTCCATCTTCAACTTTACAATAATCACAAAGTTTACGAACTAATCGTTGAGATACAATACCTCTTAAGTTATCTACAACATCCCCTTCGTTAATACCTAATGAACTCGTCATTCTTGATACTGTAGCAGGAGCTGAGTTCGTATGCATAGTAGAGAATACTAACTGACCTAAGTTTGATGCATTTACAAGTTGAGAAGCCGTTTCTGGTTCTCTTGTTTCCCCAATTAGAATAATATTTGAATCTTGTCTTAGAATATCAACTACTGCTTCAGGGTAACCATATTTAAACTCTTCACTAGCACTTGCAAACTCTGATAAATCAATTTGGAAGAAAGATTCATCAACATACTCAACAGGATCTTCAATAGTAATTACATATTGTTGCTGTTTTGCAAGTTGTTGTAAAAGTGCATACATTAAGTGAGTTTTACCAGAACCAACTTGTCCAGTAATTAGAATCATACCATTTGAGTATTTTGTTAAGTTATCAAGAATATCAACTGTTTCATCTGGATAATTAAGACCCCTTAAATTATGAGAAACAACACCTTTCCCACCAATCATTCTCATTACTAATGAAAAGTTTAATTTTGAGTTAATAAGACCAAGTCTAAATTTAATATTTTTCTTCCCATAATCATAATTTATAACACCATTGATTGATTCAAAATCAGAATCTTCTTGATCAGCCATAGTAACAAGTCTTCTTTTAATTGTTTTTGCAATTGCAATTGGCATTGTTCCCATATCAACTTTAATACCATCAATTCTAAACCATAAAGAAGCATATCTATTTGTCTTTTGAATATGTATATCAGAAGCACCAAGTAAAATGGCTTGACCCATCATCTTGTCAAAATATTTATTAATTTCATCATCATTATCAGTATCCGCACCAGAACCAAATATAATCTCTCTGTCTTCTCCAAATACTGAAGATAATACACCCTCACCTAAAACTACAATTTTTGTAAAATAGAATTTACTTAAAACATCAAAATCTAAATTTACGACATCTCTAATTCCTAGAACTTTATTTTTAGTTTTCTTATCTTCAAGTGTAATAATATACATAGTTGTACAAAATTCTAATTTTCTCTCATCTAATTGAAATGATGTATCTTGATATAGTTTTGATAATTCATTATATGAAGCATAATATTCATAACCTAATCCTCTAACAAACTCTGCATATTTAGATTCGTTTGCAATTAAATCTCCATACCCACCTGCAAAATTAAACTTTTCTTTTATTACATCTTCAATTAGTGTTGATAATACAGCATCTTTCTCATCTTCTTTTTTCACATATTCAGTAACTAAACTCTTTTTTTCTTTAATATATTCTTTTATATTAATTTTTTTACTCTTTTTATTTAAAAGTGAAAGTTTTTTTGATTTGTATTTTTTAATTAAATTTTTTATCATTTTTTCTTCTTATTGGTACAGAGTTTTAAAAGTAAATGTACTTATAACTAAATTTATAATATCTGAACCTATTATTACTGTAACAAGCATAGCTATTAACCAAAAAATCAGTCTCCACTGAATAACCATATATGCAATATTTTTTTCATACATTGTGTCACATGTTTGATATAGTGCTTTTGTAACATCAGCAAAGCTTGTTTTACTTAATTCTGATAATTTGATATCCGCTGTAATTAAAGGTGGAAAGTTATACTTTTCAAAAACCAAGAATAATTTTTTATTCTTATTAATAATATCAGCAAGTTCTGCAAAAAATGGACGAAGTCCTACTTTAAAGTAATCTTTTGAAAGAATTAATGATGTCTTGTGAAATGAAATACCTGCACTTAACATACCATTTAAAATTCTAAACATAAATCTACCATCTGAATAACATTGAGTTTTAAAGACTTTATATAACCAAGCTGGCTTATATTTTTCTGTGTATATGTATCCAAAGAGTATAAATAAAGTAATAAAAATAGAAATACCAAGTCCTATATATGCAAAATCATAAGTAAAATATGCAGGAATTCCTAAAAAAGATTCTACATCAGAGTTTAGTTTTCGTAAACCAACTAAATCTTTTTCAAGCATTCCTAAATATAAAATCAAACCATAAAAAGAAAAAATAATGATTGATAATGGAACAAATATAGGATTAATCATCTTAGGTAATAAATTAGAGTTTGCTTTTTCAAAAGATTGTACAAGTTTTAAACCATCAACAGTATTAGTACTATTTACTACTAGACTGTATTGAAAGTCATTTAAAAACTTGTTTTTATGCAAAATTGCTTCAAGCTTATGCTTTCCTATTTCCATATCTTTAATAGCAGCATCAAGTCTCTTTTTAAATCTTGTTTCTTTTGTGATTTGTTCTTTATATAAAAGTAAAGCTTTTCTAGTATTAGATCCATTTTCTAGTTTTGTTACTAAATAATCTAGTAAGAATTGTTCATATGGATCTGCAAACATACTCATTATTAGAAGCCTTTAATACTTTCTACAGAAACAACATACACTATTTCTCTTCTTACATAAGATTTTGAATCGCTACCACCAATTGCAAAACCTTCTAAAGGAAGTATACCTTCATACTCTTTTGCATCATCATGAACAATTATAGAACCAACGATTGAAGTCTCACCAACTTTTATCTCTCTTGAAATATTGTAACTTTGGTCTTTATATTCTGGTAATTGAATAGTAGAATCACCAACAGTTGCCTCTGAAATACTTATAAGTTTTTTAATATTAGGAGTAATATTTAAAAATAGTTTATCTCTTGATATCTTAGCCATTGCAGTTATTGAAGTACCATCTTTGATTGTATTTACAGTAGCCTCTGAAGTTGTTACATTATCATTAACAGTTGTTTCAATTTTTTCTATATAGTCTGTATTTTGACTAATTGATTGAACAGAAGGAATATTATTTTTTAATACCATTACATTTTTACTATAGTTTAAAATTTTTCCTATTTCATTATTTGCAGTGGCTACGACTTTTAACAACCTTGTTGCATTATCACTAGTAAAGGATAAAGCACCACCTGATGCAATTTCTTTTATTATTCCAGTATCTGCATTTGTTTGTCTATTATCAGAAATAGACCCAATTCCATATTCTCTACTTTTATTTAAAACTAGCTCAATTCTTTCAAATACAATAGTAGCTTCTCTTGCAAAACTATCTTCATATGCTTTTGCAATTGTTCTAACTGCTGACTCAACAGTCTTAGTTGCTTTCATAAAAATAAGACCACTTGCTTTATCTATATGGTATGTAGAAATAGAATCATTACCAATTATATTTTTCATCATTTTATCTAGCTCATCATAAAGAATAATTTCTGAACTATTTTCAACTTTACTTTCACCACTAGTCTCACTTGATGACGTTTCATTTGTAGTTGTAATATTTAATAATGGAATATTTAACTCAACAACAACATCTTTATATCTTTTTATATTAATCATCTCTTTATCATAATCAATATCAACATATACATTTTTTGCATGAGCAAGAGAATTAATTGCATTTATTAAGTTTTTAGATCTCACAGAAACAATACTATTTTGGAAGTCATCTTTGTCTTTTATATAATTTCCAATTGAAACTTCATAACCAGATTCTGCAGTTATTAATTTAATTAATTCTTCAACTGAAATTTGACCGTTTAACTTAAAAGGAATATCCTTAATTGATTGTTTTTTTGTTTCACTTGTGCTTAAAAGTTTAACTAGGTATATTGATCCATTCTTTTTTATAAAAAGTTCTTTATCTAGTACAGCATTTAGATACTGATTTAATTCAGCCATATTATGAATCTTCATTCTACTTTTAGGAACTAAAATATCACTACTTTTTAAATAGTAAAAATTACCATCAATTAATTCTAACTCTTTTAAAACATCTCCTAGTGACTTGTCACTTAAAATATCTATAAACTCTTTATTTTTATTTTTTTCTGATACTAATTCTTCAGAGTATGAGTTTCTAACTCTATCATAACTTTTTTCATTAACTAACTTTTCAACATCTCTTGTCATCTCATTGTGATAACTCTTATTTGAACAAGCAGTTAGCATAAAAACAGCAATTGTTATTAATGAAATATTCTTTAAAGCATAATGCATTCTTTTCCCTTATTTAAAATAAAAACCATAGTCAAATCCCCCAATGTAAGTAGGAAACTTTAGAAACAGATTACCTTCTGAATCATTTTCACCAATTGAATTAAATTGACTGTAAGACATTTTTTCTTTTTTCTCATTCTCTTGAGTAATAAATAATTTATTTATAGTACTTATTTTACTCATATCATATAAAGATGTGCTTAAAATGGGTATACTCCTTGCAGTATTACCCCAGCAATACATTTGAGATTTACTAGCAAAACCTGTCATTGCACACACAAATTTTTTATTTGTTTCTTTTACTTTTACATGTACATTATCAATTCCCCAAGATTCATCTGCTAGTCCTTGAACTAGATAATTATAATTTGCATTATCAGAAGATGCTCCAGGTTCAGGCGGAACTAATAATCTTGTACTAAATTTCACTGTTAAATCTCCACTAGAATTTAACTTATGTCTTAATTTATAGTGATATTTTTCATCATTATATTTACGATTTTCACCAGTTTGAGTATATACAGTAACTAAATTTTTAACTGCTATTCCCGTATCACTCGAGTCAGTAAATACCTCATGATCATCATGAATAAAACCGTCCTCAATAAAGTTAACACCATTTAATTCAACATTAAATTTCTCATAATCCCAAGAATCAATCTCAAAGAAATCGAACTCTACTTCAACTTCATTATTTGCATATTCAATACCTAAATTGTATGTTTTTTCCACATATTCTGTTCCAACTTTAATTATTCCTAGAATTCTAGAAGGATCGATTCTCTCTGCATCATCAGGTCCATCTTGTGCAGATATATTAGTTGGTGGATATGAAGTTCTAAAGGAATCAAGTACTATTTCACTATCATCAGATTTGTTTTTCACCTTCCATCCTGTTTCTTCTGAAATATCTATTTTCGAAATATCTTCAAAATCTTCAAATTCTTCTTTTATTACACTATCTAATTTAAAAATAGAAACATTTGAAAAGTTTGCAAAATCTTTTCCATTTATTGTATTTGATTTTTCATTTAGTTTATCAATAGCCAAAGCAAAAATATTTTTATTCTCATCACTACATTCATAAATTTCATTTGATTGCATACATTTAAGTAAGTTAGCACTTCCTTTTAACTCTAAATCTTCATTAACATATGTATAAAAATCTCCATAAATAGATACACTTATTGCACTGCTTGGAATTTCTGATAACGAACTAATAGAATTATCTTCTGTTGTTTTATAAAAGACATTATCAACACCTTTTAAGACAAACTCATTTGTATTTACAAAAATTGCATCTTTATCAAATCTTTTACTGGTATCTAAAAGTGTAGGTTCATTATAAATAGTACCATTTGGTCTCTCACCCCAAATCCAAAAATAGTTATCTTCATCTATAGCTCCAAATCCTTTTATGTCTCGAAGGGCAAAGATTTTTTCAAAAATAATATCTGTATCAATTTTCTGTGGAGTATTTTCTATTATAAACTTATCATCACTTCCTATTCCTAGAGCGCCTTTATAATTTCGTCCAAAAGTATAAATATCTCCTGATTCTGACAATACTGCAGCTGTGTCTTCAACCATCACAATATCTTGCAAATATATTTCATTATCATTATTTAATTTATCATCTTTTCCTAAAGCAAAAAATCTATTCTTTTTTAAAATTGAAGTACTTTTAACCTCTTCTTCTATATCTTCAAAATATGTAGAAGAAATACTACCATTACAGTATAAATCTCCTCCAATTTTTTTTGCAATCCCATCAACTGAATATGAAAAAATTGGTGATATTCCACATACATTAGTACTATTCATACTCATCTTTTCAAATTTTACTCTATATGGATTATTGTACCAATTCTTGTCATATCTAGTTATACCATTAATTTCAGTTGTATCATCAATTTGAACTTTTAACATTACAGGAGTATTAACGTAATCTGGACTTAAAGAAGTGTCTAATTGTCCGTAGTTTTCAATCCCTGCTTTTTTATACTTGTTGTTACCCCAACAAAAGATATCTCCATTTGCTAGCATACATCCACCATCTTGTCTAAAAACTAAATCTTTTGCATCAGGAATATAAGAAAGTATTAAATCCTCAATATTTTCATCTTCATCAGCTGCACTAATAGCTGTACCTAAATATACTGCAACCCAAGGAGGATTTGTATCTCCTTGATAATAATACTCGTACCAAGTTCCATCTTTTTTAGCATAAGCCTTATCACCGATTTTTGCTTTTATATACTCTAATTCCGTATAGTCTTCAACATAAATAGGAGAATCTTGATATACAGTAATTGGATTATCAACCGTTTTACAGTATTTGTAAGTTAATTCTTTTCCTTTTAATTCATAATAATAACTACTTACTTCACATTCTTGACTATCAAGTTTTATTGTATTGTCACTTGAGGAACTAAGTATTTTAATTATCTCTTTTTGAATTGAGGAATAAAGAACTTGAGAGCCTTTTTTTAGTTTTTCTTCTGTTGTATCTAGTGGAGCTATTGTATTTACTCTAAATATTCTACTTTTATAAAAGTTATAAAGATACTTTAAATCTTCATCATAAGATGATTCTGGTTCTTCTTCTGTTCCAATATCAACAACAACACCTCTAATAAAAAAATTGTAAGTTTGAGTATCATAGTAAACATCTATATCTTCAGAAGTTAAAGGATTATTTTTATTAAAACTCTCTCCTAAGTAATCTTCATGATCTAATTTTTCCCAATCTAATTTATTTAAATTTGTTTTAGGAATAGTTCCTGTTTGCAATATGTATTTATTTATTGCTAAGGCAATATATTCTTCTTTTTGAATAACTTTTTTTAAAGCATTCATTCTAGATATATTTTGACTATTTGCAAAGCTAATATTTATTAATAATAAAAGTAAAAGTAAAAACTTCATTTAATCAACCTTTGCAATATCTGTAACAGTTTTTATATATTTATCGCCATTATTTACAAGAATGAAGGCACCTACATTTAATTCATCTAACTTTGTGCTTGTTAAAAGACCTGCTGTACTAATTGTTACATTTCCTTCTTCGAAGTCTTCATTACTATATTCAATCCAACGTGAAATTGAGTCATACCATCTTAT
>Ga0193963_1000884_pt1 | contig 15316 bp, 15 predicted proteins | sample FB_6_MG_FD_140359 | JGI IMG/M metagenome (GOLD analysis project Ga0193963, IMG submission 140359) | Microbial mat bacterial communities from the Broadkill River, Lewes, Delaware, United States - FB_6_MG | ecosystem: Environmental > Aquatic > Freshwater > River > Microbial mats | place: USA...
GACCTACTTCATGAACTTCTTTTCTAAATCCATAAATAGGTTTATTTACAAGGTTTATCAAGTAACTTTTCAGTGCTAAGTCTGTTTCTGCAACTTTAGCAGCCTTAGAGAGTTCTCCGTTGTTAACAATTCTCATAGTCTCTTGTAGAATCTTTGGTGTAGGTGGAATTTGTTCTATAAATGTATCTATATCTTGATTTGTTACCATTTAAATACTTTTTGTGAATTTAATGAATTTTATCTTTTTTTGTATAAAATATGTATTAAGAAAATGTATATTTATATTTAAGTTGGAGTTTTGCTTTAGTTTGGTATAATTCGCAACTTTTAAAATCAAATTAAGGATTTCAGATGGCTAGAAGATGCGCTATTAGTGGCAAAGGCCCTATGAGTGGGAACAATGTTTCTCATGCTAAAAACAGAACTAAACGTCGTTTCTTACTTAACTTAAGAACTGTAAGAATTACACAAGAAGATGGAACTACAAAAAAAGTAAAAATCTCTGCAAGAGAATTACGTACACTTAAGAAAAATTCTTAAGGAAAAAATATGAATCTTTTATCAAGGATTCGTAAGTTTCTTCATTGGGAGGTAACTCCCAAACCAAATGTAAAACTTCTACCTGAAGTTTACCCCCTTTTAAGACCATTCCGTTTACCACTTATTTTAACTGTACTGACTATGATGATTGGTACTATTGGTTATGTTGTAATTGATGGTTTTGATCTTATGGATGCAATCTACCAAACAGGTATTACGTTTACCACAGTCGGATTTGGTGAAATAGCTCCAGTTTCAGATGCCGGACGTATATTTACGATCACACTTATTATTGCTGGATTTGCAGTTTTTTCAAGTGCCATAGGTATATTGGTCGCAGAGTTAAATAGAGGGCATATTCTTGCCATTTTAAAGGAGCGTAGAATGTTATACAAGATCGCAAGACTTAAAAAACATTTTGTTGTTTGTTATCACAATGATTATACACTTGAAGTTACAAAAGAACTTAGAAAAAATCATATTCCTTTTGTTGTAGTAGATCCAAGACCAGAGATACATGAATGGGCTAGAGAACATAATTATCCGGTTTATTTAAATGAAGAACCACATGCAGAAGAAACAATGCTTAAAGCACATCTTGCATCTGCAAAAGGTTTGATAACACTATCTGATTCTATATCTGATAATATCGCACTAATAGCATCTGTTAGACTTTTTGAAAAAGAGCATCATTTGCCACGTCCTTACTATGTGATCTCAGCTGCTGAACTTACTGGTGATGTTGATAAGCTTAAAAAGCTTGGAGCTGATACTGTTGTATCTCCAACTAGACTTACAGCACAAAGGGTTAGTGCTATGGCAGCACGTCCAGATATGGAAAACCTGCTTGAAGAGTACCTGTATAAGAGTGATAACCCTATAGATATGCAAGAGATTGAAGTACCTAAGTATTCTTGGGCTGTGTTAAAGAAACTAAAAGAGACACACTTAAGACAGATAACAAACATATCTGTAGTGGGAATTACTAAAAAAGATGGTAAGTTTATATCTGTTCCAAAAGGTGATGTGCTTATAACAAGTGAATGTAAATTACTTGTTATCGGTACACAAGCAGATATAAGAACTGCTAAAAATTTAATAAGAAGAAGAGATAAGCCAAAGGAGCTTAGAATTGTATAAATTAACAAGTTTAGAGAATGGAGTATGTAGTAGTGAAGGTTTTTTCGCTGATGGTATAAGCGCAGGTCTAAAAGCTAATAACGCTTTAGACATGGCATTTATATACTCAGATACACCATGTGATGTAGCATCTGTGTTTACGACAAACAAGATGGCAGCAGCACCTATTAAACATTTTAAAGCAAAAGGCGAATTTAAAACAAACTTTGTTTTAATCAACTCTAAAAATGCTAATGCTATGACAGGAAAAGCAGGTGTTGAAGATATAGATGAGATCATGGAGTGTTTTAGCGATAAACTAAACCCTGTAATGAGCTCAACTGGTGTGATCGGTGTAAGACTTCCAAAAGAGAAGATCATAGCAGGGACTAAACTTTTTGATATTACACAAAAAAATCCTGCAAACGCTGCAAAAGCGATCATGACAACTGACAGTTTTTCTAAAGAGTGTGCATATAAAGTTGAACTTGAAGACGGTAGCAGTTTTAACATAGGTGCTATGGCTAAAGGTGCAGGGATGATCAACCCTGCAATGGCTACAATGCTTTGTTTTATAACTACAGATGCAGATGTAAATGCGGTAGATATGCAGAAGATATTAGATGAAGTTACAAAAACTACTTTTAATGCGGCAAGTGTTGATGGTGATACATCTACAAACGATACTGTGATGGTTCTGGCAAACAAAAAAAGCGGAGCTTATGACAAAGAAGCTTTTAGAGATGCACTACACAAAATAATGCTTTTCTTGGCACGTGAAATGGTACGTGACGGTGAGGGTGCTACAAAACTTGTAACATATGACATAACAGGTGCAAAAGATGACAAAGAAGCAGAGATCGCAGCTAAAGCATTGTCTGATTCACTTCTTGTAAAAACAGCTCTTTACGGTGAAGATCCAAACTGGGGTCGTATAGCATCAACGATCGGTGCAAGCGGAGTTGAATCGGATGAGATGAGTTTAAAGATCTGTTTTGACGATGTTTGTGTATATGATAAAGGTCAAGTTTATTTTGACTCTTCAATGGAAGCAAAAGCCGCAGAAGTTATGAAAAAAGATATATTTACAATCTCTTGTGATCTTGGAATCTCAAATGGAAGCTTTAAAGCTTACGGATGTGATCTCGGCTATAAATATGTAGAGATCAATGCAGACTACAGAACGTAGTCTGTCGCTTCTAGGAACTGATTTTATTTTTCTTCTGCTTTTCTCTTTAAGGCTATATTCATTTGATGATATCCTTCAGCTATCACATCTGGCGGCAGATCAGCAAAGTTAATTGCAAATCCTGAAAAATCTTCATTATGTTTTAACAGTGTTTTTCCGCTCTCACCTGACTCTAGTATAAAGCTGTGCACACCGTAAAAAACACCTTTGATCCCTCCGCCCCATGTAATCTCTTTGTTTTTAACTATTCGCATCATGTGCGGGGGTATTTCTACTTTTTTTCCATCTGGTCTTATAACATCTATTTTAAGCTCAGAACCTTCTTCAAACTTACCGCTAATGTTTGCATGATAAGGGTTCCAGTTGGGATAGTTTTTAAAATTTGCAAGAATATTATAGACCTTTTCTTTTGTTGCATCTATCTCAACTGCCGTCCTGATAGAGATGCTGGAACATCCACTTAACATCAGTATAAATGTAATTAATCCAAAGGCGATAATATATTTAGTATATAACATATTTGACTCCCTAACTAAGATACCATAATTATACGACATTAAAAACTTATAGGTCAGGCAAAAGATGCAATGTGTCTGATATAATATGCAATTATGAGTATAAAAAAAGATACAAAACGAAGTTCTTCAATGCAGTCAGTTATGGCACTTGTTACTTATATGATAAATAATGGCATAGAACTTCAAGAGATTGCAGATGCAGCTTCTTGTGATCTTGCAGTTTTTAGTGATATGGATCAAAGACTCGCATATACACAAATTCAACAGATATGGCACCTTGCCATAAAGCGTTTTATAGATTATGAACTTGGTTTTAAAGTAGCTTCAAATATTACGTTAAACAACTTGGGTGTAGTTGGTTATATTATTTTAAGTGCACCAACTCTAAAAGATTCGCTAGAAAGACTGTGCCATTATCATTCAATAATCAGCGAAGGAGTTAGTTTAAATATTGTACAAAAAGATAATATGCTAGGTGTTGAATGTAAATTATGTGATGAAAAACCGATTGTTCTAAGAGAGGTTGTAGATACCTTTTTCTCAACCATTATTCAAATTTTTAAGCACTATGCTGGCGAGTATATAGCTTTATTAGATATGGAGTTGCAGTATTGTGCAAATTCGGTTCAAGTATACAAAAATACTTTTGGAGTTGTACCGAAGTTCTTCAAAGAACGTAATATTATGTGGTTTGATGCATCATTTTTAGATCAAGTTAATAAATGTGCTGATAAAGAGACTTTCAATATTTTAAAATTTCAAGCAGACAAACTGCTCGATGAACTTACAAGTGAATCCTTCAGTGCCGAGATCAAAAGAAATATTTATAAACAGATTTTCGATTGTGAAAAACCATCCATAAAAAACACTGCAGAGAACATCGGATATAGCAAAAGAGCACTTCAGTACAAACTCTCTGAACAAAATACATCTTTTAGAATATTACTGGAGCAGAGCAGACAAGAGATCGCAAGCAAATCTTTAAAAGAAGGTGTGAGCTCTTCAGACACAGCTTTTTTACTTGGATATTCTGATTTGAGTGCTTTTAACAGAGCGTTTAAAAAGTGGTATGGGACTACTCCGAGTGGATTTAAGAATATGACATAATCATAAGTATTATAATTATTATTACACCTGAGTAACAATCCAGGTATGCATTGATTATAGATAAGTTTCTATCTTCTCTTGTTTGTATACTATCAAAATATTCTTGAAAATGTTTTGAACGGCTCATAATAATCTCATTATTTTTATTTTATAAATTTAGTAAATATTATTAGCGGTAAAGTATTTATTAATGTAAAATAACATAAAATGTTTTCAAGTATTTTGTAAAATGCTTGAAAGGTATTTATGAAAGTTTTTATAGTTTTATTTTTAATATTAAATTCGTTATATGCGCTACGCTTATCAGATAAGCTTCCAAACAATGCTCCAAAGTTTATTAACTCATTTGAGTGTTTTAGTGAAGATGACAAGCTTATGCTTTATACATATATGCTTGCACTAGATTATCGTATGAATAATGTAGATAATATGGAAAATCTGAAAAAGAGTGATCTAGATTATTGGAGAATGTGGCATATTGTAAGTGATATTAGACAAAAGTGTAAGTTATACTATAAATTTGACGATCAGTTGGAGAATATACTAGTACCAACAGAAGTTAGAAAAAAAATATTAAAAAAATTGCGTCGTGTAGAGGGCAGAATTGATACCGACGGATCTTCTGAATTATCAAAAAGAATGAGAGAATATGATGCAAAATTAAAAGCGATGGTACTGGCAAAAAAGCCGAAGTTTTCAATCGAAAAACCTTTGAAAAATTCTCCTGATTATGACTTAACTAGCTTGAAAAAACTCCCAGAAAATACTATCCCTAAAAATGTATATAATTCAATAAGAAAAATGAAAATATCGAAAAAAAATAAGAATATTTTATATCGTTATGCTTATTTACGTGAAGAGATTATCCGTAGCTATGATCAGCCAGAAAAAAGGCATAAACTAAAGCAGGAGATGATATATTTAGAGGAATGTAAAAAACGTAAAAAACTATATGATAGTACAGATTTTACTATCAGTCCAAAACGTAAGATGGCTTATAGAGTTGGAAATTCTAGTTCTTTTTATCCGTTAAAAAAAGATTTTTTACCTAAAGAGATTGATTCATATTGTGAAAACAACATTACGGCTATGAAACTTTCTCCTATTGATATAAAATTTAAAAAGCCTGTAGCTAAAAAAATTAATATTCCCAAATTTACTAATACAAAAAAGGTTATAAAAGAGTATAAAGGTAATAATGCAACAAAAAATAAAATGAAAAATTATTTAAATAATATCTCAAAAGCTATAGGAGAAAAAAGAAAAGTAAATGGATTAGAGTTTGTTCGTTTGCAAAATTGTTTAAAAGATGAGGAATTATTTAAAAAAGCTCTATATCAAGATATTAAAGAAGAAGATATAAAAGAAAGTTTCTCTGAGTTTATTTTAAGACCGCAAATGTTTTGGATTACAACTATTGCTATGAAAATTCAGCAGGAGGGTGAAAATAAAGAGTTAAAACATTTTTTTGATTGTAATCAAACTTCTTTATTTAAGAAGTCAAATAGAAAAACTAATTATTATAAAAGTGATATGCGAAAGGCAATAAAACAAAAGGACAGCATTTTAAAATATTATGTTAAAGTCTACGAGAATAAACCAACTCCGAATATATCCAATAAAAAAGCAATCAAAGCAGGTATTATAGAAAGTGAGTGGATAACGAAACACAATAATATTAAGACCCCTTTTGGAAATAGTATAAATATAGAAGGTATGCCAAAAGGAGGTATTAAGTTAACATATACTGGTATTCCTAAAGGAGAAGAATGCTCTGATTTTATAAGCTTAAACTTATCAGATACTATTTATTTTGATTCTAAGTCCTATGAAGGGCTTGATTATATTTTGGTAAACAACGATAAGGTAAAAGTTAATCATAGTACAAATAAGTTTATGGAAAAGGTATGTAATAAGCAAGAGAACAATAAAGTATCTTTTGTAAAAGAAAATATCTCAAGAAAGTATAAGTACAAACAAAAAGAAATAGATAGTTCTTATGGAATTGCAAAAAAAATAACGGTTATAGATAGAATGCGATATGGACCAAATAGTTTTGCACACTCACAAAAAAATAGTAAATTGTACGTTTTTGGTAATAAGGGTAACGTATATGACAAAATATTAAAGACCAAACTTCCAACATTACCAAAAGATTTAAATAACAATAGTTACTATAATGCTGTTTCACCTGATGGAAGTTTACTCGCTACAACAAAATATAATAAAATTTATATAGTTAATACAGCTACTAATAAAATCATAAAAATTATAGAAAATCTCCCAAAGGATGCAAGTAATGTTTTAAGTATTTTATCTGACAATAAAACAGTTGTAACAACTGGAAAAAGTGTTTATTTTATTAATTTAGAAACAGAAAAAATAATTGAAATAACACCAAATTTTGTTGATAAAGATAAGAAGTACTTTACTCCTAGAATAACTGCAATTGGAGAGTCTGTAGATGGTTCAGTAATATATATAGGTAGCAGTAGAGGGGATGTTGAAAGATGGCAGGTGGATAGAAAATTTTTTAGTTCGGAAATTTCTAAAGTAACATTTATTGATATACTAGAGGATAAACAATCTAGAAATATTGGTGTATTTATGCATGATCCAAGAGACGAAAACCATTTAATTGTTGCTAGTAGCGATAAAATTTGTTTTTGGGATATTAAAAATAAAAAAATTATAAAAACACTTAAATCAGATATTTATATGAATCCTAAATATCTTCAAATGAGTAGCAATAATAAATATTTAATGGCATCAAGTGAATATGGAATTTTTATATGGAAATTAGATCAAAATGAACAATATGAATTTCTTAATGGAGATGCTCATAAAGGTGCAGTATTTGTTAGTGATAAGGAGTTTATCTCTATAAGTAAAAATATATCATTATGGTCTTTAGAACCATAGTGATATACTTATTTTTCATATGGTAGTAGCTGAAATTATCAATATATTTTTATATAATCAAAATAAAAGCTTTAAGTGCGTTAGTAAACTCTTTTGGATTTTCAAGCATACTTAAGTGACCACTGCTTTTTAAAGATATAAAAGAACAATTTTTTACTTTATCAGCCATATCTTTCATAGTCTCTGGTGGTATGACCTTGTCTTCATCAGAGGTGATCATTAAAACTGGAATATTTATTTTGTTTAGATTTTCAGTCGTGTCGGTTCTACTAATCATTGCTAAAAGAGCACCTTTAATCCCTATAGTACTAAAGTTTACAATCTTGCTTTTTAGTTTTGCAATCTCTTTTTTACTATAATTATCACTAAAAGCTACTGAAAAAAACTTATCTAAAAATGGTCCAATACCATCTTTATTTATACTCGAAATACCCGAGGCTCGTTTTAGTTTTGCTTCATCATTATCACTACTTGTCGTGGTATTTGCCAGTATTAATGCTTTATAGTTATCTTGTACTTTTTCAATTGCTCTAAGCGCGATGTACCCACCCATTGAAAATCCACAAATTATTGGTTTATTTAGTTCTAGTTTAGAAATTATAGTTTCTAAATCCTCTGTATAACTCTCCATTGTGTATTGTCCCGAATTAACTTCTGAGTTACCAAAACCTCTAATATCATAAGAAATACAGTAGTAGTCGTCTTTAAGATCACTTATAACATCATTCCATAATGTATGGTCAAATGGAAAGCCATGTATAAAAACTATAGATTGATTAGTCTCTTGACCATTCGTTTCAACAGATATACCATCAATTATCTTTTTCATTTTTACTTCCTTCTTATTTTAATCTAGATTTAGCCGACTTAAATGCATTATCTAGTGAGTTTAAAGCATCATGAAGACCTACATTTATATCTTCCCATGCTTCGTTACTTGATTCTTGAAATTTTTTAAACTTATCTTCTACAGAGTTTTTCATATAGGTTAATTTTTCTATCTCTTTATCATATTCAACTTTAGCATCGATTTGCTTACTACTAGCTTTTGCTTTTAACTTATCTATTTCTGCTTTCCATTCATCAAGTTGCGCTTGAAGTTTTTGTTCATGTTGTTCTTTAGTAGTCATCTGATCTCCTTTTTCTAAGGTTTTATAAATTATGATAATATAATCAAGAGGCTTTTAAGTGTCCTAAGATTTATAAAGGGTATATATGCAAAAAAATAAGTTTGAAAACATATCAGTTCTTTTTGCTGAAGATGATCAAGCAGTAAGAGAAAATACAGCATATATGCTTGAGAGCTACTTTGAAAATGTAGATACTGCAAAGGATGGTTCCGAGGCACTAGAGATGTTTTATAAATATCATCATGACATTATTATCACAGATATAAAAATGACAGGGATGGATGGTGTTGAATTAGTTCACACTATTAGAGAGTACGACAAAGATGTCCCTATCATAGTTATGAGTGCATATTCAGATGAAAATACCCTCTTAAAAGTTGTAAATTCATATCTTTTTGAATACATTATAAAACCAGTTACATACACTAAACTTATAGATGTTTTAACAAAGTGTATAGATTCAGATAAAAACTTTAAAAATCGTGATTTTTCGATCGATAAAAATACACGATATTCATTTTCAAAAAAGTTTTTGATTAAAGATAACAAAGCTATTAAACTTACTCACCAAGAGATCGATTTTTTAGAATTGCTAATTGAAAATAAAGGTGATGTTGTCAGTTATGATATGATTGAATACGAAGTATGGAAAGATAGAGTTATGACACCTGATGCTATAAAGTCATTAGTAAAAAAACTTCGCAATAAACTCTCAGGTGAGGTTATAAATACAGTTGTAGGTTATGGGTATCGTCTTTTATGAAAAAACAGATATCGTACCGTAATCGGCTTTTTTCACTTTTAATCTTTTTTGGAGTACTTATCTCTGTTATCACTTCTGTAGTTACTTATTATATTATGATTAGTAGTTCTAACAAAGAAAATATTAACTTGATGTTCTCAGAGGTTATTGGTTATATCTTACTTTTTAATTTAATAATAATACCTATCCATTTTTTAATAGCACAAGTCATATCTAAAGCTTACTATAGACTGCTCTCTCATCATAAAAGACATGAAGCAATCATGATACAGCAGTCAAAGATGGCTGCCATTGGTGAGATGATTAGCTTTATAGCCCATCAATGGCGCCAACCACTTAATAGACTAGCAAGTATTTTAATGAGAACGCGTACAGAGGTAAAACAAAAAAAATTTGATATAGATAGTTTTTCAAATAATTTAGATGAGCAGGAACACTTACTTGAATACCTCTCAGAAACAATAGAATCTTTCAGAAATTTTTATAAACCAAATAATGCTTTTTCAGACTTCTCAGCAAATGATGCAATAAAACAGGTTCTTGAACTTGTTAGTCCTACTCTAAAAGAGAGTGGGATTGGCTACAGCTATAAAAAATGCGAAGATACTATAGTTGAGGGGCGTAAAAATGAGTTTATGCAAGTTATACTTACAATTATAAATAATGCTACTTATATTTTAGATGAACGTAAAGTTAAGAGTCCAAATATAGACATTAGTACTTTTATAAAAAAAGGTAGTCTACATATTACTATAGAAGATAATGGAGGTGGAATTAGTGTTAAACCTATAAAAAAGATCTTTGAAGCTTATTTTACAAAGAATAACAACACTAAAAGTAGCGGCATGGGTCTTTACATATCAAAACTTATAATAGAGGACCATTTTAGTGGAAAAGTTAAAGCTCATAACACAATGAGTGGTGCTTGTTTCACAATAATTATTCCAATAGGACACCTTAAAGCCACTTCACTATCCTAAGATTGTCTTAATAAAGATAAGGAGGATATTATGACTCACGAATTAATAAAATTACCTTACGAATATGATGCTTTGGAGCCTTTGATGTCTAAAGAGACTTTAGAGTATCATCACGGTAAACACCATGCTGGTTATGTTTCAAAACTGAATGCTCTGATCCCAGATACAGATTTTGAATCTAAAAGCCTTGTTGAGATCATTAAACATGCTCAAGGTGGTATCTTTAACAACGCTGCACAGGTTTATAATCATGACTTTTTTTGGAATACACTATCACCAGATGAAACAAAGCCTTCGGTTGCACTTGATTCTGTACTAAGTTCTCAATATGGTTCTGTCGATGAGTTTAAAAAAGCTTTTAAAGAAAAAGCTCTTGGACTATTTGGTTCTGGTTGGGTATGGCTTTGCATTGATGAAAATGGTGAATTAAGTATTGTTACTACATCAAATGCTGATAATCCATTGCGTTCAGGTTTAGCACCATTAATGGTTTGTGATGTATGGGAACATGCATATTACATCGATCATAGAAATGCAAGGGCAGATTATCTTGATAGTTATTTCAAGCTATTAAACTGGAAGTTTGTCTCTTTCAACTATGCTAATCATGAAAAACATAGGGGAAATTATTTTTCAAACTTTTGTAAAGATAATACACCATATTGTGATTATATAGATCAGCTTGAACAGATGGATGAGGTAACAAGCTAAAAAAATTGTAAAGGAGAATCTCATGAAAGTAACATCGCGTAGAAATTTTTTTCAGTATTTAGCAGTACTGGGTTTAATTACCTTTAGCACAACTAAGTTAGAAGCTAAAGGTACAAAAGAACAGTATAGATACCAAGACACTCCAAAGAACGGTCAAAAGTGCTCTGATTGTATGCATTTTCTACCAAAAACAAATGAGTGTAGAATGGTTAAGGGTTCAATTAGCCCTGAAGGTTATTGTAAAGCATTTTATATAGATCCTAGAAAAAAATAAACAGATAGAAAGTGATACTTATGACACTAGAAGAGTTGAGTTCTTATAATGGTAAAGATGGCAATTCTGCATATGTCGCTTACAAGGGTAAAGTTTACGATGTAAGTGATAGCGATATGTGGAAAAATGGTGAGCACCAAGGTGAACACACTGCTGGTGTAGATCTAACCGAAGCTATGAAATATGCTCCACATAGTGATAGTGTCTTTGAAGGCTTTAAAGTTGTAGCAGAACTAGAAACAGATGATGAAGAACAAAGTTATGAACAAGAAGAAACTCTTGAACAAAAGAGTTCTATATCTTTAAAACAGAGACTGCAAAACTGGTATCAAGTATACCATCCCCACCCTGTAACTGCACACTTTCCTATAGCATTGCATTTTTTTGCAGCAGGTATGAACATAGCATTTCTTTTAGACCCAATAGAGAAATTTGAACAAGGTACATACTATGCCTTTTTATTTGCAACTCTTTTTGGGTTAGTGGCTATAGCTGCAGGAGTTTTTAGCTGGTGGGTAAATTATAACTTTAGTATGATCAGACCACTTGTAATCAAACTATATACAGCTATATTTACAACGCTTGTAGGTGCTATTGCTATATCTATGCGCGCTGTTGATCCATCAATAGCTTATAACAGCGATTTATCAGCGCTTTTTTATCATTTTGCTATTTTTATTACTGTCCCTGCAGTTGTTGTTCTTGGATTTTATGGAGGCAAACTTACTTGGTCAAAAAAAACATCTTCAGAAGATGAGACACAAAGGCAACAGCAAAGTAAGAGTAAAAGTACTGATACTTCATCACAAAGCGATTTTACTATTATGATCGGAGGTCCAGCAGGATCTGGGATAAACACTATAGAAAACTTGCTTTTAGATGCATTTAACTCTGTTGGATATAAAGTATTTTCAACAAAAGAGTATATGTCAAGAGTTAGAGGTGGAAGTAACACGGTACAAATGCGTATATCAGATTCTACTATTAAGGCTGCAAAATGGAAACCAGATCTGTTTTTTGCACTAGATGAGTTGTCTGTATCTCATGTTAAAGATCGTATAGGTACAGATACTTTTGTTGTAGGTGGTAAAAGCGATGATTTTCAAAACCATCTAAAGATCTCTATACAGCAAGAAGCTAAGGAACATGTAGAAAAGCAGTTTGTAAATACTTTTGCAGCAGGTATGCTTTTTAAGTTACTCGACCTTCCAGTTGAAGAACTTGAAAACACATTAAAAAAGAAGTTTAAAGAAAAAGATCATAAAGGCAACCTTGAAGCTATAAACAAAGGATACAGTTTTGCTAAGTCGCAAGACGTAGAGCTTAAAAAACTATCTTCTATTTCAAAAAAAAGAGATCAACAAATTCGTTACATAGATGGTACTACTGCATCTGGTTTTGGTTTTTTAGCTGGAGGCTGTAACAGTGTTACATCTTACCCAATGTCCCCTTCAACAGGTGTACTTAGTTTTTTAGCCGCTTTATCTAAAGACTTTGATATAGCAGTTGAACAGGCTGAAGACGAGATAGCTGCATTTAACATGGTTTTAGGTGTGTGGTATGCAGGTGGACGAGGTCTTACTACCACATCTGGTGGTGGTTTTGCACTTATGAGTGAAGGACTAAGTCTCTCAGGTGTGACGGAGACGCCATCGGTTGTTTATTTGGCACAAAGACCAGGACCTGCAACAGGACTTCCAACACGTACAGAACAAGGTGATCTAAACCTTGCCTTATACGCTGGACATGGTGAGTTCCCACGCCTTATACTAGCTCCTGGAGATCCATTAGAAGCATTAAAACTTGGGCACTTGGCATTTGAGATGGCAGATAAATTTCAAATACCGACTATATATTTAAGTGATCAGTATTTAGCTGATACTTTGCAGCCAATATCTGATGTGGAGTTTAAAAAGTTTTCTCAAAACAGACATATTGTAAAAAGTGAATCAGACTATCTTCGCTATAAAGTTACAGATAGTGGAGTTAGTGAGCGTTCAGTTCCAGCGTATGGTGATGGACTTGTGTGTTATGACAGTCATGAACATGATGAACGTGGTCAAGTTACAGAATCATATGAAGTTAGAGACACTATGGTTCAAAAACGAAAAAATAAACTTGAACAGCTCCGTAATGCTGCCTTAGAACCTGAAATAATAGGTAATGGTGGTATCGCAGTTGTAGGTTGGGGTTCAACAAAAGGAGTTATCTCAGAAGTTCTTTCTATTCTTGATGATCCAAAGCTAACACAGGTTCATTTTTCTTGGATCTACCCACAAAACAAGAAAAATTTATCGAAGCTTTTTGAGATGGATTATATTATTGTAGTTGAAAACAACTCTGACGCACAGTTTGCTAATCTATTGAAGCTAAATGATATAAAAGTAGATGCAACTATATTGCAGTCAAATGGCTTTTCGTTTTTTAGTGACAAGCTTGTTAAGAAGATAGCACAAAAAGTTAAGGAGTTATCATGAGTGATAATTTTATTCGCCCAGATACAGATAACGGCTGGTGCCCAGGATGTGGGAATCATGGTATTTTAAATATAGTATCTGAAGTTTTAGAAGAGCTAGGACTTAGTAAGCAAGAAACAGTATTTGTATCTGGTATTGGTCAAGCTGCAAAAACACCACACTACTTGGATGTAAATATGTTTAACGGACTTCATGGTCGAGCCCTACCGGTAGCTACAGGTGTAAAGATGGCTAACCCTGAGTTAACAGTTGTTGCAGAGGGTGGTGATGGAGATATGTACGGTGAGGGTGGAAACCACTTTTTAAATGCCGTGCGAAGAAATGTAAACATCGTGCACATTGTACATAACAACATGGTTTACGGACTTACAAAAGGTCAAGCTTCACCTACAAGTCAAAAAGAGTTTAAAACTAAAGTTCAAGTTGAGGGTGTTAGTAATGAGCCTTTTAACCCTCTCTCAGTTGCACTCTCCATGAAGGCTTCTTTTGTTGCCAGAGCCTTTGTAAAAAATAAAGAGCATACAAAAGAGGTTTTAAAAGCTGCTTTTATGCATAAAGGGTATTCTTTGGTAGATATTTTTCAACCGTGTGTAGTATTTAACCCAATAAACACTTTTGATTGGTTTAGTGAAAATACTTACATTTTAGATGAAGTCAAACATGACACATCTGATCTCATATCAGCACTTGACGTATCTATGGAAACTCATCCATTTGCATTGGGAGTACTTTATAAAGAAGAGAGAAAAACCTTTGAAGAGTACTTATGGGATAATAAAAGCTCAAGTAAGCCTCTTTATACCAAAGAACATAGTATAAAAGAGATTCAGGAGCAGTTTGATAAATACACTATTTTATAAGAATAAATTAGTACTCGTTTTTAAACTTAACATACCTTTTCCCTCGTTCCACCTCTCATGAGGTGGAATGCATACAAAAACTTAACTTCGATACAAGCTTTAATAAACTAAAATATAAAATAACAAATAGTAAAATCTACAAAGGTTCACTTATGAAACTTCTTCACTTGTTCTTAACACTTTTTACAACAACTATATTTTTATCATGTAGCTCAGACAAAGAAACACTTCAAGTCGAAACAAACATCACAGCATACTCAGAAGATGTAGTAAAACTTAAAGCTAGTGGTGCACAAGCTTATAGTTGGAGACAGTTAAGTGGTACAGATGTGATCCTTGTAGATGCAAACAGTGCTACAGCTAGTTTCATAGCTCCTAGTGTTACAATACAAGAGAGTTTAGTCTTTGAGCTTGAAGCAGTAACTGCACAGATACGAAACAAAGACATTACACTTAAAAAGCAGGTGCAGGTTACAGTGCTTCCTAAGGTAGAAGAGGAAAATAATAGTACACATACTGATATGGATTCCACCTCAGGAGAGGTGGAACCAGAGCAAGAGAATGAGCAAGAACAAACCAATACAACAACAGAGACAAACACCACGCAGCCTACAGTAAGTCTAACATCTCTCAAACTAACACTAAATAAAACCTCACTAAACATAGAAACAAACACAAGCCTTAAAGTAATAGCTACTTACCAAGATAACACCACTAAAGATGTAA
>Ga0193963_1000888_pt1 | contig 15290 bp, 11 predicted proteins | sample FB_6_MG_FD_140359 | JGI IMG/M metagenome (GOLD analysis project Ga0193963, IMG submission 140359) | Microbial mat bacterial communities from the Broadkill River, Lewes, Delaware, United States - FB_6_MG | ecosystem: Environmental > Aquatic > Freshwater > River > Microbial mats | place: USA...
AAATGAGCAGCCATACCAGAGGCAGCGATAAAACACTGAGCACCTTTTGCTTCAGCCTCTTCTATATACTGTGCTGTTCTCTCAGGTGAACGTTGAGCTGAAGATATAATCATTTCAAAGTTGACACCAAAAGCATCAAAAGTATCAGAACATGATTTCATCACTTCATAATCACTTTTTGAACCCAGTATTATTGATACAAATTTCATTTATGTTTCCTGAAATTAAATTTTTGGGATTATAACATTTATTATCTGTCTTTATATAGTTTAAATAAGTACTTAATAAAAAATATAAATTTTGTCTCTATTTTGTAACGTAAAAGCTATAAGTTGGTAATCTGATTCATCTACCATTCGTAAAATCAAAACATTTAAGGATTTAGAATGAAACAATGGTTAAGTTTAGCGACAATAGCAGCATTAGCGGTTACATTTAGTGCATGTAGTGATAGTTCTTCAGGGGACTCATCTGATGTTAGCTTCACAGGTATCTCTACACCTTCATCAATAACAGAAAAGACTACTATTAGAACGAGTACATCAGTTACAGTAGGAGATGAAGAACAAGTTATCGGTTTTACAAAACTAATGGCTACTAATACACTCAACAATAACGAAACGTTTGGTCTTGTAAAAGATTATGAAGATATGCCTATCACTTTTGCAGATGGTACACCATATATCTGTAATGGTACTAATTCAGGTGTTGGTTCTGGACTTGATTATACATCTATCTTACAAAAAAATGGTTCTCTATACATGGTATCTCAATTTGAATGTCAAATTGGTGCTTTATATATGGCTGAGCTAGAACAAAATAAAGATACTGGTGTCTTAAGTGTAAAAGATGACTCTTTAGAATTTATCTCTCAAAAAGCTGGTTTTGGTGGTTATGTACACTGTGCTGGTCAAAGAACTCCATGGGAATCACACTTAGGTAGTGAAGAATATGAACCAAATGCAAGAGCTGTACTAGAAGATACAAATGAAACTACTGGTTTAACTGGTAATAAATACTATGATGAAGTAGCTAAGTACTGGGGTGGAGATATCTCTAAGGCTAGCCCTTACTATTACGGTTGGACTCCAGAAGTTATTATTAATGCTGAAGGTATGGCTGAGTATACAAAACATTATGCTCTAGGAAGAATGTCTCACGAGTTATCTTTTGTAATGCCTGATAAAAAAACTGTTTATCTTTCAGATGATGGTACAAATGTTGGATTTTTTATGTTTAAAGCTGATAAAGCAGAAGATTTAAGTTCTGGTACTTTATATGCAGCTAAATGGGCACAAACATCATCAGTAAATGGTGGTTCAGCGGATATTTCATGGATTGAACTTGGTTCTGCTACAAATGCTCAAATTAAAGCTATTGTTGACCCTGATGGAAATGTAAATACTAACGATGCTCCTGTATTTACTGACATTTTTGAAACTGCTGATGTTACAGATGGAACTTGTCCAACTGGTTTTACTTCAGTAAACACTTCAGCTTATAATGAATGTTTAAAAGTAAAATCTGGTATGGATACAGCAGCAGCTTTCTTAGAAACTAGAAGATATGCAGCATACAAAGGTGCAACAACAGAGTTTAGAAAAGAGGAAGGTATCACTTATTCTCCAGAGCATAACAAATTATTTGTAGCGATGAGTGCGATTGCTTATGGTATGGAAGATAATGGTAAGAAAGGCTCAATGGAAACTAAATATGATATTGGTGGGAATAATGACATTAGATTACCATACAATGCATGTGGTGCTGTATATGCAATGGACTTAGATAAAGACTATATAGCAACAAATATGTCTGCAATCATTACTGGTGAGATGATTACTGAAGATAGTGATGGCAATACATGTCACTTAGATGGTATCTCTAACCCTGATAATGTAACTATGTTAGAGGGGACTGATTTGCTTTTCATTGGAGAAGATACAAGTTCACACATTAACAATGTAATTTGGAGTTTCAACCTTGAAACTAAAGAATTAGTAAGAGTACTCACTACTCCTTTAGATGCTGAGACTACATCACCATTTTGGTACAAAAATATCAATGGTTATAGTTATATGACAGCTGTTACACAACACCCAATGGAAGATGTTGCTGGAGCTACTGCTGCATCAAAAGAATCATCAATTGGTGTATTAGGACCAATTAAAAACATCAAATAATTATAAGGGGCTCAGCCCTTTATATATCTGGATAATATATGCAAACTTTCTCAACAATAACTACCCTTTTGCTTTCATCTATTGTTTTTTTGAGCTGTAGTAACTCAGGCTCAACAGCAGAACAAAGCAATAAAGACTTTTTTAAAAAGTCAAATTCGCTTAATAATAATGCTGCTTATGTGACTAGTCAATGTTATACAAAAACTATAGATGAAAATAAAACAATTCATAACCCTTGTTTTAGTTGTCATATCAACTCTAAAGAACCAAACTATATAGATGATTGGGATCTACAGGTAAATCGTGACTTTAGTGATTACACAAAAGTCAACCGATTTACAAACCTTTTTAAAGATAGAACAGACTTAGTTGCTAATATTACTGATAACTCTATCTTAAACTATGTAAGAGAAAATAACTATAAGCAAGATAATAAACTTCTACTTCAAGAGAAGCTCTCTACTCTTCCAAATGAATGGGATGTTAATGGAGATGGAGTTTGGAATGGTTATATGCCAGATTGCTATTTTGACTTTAACGATGAAGGGTTTGATAAAAATCCAAAAGGTGATTATACAGGTTGGAGAGCCTTTGCCTACTACCCATTTTTAGGAACTTTTTGGCCTACAAATGGAAGTACAGATGATGTCCTTATACGTTTAGATGAGATATTTAGACAAAATAATTATGAGGTAGAAGATATTGCTATATATAAACTAAATCTTTCAATTGTTGAGTCTCTCATCAAACAAGCTGATGTTCCAATAGAAAGAGTAGATGAAAATATATATGGCGTTGACTTAAACCAAGATGGTCTACTTAATGATACTAACATAATTAAATTCAACTGGACAAAGCCAGACTATAACGCTACTACTGGAAAAATAGAAAACTTCTCAATGTCGTATGTAGGAAAAGCTAAAGAATTACTCAAAGATAATATTGTAATGATAGCACCCGGTTTGTTCCCTAAAAATACAGAGTTTTTACATAGTGTTCGCTATTTAGATATCAAAGAAGATAATAGTTCTATCAGTATGGCTCCAAGAATGAAAGAGTTGCGTTATGCTAAAAAAACTACTTGGAATACTTATGGACAATTACAAAATGCCACTATGGCTGAGATTATGGAAAAGGATCTTTTTCCTGATAGATTAAGAACTATCGTTGGTACTTCTGAAACAGGTTTACAAACTGGTCTAGGTTGGGTTTATCAAGGGTTTATTGAAGATAAAGATGGCGATTTAAGACCTCAAAACTATGAAGAAACTCAATATTGTATTGGCTGTCACAGCGGTGTTGGAGCTATAGCTGATAGTACTTTTGTTTACCAAAGAAAATTTGACAACACTCATTTTCAAAAAGGATGGTACCATTGGTCACAAGATGAAAATGGTCTTAAAAACATCAAGGAGCCAAAAACAAAAGATGGAAGATATGAATACTCTTTATACCTTGAACAAAACAATGCAGCAGATGAGTTCCGTGCTAATACAGAAGCAAAAACAAAGTTTTTTCAAACTGACACTGTTTTAAAACAAGAAGAGTTAGAGATACTTCATAATGATATATCTCATCTTTTATACCCTTCAATCTCTAGAGCTTTAGAGTTAAATAAGGCATATAAAGTGATTGTTGATGAGCAGAGTTTTATTTATGGTCGTGATGCACATGTAAAACCTGTAGAGAATGTCTACAAAGAGATAGATACAGACTTAGAAACAGGAGTTATCCAGCCTATCAAGTATTAAGTAAAAAGTCTATTCAATGTATTTTTGATATCCTCATCTGTATAAGGTTTACTGATGTACTCATTAGCACCTGCATCTATAAACCTTTGACGATCTTCACTTAAAGCATTTGCTGTTACAAATATAATAGGTATAGCCTCTAAACTTTCCTCTCTTTCTATCTCTCTAATCCGTTTTGTTGCATCTATACCATTCATATTTGGCATATTTTCATCCATAAATATAGCATCATAGGAACTATTGTTATACATACTTATCGCTTCGACACCATCATTCGCTATCTCATAACGACTACCAATCTCATCTAGTATAATACTAAGAAGCATCTGATTCGTTTTATTATCCTCTACAATTAAAAGATTAAGATTAAAACTCTTCTCTTCTACAGGTTCAACCTCTTTAAAACTGGAATTAATTGAGTCTTGAAACTCTTCAAGAACAATATCTTCCGTCTCTTTATCATAAAAGATTTCAAAATAAAATCGACTTCCCTTACCTAATTTACTTTCAAGCTTTAACTCTCCACCCATCAGTGATACAAGTTTTGAGCATATGGCTAGTCCGAGTCCCGTACCCCCAAACTTGCGTGTAGTTGAATCATCTTCTTGATCAAAAGCATTAAATATTTTTTGCTGATTCTCAAGGGCAATACCTATTCCAGTATCAGTTATACTAAATAAGATAGACTTTCTTTTTTCTATATACTCTATGTTTAATGATATTTTCCCTTTTTTAGGGGTAAATTTAACAGCATTGCTTAATAAATTAAAAAGAACCTGTTTAAGCCTTAATGTATCACTTATAATATACAAAGGAAGCTCTTTCGAAAAATTTTGAGTAAACTCAATATCTTTTTCTTGTGCTTGTTTTATAAATATAGCTGTACTATCTTCTATAAACTCTCGAATTAAAAACCTTTGTTTCTCAATATCCATTTTTCCACTTTCAATTTTAGAAAAGTCAAGAATGTCATTAATAACATTCAAGAGTGTAGTACTAGAATTTTTGATAATTCGAAAATACTTTTGACGTTCAGCATCTTTCTCATCTTTACTAAGTTGTTCCACAAAACCGATAATCCCATTCATAGGAGTACGTATCTCATGGCTCATATTTGCAAGAAAAATAGATTTGGATTCATTGGCATTTTCTGCAAACTTTTTTTGCTCTTCTAAATCTTCCTGATACTTTAAGCCTACAATCCTAAATAAATATGCAAATGACATTATAAAGAGCATAATAAAAATCACAGAAGTATAATATAGTATTTTTGCAATCTCAACAGGTATACTTTGAGGGGGAATTAGTGTATATAAGTATTGTGTAAACAAGAAAAAGAAAAAGAAAGAAAGTACTCCAAAGAACATAGCTTTTTGCTCTTTTCTCGAAAATACAAAAATAGATAATATAGGCATAATATAAAAATACAATTCAAATCCAGTTACAGGACCATAATATACGGAAACAACGCTCACATGTATATAGCCTACTAAAATTATATACATTTTTGCTATTAAATAGTTATGCTTATGATTAAAAAAAATGGTCAATGGATATAAAAGAAAAAAAGTCGTATTTGCTAATGTCATAAAAGGATTATCGATTACTAAATAAATAATAATATAAGGGAAAGTGACAAGACAAGCGATTAATGTTGCTCTATTAACTGCTTGAATAAACTGATTATCTATAGATTTAGATACTATACCTATATCTGATACTTTATAAAAAAAGCTCTTAATACTGTTAACACTTCCCTTTTTCATAATCTACTTCTTAGGATATGTTCCCATATCTTGGTGTGCTGGTATTCGAAAAAATGTATATGATGGAAAAAATGTAGGTAATACAATTGGATTTGTATTACCACTATGAATCTCTTCTAGAAGTTTTCCATTTTGAGCTTTTAACTGTTTAAACTTCATAAAAAACTTTCCATCTCTTTCGTAAGTTTCACCAAATTCATTATCAACACTCTCCACTTGTGAACCTAATGGAAATACAACTTCAAGTTCGTCTCCTGGAAGCGTTTTGTATTTACACATAAAGTGGGTACCCTCTTCACTTACAACACCACTTACTTGATGAGTTCCTAATTGCATTGTAAAGTCAAGACTTTGTGTATCATGTTTTTCAAAAGGACGAGATACTAAATAAGCATCAGTATAACCTCTATTTTGAAGAGATTGTAGTTCGTATTGATACTTATCGCTATCAAGTTTATTTTCATAATAATCATCTATAGCCATACGATAAGCTTTTGCTGTAGTTGCAGCATAATAAGCAGTTTTTGTACGACCTTCAATTTTTACTGAATCAACTACCCCACTATCTAAAATCTCTTGCATATGTGAAGCTAAATTCAAATCTTTTGAATTCATAATGTATGTTCCAACACCCTCATCCTCTTCAAGTTTAAATAATGTTCCAGTCTCTGGATTAGCAGCATACATCTCATAAGAAAAACGGCAATCATTTGCACAAGAACCACGGTTTGGAACACGACCACTTTGTAGTGTTGAGATTAAACAGCGTCCACTGTATGCAAAACACATAGAACCATGCACAAAAACTTCAAGTTCTAAATTTGGTAACTCTTTTTTAATAGCTACTAAATCTTTTAAAGATATCTCTCTAGCTGTAATTATACGAGTTGCACCCATTTCATGATAAATCTGAGCATCTAAAACATTCATAACATTTGCTTGTGTTGAAAGATGGAGCGGCATATCTGGTACTAAGTCATGACAAAGTTTTAGTACACCAGGTGTAGCTACAATAAAAGCATCCGGTTTTAATTCACCCATAGCAATAATATGCTTTTTCAGTAAAGATAGCTGTGAGTTAAATGGGAAACCGTTTATAGTTGCATATACTTTTTTCCCACGAGCATGAGCATACTCTATCCCCTCTTTAAACTCTTCCATACTAAACTCTTTACCAGAGCGAATTCGGAGTGAAAAATGACTAACGCCACCATATACAGCATCAGCGCCAAAGTCTAATGCAATCTTTAATTTTTCTAATGTTCCAGCGGGGGAAAGAAGTTCTGCTTTTTTCATATTTACTCATTGTATTACCCTAAGTAAAATACTTAAGGTTTATAAATTTTGGGAAGTTTACCAAAGAAGAGTTGGTAAAATGGTTAAGGATTTAAACTACTGTCCAAACTGAGCTAAAAGTGCTTCAATATCATCAGTTGAAGCTAAATCATTATGTTCATCACCAGCAATATGTTGTGCTGATGAAACTCTATTTTCATCATCTATTTTACCTTCAAAAAGAGTATTCATATATTTAGATAATGCACGCATAACGTTAATTACACGTTCAATTTTTTGACGATGGATATCTTGATATTGCATTATATCCATAACACTCATAATAGAATCTCCACTTGTTTGAAGTGCTTCTAAAGTTTCATTTGCACTATTTAAGGCATCTTCATTTTGTGCTAAACTTGTTTTAAAAGCTTCCACTTCAGGAAACTTTTCTGTTAATGTTGAGAAAAGCTCTACATTTGCAGTAAATGTATCAATAGACTTTTGTACGTTTTCCTCTTTTTCCATCAACTCATTACTGATACTTTCAATAATGTCAAAAATTTCACTCGCTTTTTCTTCACTCTCTTTTGTAACATCATCAAGCTGATGAACCATTTTGTTCTCATCTGTTGCAGGAAGTGGCCAATGATGTGCTGTATCATCATTATAGCCAGCAGGTACACTATCATCAGCTGTCTCATTTGACTCTACACCTGCTAATGCTAAGTCTTCGGCAAGAGTATCAGCTTCATCTGCTACATCTGAAATTTCATCATCTATCTCATCATCAAGACCATCTATATCATCTATATCACCACTCATTAATGCATCTAATTCTTCTTGTGTCATCTAAAGGTTCTCCAGATAAAAATTATATTTAATTTATAAATTGTCACTATAATAACATAAATATATAAAATAGTGGGCAAATAATGATAGTTGATTTACACAACCATACTACTCTATGTAACCATGCAGAGGGTACAAGTGAAGAGTATCTTTTAAGTGCAATAAAATCTAATACAAAATATTTTGGTTTTTCAGACCATGCACCTATGGATTTTGATCCAAAATACCGTATGAACTTTAAGCAAATGACAGAGTATGAAGATGAGATATTAAGACTCAAAGAAAAGTATAAAAATGAGATTGAAGTCCTTCTTGGATATGAAGTAGATTACTTAAAAGGGAAAATGGATAATAGAGTACTTAATGCAAAAGTTGATTACCTTATTGGTTCTGTTCACTTTATAGAAGGTTGGGGTTTTGACAACCCTGAATTCATAGGAAGGTATGAAGAGCAAGATATAGACGAAATTTGGCAAAAATACTTCGATACAATTGAGGAGATGGCTAACACAAGACTCTTTGATATCGTTGGTCACTTAGACCTTATTAAGGTATTTAAATTTATGCCAAAAAAAGACATCAAAGAGATTGCAAAAAAAGCACTTAACGCCATAAAAGAAGCAGATATGGTACTTGAACTTAATGTTGCAGGATATAGAAAACCTGTGGCAGAGCCATACCCTTCTAAAGAGTTATTAAAAGATGCTTTTGATTTAGGTATCCCTATTACTTTTGCTTCTGATGCTCATAAACCTGAACAAGTATCACTCTATAATGATGAAATCATAGCATTTGCTAAAAATGTTGGCTACACCGAGTGCGTAACCTTCAAAAATAGAAAAAAAATATTTATAAAATTTTAAAAAAAAATTTATAAAGATGTATTTAAACAATACATTTGTATAATGTGCTCATATTAAATGTATTAAAGGAAATAACAATGGGTAAATACTTAGAATTAACTGGTGCAGATTTCGAATCAACACTTTCAGAGGGTGTATCATTAGTTGACTTTTGGGCTCCATGGTGTGGACCTTGTCGTATGATCGCTCCAATTATTGAAGAATTAGCTGAAGATTACGATGGAAAAGCTAAAATCTGTAAAGTTAATACGGATGAGGAACAAGATATCGCTGTTAAATTTGGTATCCGTTCTATCCCAACTATCATGTTCTTTAAAGATGGTGAGATGGTAGACCAAGTTGTTGGAGCACAATCTAAACAAGCTCTAGCTGATAAAATCGACGCTCTTTTAGCGTAATTTTAAAAAGCTTATAAAGTGGCAAAAAAAGGGGGTAAATCTCTCTTTTCACTTTCTACACTTTTAGCATCTTTCTTTGGCGCGGCTATGATAGCTGCTGCCTTTGCTTACTTCAACTACAAATTTTCAGAATATAAATTTATCAACTTTAAAGAGTGGGTTTTTTATGAAAAAAAAGATATTTTCAAACCAGACCAAGACAAATATATAGTTGTTTTTTATTCCTCTAGAGAAAAAGAAACTATGGATCTTTTAGCAAAAACAGATTTAAATATTCCTATACTTGCCATAGACTACTATAATCAAGTACGAGAAAACAGTTCTACAACAACTTTTTTACGAAGCGGAACAAAAAACTCTTTATCGTTTATACAACGTTTTAACATATATGAATCGCCATCTATTTTCTTTATAAAAAAATCAAAAGATTCTCTTTATAAACAAGATAGTATGATACGAAAATTAGATAACTTAAAAGAACTAGCTTCTGAGATAGAAGCCTTATAAAGGATATTATACATGGTATTAGATTGTGCAATTATTGGTGGTGGACCAGCTGGTTTAACTGCTGGCCTATATACAACACGCGGTGGTTTAGAAAATGTAATAATGTTTGAAAAAGGTATGCCTGGTGGGCAAATCATGGGCTCTTCAGAAATAGAAAACTATCCTGGTGTCACAGGTGAAATCTCAGGAATGGATCTTATGACTCCTTGGCCTGAGCAATGTCAAAGATTTGGTTTGAAACATGAGATGGTAAATGTTACACGTGTTAGCAAATCAGGAGATATTTTTACTATCCATAAAGAAGATGGTTCCACTACAGATGCTCACAGTGTTATAATTGGTACTGGTTCATCTCCTCGCCGTGCTGGTTTTACAGGTGAAGATGAGTTTTTTGGTAGAGGTGTAAGTACTTGTGCAACTTGTGATGGTTTTTTCTACAAAGGTAAAGAAGTTGTAGTAATAGGTGGTGGAGACACTGCACTTGAAGAAGCATTATACCTTTCAAAAATTTGTTCAAAAGTTTATGTAGTTCATAGACGTGATACTTTCCGTTCAGCACCAAACACTATAGCAAGAGTTGAAAAAACTGATAATATAGAACTTGTTCTAAACTCTACAGCTGATGAAGTGTATGGTGATGCTATGGGTGTAAATGGTATTAAAGTAAAAAACAATGATGGTGAGATTCGCGATATTGTAGTTCCAGGTGTATTTACTTTTGTTGGTAACGATGTAAATAATGAAACTCTTATCCAAGAAGATGGCAGTTTTTTATGTGATATGAATGAAAGTGGGCAGGTTATTGTAGATATTAGTATGAAAACATCTCTCAATGGACTATACGCTACTGGTGATATGCGTATAGCAGCACCTAAACAAGTTGTTAGTGCTGCAGGAGATGGTGCTGTTGCCGCTCTTCAAGCTATCTCTTATGTTGATGAGCTATTAAACGACTAAACTCTCTTTATTTTTCCCGAATATACTTCGGGAAACTTCTTACTTTTTCTTAACCAAATCTTTGCTATTATTCCTAAAATAAAAAAGACATTAGTGTCGTGGGCTTTCTGCCGAAGAAAACCTAGTGTTAACGTAAACAAAGGAATTATTTTTTTTGTTGTCATAATAAATTAAAGGAAAATTTAAATGATAAAAGTTGGTGTATTTGGTGCGAGTGGTAGAGTTGGTCAATTACTTTTAGAGGACTTAAAAAACACTCCGGATATGAGTGTTAGTAGCGTTTATGCAAGGAGTGAATTAGATTTTTCTATTGACCCTTCTATACTAATAACGACAGATATGAAATCATTTTTAAACGCTAGTGATGTAATTATTGATTTCTCTTTACCAGATGCATGTGAAAAACTACTAGAAGAGGCTATTAGAACGCCTAAGCCATTGGTTATAGGAACAACAGGTTTAAATACTCATCAATTAAACTTACTAAAAGACGCAAGTGAAGTTATGCCAATTTTATATGCAACAAATATGTCTTTAGGTGTAGCTCTTTTAAATAAACTTGTATATCAAGCTTCAGCAGCTCTTGAGGGATTTGATATTGAAATCGTAGAGATGCACCATAAACATAAGAAAGATGCTCCAAGTGGTACAGCATTAACACTAAGCGAGTCTGCTGCTGCTGGTCGTAACCTAGATATTGATAAAGTACGTGTAAGTGGACGTGATGGCAATATTGGTGAACGTACAAAAGATGAAATTGCAGTTATGGCGTTACGTGGTGGGGATATTGTTGGTCGTCATACTGTAGGTTTTTATAATGATGGTGAGTTCATAGAATTAAATCATACAGCAACGTCAAGAAATACATTCTCTAAAGGTGCTATTCGCGCTGCAAACTGGTTAAATACACAAGATAAAGGTTTATACTCTATCTCTGATTGTTTAGAACTAAACTAACTCTATATCTCTAAAGCAGATTTTGCTAATTTAGCCCATGCTGAATTTGCATCTGCTTCTATAGCCTCTTTATAAGCTTTTTGAGCTTCTTGATCTCTCCAAAGTTTTGAATATATACTTCCTAAAAGATATTTTTGTCTTGCTCTATCTTTATTGTTTAACTCTAGCATATCTGCTGATTTCATTACATCTAGAGCTTTATTTAGATTTTCATTGTTTATATATGCTTGATAGAGAGTAAACTCCACGTAAGGACTTTGCGCATAAGATTTTGATCTATTTTGGATATCCATAATATCTTCACCATATTTAATTACAATATTATCATCTTTAAGTTCACTACCTATTCCCATAATAGCAACATATCGTTCAATATCTATATAATCTATTCCAAATACTTTTTCTATATCTATAATAGCGTCTAGCATCTCTTTATCTTTTTCAAGCCTCTGATAGGTATCAAACATGTATCTATATATATCTTTGTATTCCTTATTCTCTTCTAGATCCATTTCATCTTCGATTAAAGATATTAAATCTTTTGAAGCATCAATTACATCACTATAATTTCCTGTAGAAAAATCAACTTTTATATATCTATACAGCCATTTTTTTCTATCTTGTAAATTATCTGTTTTTAAATTCTTACTAGTGATTCTTTTGGATAAAGCGTAGTCTCCACCTTTCATAGCACATTTGTAGATACCATCATCCCATTCATCAGATAAACTGATGTTATAGTCATTTGATATATTTAAAACCTCTTGACACTCTTGCGCTTCTAAGTTTAATTCCATAGATCCTTTAGCCGCATCTATAATTATTTCATTTGTATCGGGATACTTCTCAGTATCTAGTTCTAGTATTGACTCTTCTAAGCCTAGTACATCGCTGTACATTTTATTTTCAAGTAATAATTTTGCTTTTTCATATATAGCCTTATTACCAATAGTATCTTCAGCATATTCTGTAATAAGTTTATTATATTGCTCTAATTTGTAACTTGTGTTATCATCAGAAACATCAAAAAAGAGTGAATCTTTAGCTACCTTAATCTCATCTTCATAAGTGCCGTATTTATATACCTCTATATACTTGTTTAACGCTGTTAAAGCTTTTTCCTTATCATCAGTTTTTGTTAACCATATTGCTCTATCACGTAACAATCTCTCATACTCGTCATATCTTTTATCTGTTTGGTCTATAATAGCTTTTGCAATCTCACTAGCACTATTATATTTCCCTTCATCAGCATAGGTATACATTAACTCTAAAGATCTCTTTAAATCATTCATATAAAAACCAGGATTAGCATTTATTATTTTCATAGCATATTTTGTAGACTCATCCATATTTGTAGTACCAGAATAGTATATAGCTAATCTATATGCTGCTGTAGCTGCTAAATCTAAATCAGATGTCTCATGTAAAGCTTTTTTATAAAACATTAATGCCTTAGATATTCCACCAGACTCTTCTAGCATACTAGCTTTATATATGTATCCCCAGAGTGTATAAACTGAATCTGCATGTTCACTAAATAAACGATCAAAAAAGTAATCTGCATCTATATTTAATCCAATTTCAGCATATGCTTTTGCTGTTAATGATAAAACCTCTGCTATATTTTCATCTGATGAATACTCTCTTAGATACTTTTTTGAAAGTCCAATAACATTATCATTATCTTTTAATTTAGCATAAACTTTTATTTTGTAAAAAAGTAATTCAGCATTAAAGAGAGAGTCAGGATACTCAAGCATTATTTCATCTATTAGCTCTAAACAAAGATCATATTGTTTTTCTTTATAAAGTTTTTTAATTTTTAAATAATCTGTAACATCCTGTACTTTTTTTATATGTACAGGATTTCCTTTTATGTCAAGTCCACCTACATAAGGTAATTTGTTATGCGCCATAAAAAAAGGAAAATTTATACCATTTTGATTTTCAGTTTTACTTTTTATATAGGGCAGTTCTTTTTTATAACCTATTAACATCCAGTGTTTTGCCAAAGATGCATTCACCTGATACACTTCATCATCTTTACTAAAGTCAAAAGGCATTGGATAAAGTTTCATCAACTCTTTTGGCTTTATGATTAAAAAAAATGTTTTGTTTTTTATTTTACTCTCGATTGTAAAGTAGCTATTTTGAAGCTTCTTAATATGCTGTGAGGGTTTTTTTGTAAATGCACATACTATATGTGTTACCACTTCAAAATCATCTTTTGATGATTCACATAAAAACTTATTTTCATCTTTTAAATGTAATGTTGAGTATTTTTGAAAATTCTCTTTAGCACTATCTAATGTTATTTCAAGTGCTAAGAGAGAGTAGGAGAAAACCCCTAAAAGAAGAAGAGAAAATAGATGTTTTAACAATTTATTTTCTCCTTAGATAATTATTTCTATTTAGTATCCACTGTTATATACGAATGATGTAACAAACTCTAAAATAGGGTTTAAAGCTACAAAAGCAAATATAGTTCCTACAGCTGCAAAACCAATGATTGATTTTAAAGATAGTGTAGCATTTGAAACATATACATGACCATCATTTCCAACTACAGGTTCTTTCATGAACATATAAACAATTAGTTTTAAATAATAGTAGCCAGCAATTGCTGAATTTAATGCCATTATTAATGCTAAGATTGTATATCCACCTGTTACAGCTGAAGAGATCATATATAATTTACCCCAAAACAGTGCAAATGGTGGAATACCTGCTAAACTTAACATAAACAGAGCCATAATTACCGCTGGAATTGGTGCAGTTTTAATCATACCAGCAAATTTGTCATAACTATGATCACTTCTTTGATGGTCTGGTAAATGTTTCTGACGAGACATCCATAACATAGAGAATGAACCTAGGTTAGTAAAACTAAATAGTATCCAGTATAAGAATAAAGCACTATTTGACTGAGTTGTTCCTATTAAGATTGCAGCCATTACAAAACCAGCATGACTTACTGAAGAGTATGCAAGCATACGCTTAACATCAGTCTGTACAATAGCCCAAAGGTTTGCAGCTGTCATAGTAATTACAACAAATGCATAAAGAACTATCTCTAACCAAACAATACCACTATGAATTAAGAATTCAAATAGTCTCATAGCAACAATAAATGCAGCAATTTTTGGTACGATAGACATATAACCAGCCATCGCTGCAGATGAGCCTTCATATACATCTGGAGCCCATGTATGGAATGGTACTAATGAAAGTTTAAATGCAAATGATGCAAGTAAGAATACAACACCTACAAGAACATATCCAATATCAGCATAGTTATTTGCTGCTAATACTGTCGCAATTTTATTAATTTCAATTGATCCCGTAAGAGCATAAAATACCATTGAACCAAAACTAAATAGACCAGCTGCAAGTGCACCCATTGTAAAGTATTTTACTGCTGCTTCAAATGATTTATCACGGTTATGCATAGCTATTAAAGTATATAACGCTAACGATGATGTCTCTAAACCAACAAAGATTAAAATTAAGTTATCAGTTGCTACCATGAATTGGAAACCACTAATCATAAATAAGAATAGTGCAAAGAACTCTGGATATGAAAACTCGTGGAAACGTTTATGAGTTAACGCCAATGGTATAAATAACATTGAAGCAGCTACAATAATAAACTGAGCTAAAATAGCTAATCCATCTATGAGCATCACATCAAATACACCCATAACAGTACCACTTTGCATAAACACACCAGCAGAATCTGCAAGAGCTCCAAAGTCAAGTACTAAGAAAAGAAGACTGATTA
>Ga0193963_1000895_pt1 | contig 15266 bp, 8 predicted proteins | sample FB_6_MG_FD_140359 | JGI IMG/M metagenome (GOLD analysis project Ga0193963, IMG submission 140359) | Microbial mat bacterial communities from the Broadkill River, Lewes, Delaware, United States - FB_6_MG | ecosystem: Environmental > Aquatic > Freshwater > River > Microbial mats | place: USA...
AGCAGGAAATGGAAATACAGCATCTACTCAATTTAGTATGAGTGTGGATACGGTAGCTCCTACAGTCATCTCTACAAGTCCAACTTCTAATGCCACAGGAGTATCAACAACGACTAATATTGTAATGACTATGAGTGAAGATGTGATAAAAGGCAGTGGTGATATTGTTATCTTTGATATTCTTGCTCAAAATATTGTAGAGATTATACCCATCACAAGTAATCTTGTTACTATCAGTGGAGCAGTGGTGACAATAGACCCAAGTGTTACGCTAGGTTTCAATACTTTTTATGGATTTAGTGTAGATAGTGGTGCATTAAAAGATAGTAATGGTAATGGTTTTTTACCACCACCACCTTATAACTTCACAACTACAACAAACATTCCTCCAAGTGTTGCAAATGCAGTATCAGGACAGCTAGTAGATGATAATAGTTCAATCACTCCATTTAGCACCATCACTTTGGTAGATAATGAAGGTGATGATGTTAATATTAGTATTACTTTAGATGATGATAGCAAAGGAACATTATCAGCCACCTCTATAGCAAGAGGTACCATAGTATCTGTACAAGCACAGTTAAGAGCCATAGTCTTTACCCCTACACCTAATAGAGTAGTAGTGGGAGCTACTGAGACGACGACATTTACAATAACAGCCAATGATGGTATCTCAGACTCTACGCCTAATACCAATACTACAGTCATAGCAAAAAGTATCAATGATGCACCAGTAATTAATACGGTATTTAACACTATTAATATCGCAGAAAATAATGGCACAAGCAAGTATGATATAAATATCTCTGATGTAGATGTGTTAAGTGAGTTAAATCTTACGATAGAGTCAAACAATACGAGTATTTTAACTGTTACTCCAAATTGGAGTGGAGAGCTAAATTCAAGTAATTGGATAAAAGATTTTAATCTGACAACAGTAGAAAATGCCAATGGAGTAGTAAAAGTTACTATTATTGCTTCTGATGGTGATGTGAATGTTACCAAAACATTTGATGTAATCGTTACAGCTGTAGATTATGCACCTGTATTGGAGGCTATTACAGATATAAATAAAAATGAAGATGATAGTAGCTTCACAGTAGAACTCAATACCACAGATAGTGATGGAGATGCAATTAGCTATAGTGTCTTATCAAGTGATGAAACTATAGTAACAGTGAGCGAAGATAATGGAATACTCACTATAGTTCCTATAACTAATGCCAATGGAATAGCTACAATTGAAGTCAATGCTACAGCTAATGATAAGAGTGATATAGTAAGCTTTGATATAAATATTACAGCCGTTAATGATACGCCATCAATAGATACAAATTTCGCAAATATATCACTAGATGAAGACAATGGCACAAGTAGTTATGATATAAATATCTCTGATATAGAGCGTAGTGATTTGAATTTGACGGTAGAGTCAAATAATACAGCTATCCTCATGGTAACACCTAGCTGGAGTGAACTAATATCAGAAGCTAATTATCAAACAAATAATTTCAATCTCACAACCGTAGCCAATGCAAATGGCAAGGTCAAGATTACTATTACTGTAAACGATGGAGAGTTAAGCTCTACTAAAACATTTGATGTGACTGTAAGAGCAGTTAATGATGCTCCAACGATAAATACTCTATTTAATGATATGAGTATCGTAGAAAATAACGGATCAAGTAGTTATGATATAAATATCTCTGATATAGAACTAAGCGATTTAACTTTAACAATAGAATCAAACAATACAAGTATCTTAACAGTTACACCAAACTGGAGTGGAGCGTTAGACTCTTCTAATTGGATAAATAGTTTTAATCTTACAACCGTAGCAAATGCGAATGGAGTAGTTAGAATTACTATCACAGTAGATGATGGAGAGCTAAATACCAAAAAAACCTTTGATGTAAATGTTACAGCTATTGATTATGCTCCTGTTTTAGATGCTATTACAGATATAGATAAAAATGAAGATGATAGTAGCTTTGATGTAACTCTAAACGCTAGTGATAGCGATGGAGATACGATTAGCTATGAAGCCACTTCAAGTAATGCTTTGATAGCTACAGTAATTGAAAATAGTGGAGTGCTTACTATTACACCTTTGGCTAATCAATACGGAGTAGTGACAATAGAAGTTGTAGCTTCTGCTAATAATAAAAGTGATACAAAAAGCTTCAAAGTCAATATAGCCTCTGTCAATGATGCACCAACTATTACAATTAATGAAAATATCACTATTGATGAGAATCAGGAACAAATTTTATCATTTAGTTATACAGATGTAGATGGAGATAATATAGCCGTTACTACTACAAAAAATCCACAAAATGGTACAGTTACTAGAACGGATGCTACTATCACTTATACACCTTATGGTGACTTTAGTGGAAGTGACCACTTCATATTATCTTTTGATGATGGCAATGGTGGAGTGGTAGATAAAACTATAGTGGTGGTAGTCAATCCAATTAATAGTGAAGTAAATATAACTGTAGCCTCAATCACAAAATTATTTTCTAATCTCAAAGACACTAATGTTACAGTAGATAAAGAGAGTGGTGAAACTACTATAATAGCTGATAGTAATGTCACTACAGAGATAGGATTTGTATATAGAGCCATAGTAGTTATAGAGAAAAATGGTAAAGCAAAAACCAAAATAATAAGAGTAAATTTAGTAACACAAGAAGAGACCCTTATAGACTTTACTCTGCAAAATGGTATATGGTACAAAGAGGGAAATAGTATAAAAATTTCGATAAAAGATGGTATGTTGCAGATAAAGATAACAACAAAAATCAATACCCCACTAATTATAAACTAAAGGATGAATATGAAAAAGATAATACTATATACACTCTTAGCACTCGTTTTGAGTGCTTGTAACTCAACAAGTAGTGATACAAAAGAGTCTATCGCTTTAACAGCTCCATGTAATACTACAGATGATACGACTAACTATCAAGTCTTACAAAGTGGAGATGTTGTATCCAAACCAGAGACGCTACACGATGATGCAACATCTAGTGAGCCTGAAGTAGAGATATTCCACACAGAAGATGGAATGAAAAAAGTATGTATCAAGAGTGGTACTGCTGTGATTTTAAGATAGGATAGAGATATGAAACTAAAAACAGTAACACTCTCAATATTACTAGCTTCTTCTCTGTTTGCAGGGAAAAACACTATATCTACAGATATAAAAGTGATAGAGATACCGATAGACACAAGTGCTTTTTATATAGGTGTTGGTGCATCTTATGTAAATCTCAAAGATAGCACTACAGAAGAGACTTTCACAAGTCTAGGAGCTACTCTCCAAGTAGGATATAAATATAATAATTATATAGGAGTAGAAGCACGATATAGCCAAAGTGTAGGAGATGTAGCTTATGATAAAGGAAATACTGTCTCAGTAAATATCTCAAACTATCCTACTACCTCTAGTAATATGGCTCTATATTTAAAGCCACAATATCCATTAGGTGATTTTACTTTATATGGATTAGTAGGTTATGGAATGGTACAATATACAGATTTACCAACAGGTACAAAAGATAGACAAGAGAGTAGCTTTCAGTGGGGTTTAGGAACAGAATATCTACTAATGGAAAATATCTCAATATTTGCTGATTATAGTCGTGTTTATGATGGTGTAGGATTAGATGGACATATTCCTAATTCGGATTTATATAGTGATTTGATTACTATTGGTGTGAGTTATAAATTTTAGAATATAGTGTTGTAGGGGCTAATTCACCCATAACAACACTACTTCACTATCCTAAAACTCTTCTTAAGTTTAATCCCTACGACTCTAGGGGTTCCGAAATGGTAATAGGTATTACTTGGGGTAGCAATCATAAAATCTACATAAGTTTTATCCAAAATATTATTAGCATAGAGTTCTACTAACCATTCATCTTTTTTATAGCCTAACCCTAGATTTAGGGTGGTATAGGCATCTGCTTTGCTGGTATTTTGAATATTATAATATCGTTCTCCCATATATCGCATTGAGCTTGTGAGGTAAAATTTCTCGTTAATCGTATATTTGATACCTAGTGAGGCTGTTATATTAGGTACTTCTAAGAGTCTGTTTCCTTCATAATGGGTATAGGTACTATCGCTAAAATTTGTGTATTGTGCCTCTGTCCATCCAAAAGAAGAGTAGAGCTGTAGATTGTCTGTTTGGTAGTTAAAATCAAGTTCTAGTCCATAGCTGTAGGCTTGGTCTGCATTGGCAAGTTCACTTGTAAGTGTATCATTTAATATATTGATACGATGGTCTTTAATTTTATTATAAAAGATATTGCTATTGAGTGAAATACCTTTGCCCCAAACCTTTTTATATCCTAGTTCATAGCTATCTGTATGCTCTGGGTCAAAAGGAGTAAGTGTATCAAACATACGATAGCCATATCCTCCTGGTCGATAGCCTTGGGAGTAGGTGAAATAGCTATGTGAATTGTCATCACCATAATAAGAGAATGATAGCGTAGGCAATAGGTGTGACCAAGTTGTGCTATCACTAGCATAGTTAGAAGGCTTTCCAAAATTATTGAGTTCTCGGTTAAAGCTTCGTTTGGTCTCTTGATAACGAACTCCTCCCATAATAGAATAATTATCACCGATATAGTACTTATATTGTGCAAAAACTGCCATATTCTCGTCAGGGTTGTTTAAATCATTGAGACTTGATAGGGGTATAGGAAAAAGTGTAAGCAGGGTCTGTTGCTCTTTATAGTTAAATTGTGTTTTATTGCTATAATATGCTCCTAATAAAAGGTCTGAATTGGTGAATGTTTTTTTATATTTAAACTCTTGGCTTATCTCTTTTATCTCAATATCTTTTTGTATATCCAATCCACCCAAAATACCTACATAGTCTGATTGTTCTATCGCTTGTCTGCTAAAGCTAGAGACAGAGCTAAAAAGTTGTCCATTTTCTTCATGTTTGACCACAAGTGAAAGTTGCTCACCTTGCATCTTCATAGTGTCTGTTGAGGGTTCTCCATAGATAGTGTAGGGGTCTTTTTTTGTATTGATTTTATAAGGTGAACCACCATCATCACTTTTGCTTCTTGCATAGTTGAGTGCTATGCTCAAAGCCGTATTTGGCTGATAAAGTAGCTTACTTGAAAAAGATAAAAAATCTCTAGTATCAAAAGGTTTGTTGGTTTGGGCATTCATTGAATATCCATCTGAGCTATTTTGGCTAATAGAGAGTGAATATCCTAGATTTTTGATACCTGTTTGTCCAGAGACTAAGCCATAAAATGCTTTGCTATTATAACTTGCATATTCGCTAGATATATCTATATGCGTATCTTGGGTAGGGGCTTTGGTATAGATATTAATAACTCCAGATTCTGCCCCTTTCCCAAAGAGTGTCCCTTGCCCTCCTTTGAGTATTTCTATGCTCTGTATATTGTACATATCCACTAAGCCAAAACCATAACTAAAGGGTATAGGTACATCATCTACATACATAGCCACACTACTCTCATAAGAGAGATAATTACTGATACCTCGTAAGGTGATAGTGACATCGCTTCTGTTTCCTATACCTGAGATATTTGCATTAGATATCACAGCAGATAGCTCTTTGATATTTTTGCTATGAGTGAGGGTTATTTTTTCCTCATCTACAATCTCAACCGTACTTGCATTATCAAGCACACTATTTTCAAGTTTGTTAGATAATACACTAATAGGTTCAAGCTCTACAGCCTCTAATCCTATAGCCAAAGATAGAATAGATACTATTGATTTTTTCATAATAAGCCTTTTTTTTGATATATATTTAAACTCTGTTCGATAAAATCGAATCTACTTCCCAAAACGAATCTCAAACACCACTCCATCTTCGCTATTTTTTACAGAGATAGTACCATCCAATCGCTCTTCTACCAACATCTTGACCATAGCAAGTCCAATGCCATGCCCTTCTGACTCTCCTTTGGAGCTTACAAAATAATCAAAGACTTTTTCTATAGGTTCAATCTTGATGCCTCCTGCATTGTCTCTATAAATAAGGATGTTGTTCTTTCCATCACTGCTGATAGAGATATGTATTTGATTATCATTTTTATAACAAAACGCATCTAAAGAGTTATCAATAAGTACAATAATAATATTTGAGAAGATATGTTCATAATTGATTATCTCTAAATCCTTGGGAATATCCATCGTTATTTTGGCATTTTTCAGTGTGCTTTTAGCAGACAATAAAGCAATACTATTGTTTAATGTTTCTCTAGGTGAAAAAGCAATGCTTTCAAGCTTTCCAGAATAGTAGTGAGAGAGTTCCATCATCGTCTTTTTCATGTGTTCTATAGAGTGCGTCATGCTTGGCAACTCTTTTTCAAGGTGAATAACTGTATTGTCTTTATCATGCCTAAGTATGGTTTCCAAAAGTGCAACAGATGTACCCATGAGCGTAAGAGGATGTTTCCATTGATGGGTAATATGTCCTATGGCTTGTCCCATAGAAGCAAAACGAGACTGTTCCATAAGCATTATTTTGGCTTGATAGAGTTTACTCAAATGTTGTTGGGTTTTGAGTGATTGTGCGATAAAGAGTAAAATAACATCGACTATGACCGAAATAGTAATTATATAACGATAAGCGTTATGAAATTCAATCATATTTAATATTGCTAATGTATTAATAATAACTGCTACAAACATAATAGTTTGTCCTAAAATATAGTATTTACTCCCCACTTCTTTCATATATAGAGCTATTATCATAAGAAAAGTTGTAGTCAATAGAGAGCCTAATCCAAGCATAGGTGTTAAAATAAGAAAATATCTTTCATCTATCAATAAAGCATAAATAGCACCTAATATAATGAGTATATTTATAATTATTAAAAATTTAAGAAAGTATAATGATTTTTTATACTTTTCTTTCATATCAAAAAAGGAATAAGCAAAGAGTAGGAGTAAAACAGAACTTGATGGACCTCCAACCCATGCGATAAGAGTATTAAATTCTAAGTTTATCCCTATATCAAGCGTATAAAGAAGACCTTGAAGTGCAAATTGATATAAAAATGTATTTAGTACAAATATACTAATAATTAAATAGGCTAATTTTTTATAAAATAGATAATAGATAAATGATATAATCATAAAAAAGATAAATATACCTCCTATCAAAGAAAAAACAATCAAAAACTTTGATTGCTCTTCTATAAATAGTGTAGGCTTTTCTACTATCCATGCTATATTTACCACACTAAAATTAGACACTTTTGAGATGATAGTTATCTGCTCTGAGGGTGCAAGTATAAGCTCAAAACCTGAGTAACGATTGAGAAAAGTTCTGTTTTTCTGTTCAAGCATATCACCTAACAAGATACTCTTTTGTAAGATACCTTTTTTATAGAGATAAACATCTATATAATTTGTTCCTGCTAGTAGGTTGTATATGATAAATATTCGACTTTTATTTGAATCATTTTGAATGGTTAGCTTAGACCAAAATGGACCTTGTCTATTGCCTAGATGACCATTTTTATTAGAGAGTGTGAGCGTGGAGGAGTTAAGAATATCACTAGCATTCAACTCTGAATTTTTATCTTGTATATAATAGATATGAGAAGAGGCATTGAGCGTTTTGACATCCTCTTTGAGCATTAGCACATCAGAAGCAAAGAGTATCATTGGCAACATCAATAATATAAAAAATTTCAAAATTATTCTCTCCTAGACTTTAAACATATACCCATAGGCAGGAATATTTAAAATTATCTCTTTGCCTACCTTTTTGCGTAAACGGTAGATAAGACTCTTGACGGCTTGTTTGCTTTTTTGTTCAAGAGAGTCAAGACAAAGGTCTATTTCCTCCATCAGGACAATTTGATTTTTTTTCATAATAAAGAGTTCAAGTAGGCTAATCTCACTATTAGAAAGATTGATTTTCTCTCCTCTATCTATCAATGATTTACTAAATCTATTATAGGAGATAAAATCATTAATCACGATAACATCCAAGCCATTAACTTCAATTTGCTCAATCATGGAGAGTAAAGTAGCAGTAAGTGAGGCATAATCTATAGGTTTGATAAGATACTGAGCAAGGGCTAGAGGGATAACACTAAGTAGCTTCTCTTTGTCACTATAGTTACTCATAATGACAAGAGGAATATATTTATCTTTTTGGCGTATAGCTTTGCACAATCCATAGCCATCGAGAATTGGCATAGAGTAATCACTAATCACCATATCTATAGATTGAGTATGATAAATATCAAGGGCTTCTTGTCCATCTTTTGCCACTATAATCTCTTTGAAAAATAGTGATAAGACTGTATGAAGCTTATCCAATAACGCCTCTTCATCATCTACAAGTAAGAGTGTAAAATTCTTTAATATGTTTAGTTTTTCTTCATTCATTTTTTTCCTAATTTTTGATTTATTTGTGCTTTAACATCATAACATATCAGAGTGGCAAAGTAGTAGCAAAAGAATTTTTGCTTTGATACTACTTTGCTATTTTGGTTTGTTATACTTCGTTTATATTTGAGGGTAACCTCAATATTTTGAATTTAATCAAATATTTCACAGATACCGTAAACAAAGGAAAGATAAAATGAAAAATTTTATAAGTAATCATTGGCGTGTTATGTCTATTCAAGTGATATTACTCGCTATTGTATTTGTTTCATGGAGTTCATTAACTTCAAAAGCAGATATTATCTCTATTGCTGTAATTGTTGAAGAGGAAAAAGGAAAAAAGAACAATCAAGTCGAGGCATTAAAACTCTATGCCGATAGAATTAATAAGTATGGTGGTATTAATGGAGCCAAAGAGTTACATATCAAGGCATATTTTGGTCATAACAATGAAACAAGAGCCAAAGAGATAGCTAAAGATATAGTGAACAATAGAAAAATTATAGCTGTTGTAGGAAATCTTAGTTATAAAATGACTCAACCGATTATTGATATTTATGAAAAAGCTAATTTGCCATTACTACTAAGAGGTAATAATTTGGAGACAAAAAGTTCAGCTATTTTTAAAATGTCTCCATCTCCCAAAAGTTATGGTAAATATATGGCACTTTATGTAAATAAGATTTTAAACAAAAAATCTACCATAATTTTTTACTCAAAAAATGATAATCTATTGATGGCATCTTTTACCAAGGAGTTTAAAAGTCTAGGTGGAGAGGTTCAAACTAAAATACTTTTTAGTAAAGATAGCCATTTAGAATATAATTTTAAAGAGAATTTTGATAGTAATAATAGTGCTGATGTCATCTTATTGATGGCAGGAAAAGAACAGACTAAAGAGATGATAGTATCTCTAAAACGATTAGGTATTAATAAGACTATTATCTCAAAAGAGCATAATCTTAAAATAGATGATAAATCCTATGAAGAAGAGAGAGATTATGCAGGATATTTTTCTCATAATATCTTTACTCCTGTATCTATCATCAGAGATAATCTTGACTATGATATAGCTTCAATCATTGGAGATTATGAGCATAAATATCCTAATGAAGCTATGGAACAAGAGAGTATTCATAGCCTATTGTCTTTGATGGTCATCAGAGTCCGTATAGCAGAGGATTTAGAGAGTATTGATGATTTAAGAGAAGATTTAAAGTCAAAATTAAAGCGTAGTTCTGCTTTTGATAAAAATCAACAGGTGATGGGTAGTTCACTTACTATGGGGAAATTTAATCGTCAGTACTTGACAACAGCACCTCTTACACCTACAGTTATTAATTTAACGGAGTTGATGGAAGCTAATAAAAGTAAACTCTTGGAATTGAACAGTAAATCTCTATACCCTACAGATACGGTCTCTACAGGTATATCTATGAATAAAATCTCTGATATTGATATGGAAAATCTTAGCTATAAAATGGATTTTTTCTTATGGTTTCGCTATAAAGAGGGTCTAAAAGATGTTGAGGATATAGAGTTTTTAAATACAATGCACCCCGTTAATCTTTTGGATATTGTCAATAATAGAGCTAAATCTGATATGAATGCAACACTTGTGGAGAGTAGAGTTATTAATAATCAAAAATACTCTCTTTATCATGTTATTGGAAGTTTTAAAACTTCTGAAGCAAAAAATTATGCCTTAGGACGACAAAACCTCTATATAAAATTTAGAAATAGACATATTAACCGATATAAACTCTCTTATATTACAGATTATTTTAATACCAATATGGGTCTCTTTTCTCAAGAAGCATTAAAAAAGAGTCATAGTTTTCAAAAGTTAAAGTTTGATGTGATTGAAGAGCCTTCTTTGACACTTAACTATAATCTAAGCTATATTTCAAACTCTTATAAAACAATGTTGGGTAATCCCCTTGAAACATCAAGCTCCAATAGATTTAGTCAGTTTACGGCACAATATGCAATAAAACCTACATTGTGGAGTGTGAGGGGGCTAGAGTCTTGGATTAATACCCAACTCCCTGGAGGAGAGAATAAGATAGAAGTACCGTCAATGGTTTTTTTCCTCTCTTTGTTTATGATGATTTTTATATTTACAATCTATGGACATAAAAAAGAGCTGTTTCCAAACACTTCAACCTACTGGTGGGTACTACAACTGCTTATAATATTTTTGATACTTCTTTTTGGAGAATTTGCTTTGAGTCAAACAATTTTTGATTTAAAGTATTCAGACTGGGGAAATAATAATTTAGACACTATAAACTCATTGATGTATTATATGAACAAAACTATTGCCGTGCTTTGGTGGATTGTTCCTGCTTATTATATCACCTCTGCTTTTGAGCAGTTTTTGTGGGAACCCATAAAGAGACAAACAGGTGCAGAAGTGCCAAATGTCTTGCGTTCGTTTGTGACTATTGTTATTTATATGTTAGCCATTATAGGCATTATGGCATTTGTATTTGAAGTCACTGTCACTAGTTTAGCAGCCACTTCTGGTGTCTTGGCTGTGATGTTTGCTATTGCTAGTAAAGTAGATATATCCAATATTATCGCTGGTCTTGGGATTAGTTTCTCCAAAGTATTCAAATTGGGCGATTGGGTTAAAATTGGCGATGTAGAGGGGAAAGTAGTAGAGATGACACCTCGTTCTACCAAATTACTCACTTTTGACTCCTCTATTATCAATATTCCAAACACTACAGTAGCAGGTGCAGTTATAGAAAATTATACCCATCCTAATGAAGCCTATAGAGTTATGATAAAGCTAGAGATTGTACCTATTTACCGTTTTGAGAAGGTAGAAAAAATACTTTTAGATGCCGTAGCTTCGACTTCAAATATACTTGATACTCCATCTCCTGTGGTTATTTTCAAAGGTCAAGGGGACTCTTCCCAAATATTTGAAATATTTTTCTTTATTGATGATTATTCAAAAAAAGCACTACTTTTAGAAGCAACATGGAGACGAGTTTGGAGACATTTGGAACAAGCAAATATCACCTTGGCAACACCACAACGAGAAGTATTTTTACCCCCAATACCTACAGAAGATATATCACCTTCATTAAGCATAATAGATAACTGTGGTGCATTTGAGCATCTATCCCAAAAAGAAAAAGAGACATTATCAGAAAAAATTATAGAGAAAAGTTACCGTGCAGGAGAGACTATCTTAGATGGTAATTCAAAAGATGAGTCTATTTTCATCATTACAGAGGGTGTTGTCTCATTTCAAAATAAGAGAGATGAAAAAGAGTTAAAACGATTAGGGGTAGCAGAGGTTTTTGGTAGAGATGATGTAGCTATTGATATTACTGTTGTTGCGAAGACGGATACTAAGGTGTTTATACTTAAGGAGTGTGGAGAATTGATGTAATGTATAATACATTATAAGATTAGCCTAAATTAATTCTTATTTCACATACGCGTTCAAATAAACAAAGCTACTAAAACATCCCTTAAAACTTTATTTTTTAGTTTTAAGTCCATGTTTAAGAAGCCAATTATATAAATTGGCTTCTGTGGTATTATACCTATTGGCTATAAACTTTTGAGTTGAACCATTTAGTAGTAGTGCTTCTATCTCTGGTTTGAACTTATCTAATTTACTTTTACCTGTTCCCTTTGGTCTGCCTAGTTTGATACCTTGTGCTTTTTTAGCTCTAAGTGCCTCTTTGGTACGAGATGAGATAAGCTCTCTTTCGATTTCTGATGCCATAGCAAAGACCATGGCGATAATTTTACTTTGGATAGAATCATCAAGATGCCAATCTCCCTTGACGGAGTATAGTGAGAGCTTTTTTTCTGACATAATAGATAAAATCTCCATAATCTCCAACATACTCCTACCAAGCCGTGAAAGCTCACTAACTATGATAACATCATCTTTTTGGGCATTATTTATAATTTGATATATTTTTCTCTTTTTCCACGAGATTGTACCTGAGATTTGCTCTTCTATAAATAGCACATTTCCCAACTGTTTTTCATGAGCCAACTTTAAAATATCTGCTCTATTTTTTTCAATATCTTGGTCAATCGTAGATACACGAAGATAAGCCGTTGTTTTCATCCAAAAACTCCTAAATTTAATATAAACATATTTAACTGAATTATTATATAATAATTAATATATTTTATTCAGTGATATATAGTATATTATTAATCATATAATATACGCTCATTTAAAATATAATTATAGTTATAAAAATATACCTAAAATTTTCAATTTAAGAAAAACAGGTATACTAAAAAAAATGATGGAGTTATCTATGTTTAAATTTCACGAATACAGTGACCTACAGATTAAACAAAAGCTTAATTCAAAAATGCTTTATGAGTCATATTTGGAAGTACTTCATATCTATAATCTTCAATTTCGGTATAAGATGTTGTGGCAAAAACATAAAGATGGATACCAGCTACTTGCCAAAGAAAATCTAAAAACAAACAAAAGAGAGTATCTCGGTCGAAGAGATGAAAATACAGAAGAGATTATTAATAACTTTAGAAACTCAAAACTACAGATTAAAGAGCGTCTTAAACTTCTTAAAGAGAGGCTCAAAAGAGATGAAAAGCTCAATAAACTAGAGAGTATCGCAAGAGTACCCAAAGAGTTAATAGCACTCTTGCATAAAATCAATGAGTTAGATTTAGATAATAAGTTGATAGTTATAGGCACAAATAGCCTTTATGCTTATGAAGCCAAAGTAGGTATTATGATAGAGGAGTCTCATCTAGCTACACATGATATAGATATTTTAAATCGTAAAGACAGAGGCATCTCTTTTATGTTTAGCAAATTAAGCCAAACCTCTACTGCATTGGAGCTTTTACAATCAATAGATAAAAGCTTTTATCAAAGTACCAAAGTGCCATATAGATTTATCAATAGTGATGGAGTATGGATAGAGCTTATAACCTCTTCAATTGATATTATGCATGAAAACAGCAAGAGTGATTTTTTTTGTGATGTATTACCTTTGGCAATGGATGGACTACAATGGATAGAGAATGCTAGGCTTTTTAAAGAGACTATCATAGGATTAGATGGAAAATCAGCCAATATCACTACCATACACCCTCTGGAGTATGCAATCTATAAAAATTGGCTTGGACAACAAGAAGATAGAGATTTTCTAAAACATACAAGAGATATAGAACAGAGCAGACTTGTCACAAATATTATTATTCAGTATATGCCAAATATTGATATCCCCAAAGAGGTCTTAAATATAAAGCATATCAACAAAGAGGTGGTAGAGGATTATATGGATAAGATATACTCAAAAATTTGAGTGTTATTATTAAGGTCTTATTCTCATAGAAGTTGATTTATGATTAACTGTATTCTTTTTTTCTAAATCATTTTGCCAACTTATATCTTTGGGTTTAGTTCTCTCTACTTGATAAAAGTTATGATGATTTAGTATCGAGTAAATCTCTATGCTCTCTTTCTCTCCTGCTTTATTATTGGCAAAAGAGAGCCTAATAGGGGTTTCTTTTTTATCTTTTAGCAGATTTAATAGTCCCTCTTCAACTCTACTCTTATCAGCTCCCATAGTAGAGATATAAAGCGTATCTTGACTGTGATGGAGTTCTCTATAAAAAAGAAGAGATAAAGGCTCTTCAAGTATAACAACTTTTTTTGCTTTTTCTACATCTCCTATACTAAAAATATCTCTTTGACTCCCCTCAATAAGAGAATGCTCTTTTTCTGTGACTTTTATAATACCAGAGATATTTTGTGAAGAGTGCATCTTAAAATAGAAGGCTTTTTCTTTTTTTATAAATAGTACATTATCATGACTTCTTAGCCACTTTATATTAGAAGAGGATAGATTTTTAAATGAGAGATAAGAAGGAGCTGTTTTATCCAATTTATGCCAATAATACGATAGATTTAGCATCTCTTTTGTAGAAGCTATCAAAGAGATATTTTCATCATTTTGAGGGGTTTTAATCCATTCTCTGCATAGTTGTCTAATCTCTTTTAATCTCTTATCTCTTCTATGTTTTATAAAATCAATAATAGTGCCTCTATCACTTTCATCTATAGTATTGAAAAAACTGTATTTATTATCTTCTATCTCTCTCCAAATGATAATCTCTTCTTTCTCATCTCTTAATACAGCCATAGATAAAGAGGAGTTTAGCGTATCTTTTTCATATCCAAAAAATGAAGCAAATGCCACTAAATTTATCTTTATCTTAAAGCTTTCAAGTTCTCTATTGACTCTATTTTTTAGAGCTTCTAAAATTGATTGATGACCTCGATTAAGCTCTTGTTTGACTGCTTCATTTCTAAGATTAAATCCTTGTTTGCATCTTTTAATGATTGGCTTAATGCTTCTTGTAAGTTTGTAAATAATTCTTGTAAGGACTCTTCTGTTTTTTTGTCTGTTGAGTTCTGTTTTAGTAGCTTGATAATAGTATTCATCTCTAAACTCAATTTTTCTAAATGAGAGATGGTATCGTCTTTCTCTTCTTGCTTCTCTTTTTTGCTCTGTGATACTTCTTCTCTTAGCTCGTCTATTAATGGCTGTGTTATACCTATGAACTCTTTTTGAAGCTCTTTCATTTGCGTAGTCATTTGTTTCATTAGCTCTTTTTGTAATGAGTCTCGTAATTTTCTCTCTTTCTCTAGCTCTTCTATTAGTCTCTGCTCTAACTCTGTCATCTCTTAATTGCCTCCGAAGAATTTCTTTTTGAGTTTTTTCTCTTTTATCACTATCTTTCCCTCTTTGGTTTTGTCTAGTATCAGTGTTATCCCTAAGCTCTCCAATATCACCTCTTGTCTTAGCCTTATTAGTTGATAA
>Ga0193963_1000900_pt1 | contig 15241 bp, 13 predicted proteins | sample FB_6_MG_FD_140359 | JGI IMG/M metagenome (GOLD analysis project Ga0193963, IMG submission 140359) | Microbial mat bacterial communities from the Broadkill River, Lewes, Delaware, United States - FB_6_MG | ecosystem: Environmental > Aquatic > Freshwater > River > Microbial mats | place: USA...
ATTACAACACTTTTTTGACTATCTTTTAGACTCTGAATATAATCAGCTTTTGCTATAGGTGACATTTTTGCATTATAATGGTCAACTCCAACTTCTTTTGCAACTGAAGAAACTGCTTGTTCATTATCACCACTGCACAATATTGTTTTTATGTTCTGTTTCTTAAAATACTCTACTGTACTTTTAGCATCTTCTCTTAGTTTATCTTCTAATTCAAAAGTTGCCAAAAGTTTATCATCGATAGTAAAATGATAAATAGTGGTTTGATACTCAATATTATTTTCTAATCTACCACCAAAAATTACATTACCATTATATTCAGCTTGTAAACCCATAGATGGTAGCTGTTCTATCTTTTCTAAAGTTATTGTTGTTAAGTTTTCAAAGGACTCTTTAAGATACTTTTTAATAGCAACACTTACAGGATGTGTGGAGCTATCCGTAAGCGAATACAAAATATTTAATTCCTCTTTTGTTAAAGACAAAGGAACTTTTTTTACAGTTAATTTCCCTGTTGTAAGAGTTCCTGTTTTATCAAAAACTATAGCATCTATTTTTGCAAATGTTTCTAAAAACTTTGCTTCTTTAAATAAAAGTCCTTCTTGTGATAACCAGCTTATACCAATCAAACTTGCAATTGGAGTCGCCAAAGCTAAAGCACAAGGACACGCAATAATAATTACAGAAATCGCCACAATTAAAGAATTTTCAAATCCTCCAACATACAAATACCAAGCTATAAAAGTAGCCAATGATAATGTCAAAATAATAATTGAAAAATATTTTGATATCTCATTTGTAGTATCTTCAATTTTGGGCTTAGAATTTAAAGAATCTTCAAGTAACTCAACAATATTATTTAAAGTAGAATTTGCATAATTTTTAACCGCTTTATATCGTATAACAGCTTGAGTGTTAATTGTACCACTATAAATTTTATCACCTGTAGTTTTACTAACAGGTAAAGATTCACCACTTATACTACTTTCATCAAAACTACTAAATCCCGAGACAACTTCTCCATCAACACTTGCTTTTTCACCCGTTTTAACTTCAATAATATCATCAACTTTTATCTCATCAAGTGATACTACTTTTTTCCCACCATTTTTTATGATTGTAGCTTCAAGTGGTATTTGAGATTTTATTTTATCCATTGTATCAACAGCACTTTTTTTCCCTAATACTTCAAGATATTTTCCAACCAAAACAAAAGTAATAATCATAGCAACACTATCAAAGTAACTATCTCCAGCACCTCCAAATAAAACATATAAAGAGTAAATATAACTAAGTGTAGCTCCAAATGAAACTAAAAAATCCATATTTATTATTTTATTTTTTAGTCCATAGTAAGCACCTCTAAAAAAAATCCATCCACTATAAAAAAGTACAGGAGTTGCAAAAATAAATTCTGCCATATGGATAATACGAAGCATCTCATCATCAATACCAGTAAAATAACCTGTATATTTTGCAACATCGATCATCATGATATTCATCGATGCAAAAATTGCAATAGACATCCGTAAGAAAAAATCTTTTTTATTTTTTGTAGCTTTTTTTTCACTCTCGGTTCTATCATAAGGATATGCGTTGTATCCAATACTTCGTATTTTATCTATAATTTGAGAAAGTTTTATAACATCTTCATCCCAAATTATTTTTGCTTTATTATTCGTAAAATTAATATTTACTTCTACTATTCCAGCTGTTTGGTCAAGTACTTTTTCATTGAGCCAAATACAAGCAGCACAATGGACACCTTCAATAATTAAATCAACTCTACTAAAACCCTCATCAGTTTTCTTAATATACCGAGTAGTAAAACTTTCCATATCAAAATTACTACTATCACTCCCAACTGCTAATGGCTTTGCTAATTTATTTTTTCCTACTTTTTCATAAAAACTATCAAGCCCATCATCTTTTAAAAGATGATACACTCCTTGACAGCCATTACAACAAAAATGTAAATTTTTATTTTCAGGCTCATTTATCATAAGTGATTCATCAAACTCTAAATGACAATGGCTACATGCAATTAGTGACATTCAAATATACCAAGTTCTCTGTTTTTATAAATTTTATTATATTTTTTTACTTTTCCATGCATTGCAATATAAACATCATTTTTTATCTTTTTACCTTGAAGAAATCCCATAGCGAGTGAAAAGTTTGCAGTTGCTTCAACTTTATCAATACTATAAGGAACCATTGCACCCGTAAGAATAATAACTTTGTTCTTTATGTGTTTATTGATAAATTTTGCAGTTTTTTCCATTGTATCTGTTCCATGGATAATAATAATATATTGACTTTTCGATTTTTCAATATATTTAATTATTTTTTTTCTATCTTTTTTATTCATATCTAAGCTGTCTTTATGAATAATACTTTTAATACTGATTCTACCAATTTTTGATGATTCTAATACTGATTTAATTATAAAATTATTATTTGGAACAATTAATTTTCCTATAATCTCATTATATATTTTATTAAAAGTTCCACCTATATTTAAGACTAGAAATTTATCATTATCTTTATTATCCATCCAATATTACCTTTTACCTAAATTATGTTATTATATCTAAAATAATAATAAAGAAGAGATTTAATGGAAGCAGATGTATCAAGACTAAAAGATATTACAGTTTTGTATTGTGAAGATGAAGAATATTTACGAGATATTACAAAAGGGATACTTGAATCCTTTACAAAAAATCAATTTATATGTAAAGATGGAGCAGAGGGTCTAGCTGTTTTTAAAGAAAACCAACATCTTATAGACTTGGTTATTACTGATGTAAATATGCCAAATAAAAATGGTTTAGAGATGGCAAAAGAGATTAAAGAGATTAATTCAAATATGCCTATTATTGTAGCAACAGCATTCTCAAATTCCGAATACTTATTAGAAGCGATTGATTTGGGTGTTGATAAATATGTTTTGAAACCAATAAATGTCAAAAAACTACTTGATATAATGTCAAAATCTTTACTTTATCATGAACTGAGAGATTTGTATTTAGATCAATTAACAAAACTACAAAATAGAAATGCACTTATTAAAGATACAAAAACTATAGAAAAGTCTACACTTGCTCTGATTAATATTGATAAATTCTCAATCCTAAATGATCTCTATGGAGAAGATTTTGGAGATAAAATACTTTTAGCATTTGCACAAAGTATGAAAGAAACATTTACGAATGGACTTTACAATATTTACAGAGTTGGTTCAGATCATTTTGTAATTCTATCCAATGATCAAGACGCTGATGTAAAAGAGTTTAAAAAACTGTGTAAAGAGTTTATTCATAAATCTAGCCACCAAGGGATTAACATAGATGGAGAAAATATTGATATTAGTATCACTATAGGGATTGCTCAATCAAGTGATAAACATGCATTTGAATATGCACAAAGAGCAATACCAAAAGCTAGAAAAAAATATCTTGATATCTTAGAATATGATAAAGAACAATTTGAACAAAAAAAAGATATTGAAGAAAATATAAAGTGGATTAAAAAACTCAAATCAGGTTTGGTAGATGGAAGATTCCAGCCATATTTTCAACCTATCATTGATGCCAATACAAAAGAGGTCTATAAGTACGAAGCACTTATCCGATATATTGACGAGGATGACAATGAGATAGCTCCTTTTAAGTTTTTAACAATTGCAAAAAAAGCACGATTATTTCCAGTTATTATAAAAGTTATGCTTTCTAGTGTATTAGCAATTATTAAAGAGAAACAAATAAGAGTTGCAGTTAATTTATCTTTTGAAGATATAATAAACAATGATACACATCAATTTATTTTTAATACTTTAGAAAAATACAAAGATGAAGCAAAACTTTTGGATTTTGAAATATTAGAAAGTGAAGAGATTGAAGACTTTGAAATTGTAAAAGATTTTATCATCAAAATCAGATCGTATGGCTGTCAAATTGGAGTAGATGACTTTGGTGCTGGTTATTCTAATTTTAATATGTTAGAAGCACTCAATGTTGACTTTGTTAAAATCGACGGTTCACTCATAAAAGAGATTGATACTCTTCCAAAACATGCATTAATTGTAGAAACCATCTCTGATTTCTGTACTAAACTTGGCGTAAAAACTGTAGCTGAATTTGTAAGTAGTGAAGATATCTATCAAAAAACTAAAAGTCTAGGTATTGAATATATGCAAGGTTGGCATTTTGGAAAAGCAGTAAGTAAAGATAAAATTTAAAATCTTTACTTATTCCAATTTTTTATAATCTCTTCTTTATTGTACAACGAAGCTTTAACAAGAGAGCTTCTAGCAATAGAAACTAACTGTTCTGATGCAATTTTCAAATCATCATTTACAATAAAATAATCGTATTGATCAATATACTCAATTTCAGCTTTTGCATTTGAAATTCTTTTTTCAATAACCTCTTTTGAGTCAGTATTTCTAGTATATAGTCTATTTTCTAGTTCTTTTATTGTAGGTGTTGTTATAAAAACTGTAGTTGTAATATCTCGTAATTTAGTAATAACCTGTTCAAAACCTTGAACATCAATATCAAAAATTACAAGTTTTGATTCTTTTAGTGCTTGATTGATAGGTTTTAAAGAGGTTCCGTAATAGTTTCCATGAACTTCTGCCCATTCTAGAAAATCACCATTTTTTATATCTTTTTCAAATTCATCTTTTGTTACAAAATAATAATCAACACCATGCTTTTCACCTATTCTAGGTTCTCTTGTCGTTGTTGAAATAGAAAAGTGATAATTATTTATAATTTTATACACCTCTTTCAATAAAGAGCTTTTCCCACAACCACTTGGCCCTGATAATAAAAGTATTGCGCCTTTTGTATATAAGTTATTCACTCTCAGTTTTTCCTAATTTAATTTGTAAGTTTATCTCATAACCATCTGTTAAAGAATCAATAATATCTTGATCCAATTTATTTAATAATGGAGTTAACTCATCTAACTCAAAATTATTCAGAAGTACTTTGATTGGTTTATTATCAAATTTACTATATATTTCACTTACAGTATTTACTTCATCAATTGCTTGATCAATAATAGATGATAAATCCATCCACTCATTATCAACTCTCTCTTCTGCAAAATCTTCTTTATGCACATCACCTGTTGTCATTATATTTTGTATATTTGACAACTCTTTAGTATCTAATACTCCACCATTATTTAGTGCAGCCAAAGAGACTATACTATCATCATTTTCTTCTTCCATATCATAAGCAATATCATCAGCTAAGCTTTCTAAATACTCAACAGCAGGTTCAATCTCTTCTTCATCAGTAACATGGTCATCTTCAACTTCAATATTTGAAATATACATTTTTGAACTATTTCGTTTTTTAAGAATATCTAGTTGCTCTTCTAAAATATTTTCTAAAGTTGAAGGTAAAAAAGGTAAAGGTATGAGAAAATCATTTGCACTTTCAAAAGGTAATTCTGTTTTAGATATAGCTCCTATTAACTTTGTATATGATTTTATAATATTAAATCTATCATCAATAAAATCGTTGTCAATAATAATTAAATCAACTTTATGATCAATTTGAGCCTCATGCAACACTTCTAAATCTATATGCAGTTTTTTACACACTAAAGTAAAAATTTGGATAATAATTGGTTTTCTTGATACTAAGATTAAGCTTTTACTCATAATACTTTCCACTAATCATTATTTTATTTGCTCCAATCTATAATTGTTAAGTTTATATACTCTATCACATTTGTCAGCTATATCATGTTCATGTGTTACCATAATAAGTCCAGCATCATTTTTTTTCACATAGTCAAACAAAACATCCATAACTTCATTTGCAGTTTGAGTATCCAAATTTCCAGTAGGTTCATCTGCAAATATTATTTTTGGTTTTTTTATCAAAACCCTTGCACAAGATAATCTTTGCTGTTGTCCACCGCTTAGTTCACCAATGCCTTGTTTCATTACATGACTTATATTTAAATTGTCTATCAAATCATTATCTATTTCATTTCCACTTAAAAGTTTAGAAATTTCTAAATTTTCATTTGCATTAAAACCTCTAAATAAATAGTGTGTTTGAAAAATAATTCCAAAATCATCTCTTCTTATTTTTAAAAGTTCATTTTTTGATAAATTAAATATATTTTTATTATTGTAGTACACTTCACCTTTATTTGGAATCAATAAAGTTGAAAATATATTAAGTAAAGTTGATTTCCCACTACCACTTATACCAATGATAGCTATAGATTCACCTTTTTGAAGTGATAAGTTTATATCTTGAAAAAGGGGGTAGTCAAAATCATGAGAGACTGCCCTTACATCAAGTAAGGACAAATTTGAATTAGGTTCGATACTATTAGTTTCCCTCATAATCCAAATACTAAGCTAAATAATTACTATTTAGCCATTTGTGCAGCAACTTCTGCCGCAAAATCTTCTTCTTTTTTCTCAATTCCATCACCAAGTTCGTATCTAACATATTCAACGATTTCAATTGACGCATCACAAGCTTTAATCGCTTGCTCAACTGTCATAGAATCATCCATAACATATGGTTGACTTAAAAGAGCGTGAGCCGTATCTAATTGAGTATTATCTGTGATAAATCTTTCGATTTGTCCAGGGATAATTTTGTCCCAAATTTTTTCTGGTTTACCTTGAGCTTTAAGCTCTGCTTTTAAATCTTCTTCAACTTGAGCTAATGCTTCAGCTGTTAATTGAGATCTACTTACAAATAAAGGTATCTTTTTTTCTGGTTTACCAAGTCTATGTAACTCAATATTTAATTTTTCAATATCTGCAATGATACCTTTGTTTTCAGATTCAATAAACTCAGGAGCTAAATCTTTATAAGAGATAACTGTTGGTTTCATTGAAGCAGCATGCATAGCAACTTTTTTCAATAAATCAGCAGTTTTTTCTTTAGCTTCAGGTGCACAAGTTGCAGCTAAAATAACACCAACTTTACCTAAATGTACATAACCATTAACTACACCATTATCTGTAGATATAGTAGTCATTTTTCTAGCAACAATATTTTCACCAATGATAGCAATTCTTGAGTTTAAATACTCTTCGAAGTTTGTACCATTGATTTCTGTTTTATTTAACTCTTCAGTTGAAGTTACTGCTGTTGCTTGAACATGAGCAGTAATTTCATCTTTAAGTGCTAAGAAATTATCATTTTTAGCAACAAAGTCTGTTTGAGAGTTAAGCTCAACCATTGTTACTTTAGTTTGGTTGTCATTTACTAAAATTGAAACTAAACCTTCAGCAGCAACATTTGAAGATTTTTTAGCTGCTTTAGATAAACCAGCTTCTCTTAAATGTTTCATTGCTTCTTCAAGATTACCTTCTGTTGCATTTAATGCTTTTTTACAATCAAGCATTCCTGCACCAGATTTTTCTCTAAGCTCTTTTATTAATTTTGGAGTTGCACCAGCCATAATTATTTTGCCTCTTCTGTTGCTACTTCAGCTTCCGCAGCTGCTTCTTCAGTTACAGCTGCAATCTCTGCATCAGTAACTTCAACTTCTTTACCATTCGCTTCTGCTAAAGCTGCTTTACCTTCATTCATTGCTGCTGCCATCTCTGTACAAAATAATTGAACAGATCTAATCGCATCATCATTTCCTGGAATTGGGAAATCTACTAAATCTGGATCACAGTTAGTATCTAAAGGAGCATAAACTTTGATTCCAAGTCTTCTAGCTTCTAAAATAGCAATTTTTTCTTTAACAGCATCAATAACAAACATCATGTCTGGTAATTGTTTCATATCTTTGATACCACCAAGGTAGTTTTCTAACTTAGTTTCTGTTCTAGTAAGCATTAAAGCTTCTTTTTTAGTCATAAGATCAAGTTGACCTTCTTCTCTCATTTTTTTAATGATTTCTAATTTTCTGATTGATTTTTTCATTGTTGGGTAGTTTGTTAACATTCCACCTAACCATCTGTGATTAACATATGGCATACCACAAGATTCAGCAGCATCTTTAATAGCTTGAGTAGCTTGTTTTTTTGTACCAACAAAAATCATTGTTTGACCTTCAGCAGCAGCATCTCTTACTAAAGTATATGTGTATCTGAAGTATCTAAGTGTTTTTTGTAAATCAATAATATAAATATTTTTTCTTACACCAAAAATAAATTTTTTCATTTTTGGATTCCATCTTCTTGTTTGGTGACCGAAGTGAACACCACATTCTAATAAGTCTTTCATTGTAACCATAATTTGTCCTTCTTTTTGGCAATTTTGCCAGATTAATTTTCGAGTTTGTACCTCTGTAGCCCTTCATATCAATCAAATTGATACAACTCTTATAGAATTGCTACATGTGAATTTCACATTAATAATAGTTATTACTAGATTAAAGGAGCTGGATTTTAGCTAAAAATATTTTAAATATAGTTTAAGTGTATAAAAAATCAAAACCATAAAAAAAGCCCCATCAGATGATGAGGCTTTTTGTTATAATGATGTCAAACTATAGAACTTTGAATCCCTCTTCTAAATCAAGAGTTCCTTCATAAAATGCTTTTCCTACAATACATCCTGCAATATTACCATTTTCTTTACAGTTGATAATATCATTGATATCTTTTACTCCACCAGATGCAATAGTATCTACCCCACTTGCAAGAGCAATCTCTTCTGTCCATTCTACATTTACACCACATAACATACCATCTTTAGAGATATCTGTACATATTATGGCATCTACTCCAGCATCCGCAAACTCTTTAGCTAAATCAGTAGCTTTCATAGTTGAAACTTCTGCCCATCCTTCTACTGCAACCATACCATTCATAGCATCAATACCAACTGCAATAGGATACTTAGCAGCCATATCTTTTACAAACTGTGGATCTTTAACTGCAATACTTCCTAAAATAAGTCTATCAACACCAAGTTCAACATACATTTTGATAGTTTCTTCATCTCTGATACCACCACCAAGTTCGATTTTGAGATTACAGTTTTCCCTAATTTTTTTTATCTGTTCTAAATTTGCTGGTTCGCCTGCAAAAGCACCATTTAAATCAACGATATGTAACCACTTAGAACCAAGTTCTTCAAATCTTTTAGCCACTTGCCAAGGCTCATCACTGTATATTTTTGCACTTTCCATAAGACCTTTACTAAGTCTTACAGCTTTTCCATCTTTTAAATCAATCGCTGGTAATATTTCCAATTTGTTTCCTTTTAGTTAGTGTCTTACCTTATTTTAATTTATTGAGTCTAGCATAACCTTTTTTAATAAGTTTTAAAAGAGGTGCTCGGTAAGAGTCAAATACATATTTTTTAATATAGTATGCAATCAGACCTTTTACATTTACTAATCCATACAAATTACCAACAGCATACTTTCCACCAAGAGCAATAAGAATACCATCAAGTTTAGGATCACAAGCTAAAAGTTTTTTCCCTTTGATCATTCGATTTATATTTATACCTGCATTTGTACCTGTATGTCTAGCTACAGTTACATTTGGAGGGAGTAGTTCACCTTTTCTATCTCTCACTTCTGCCATATCTCCTATAGCAAGAATATTTTCATATTTATCCGTTTGCATATACTCATTTACAATAATTTGTCCTCGACCATTTTTGTTTACATCTAAAACACTTGTGATTGTACTTGATTCTATTCCCCCTGCAAAAACTATAAATGACTGGCTAATTTTTGTTCCATTTGTAAGATAAATATAATCTTTGTCACATGATTCCATTTTTGAACCAGTGATTACATTGATACCTAAATCTTTTAATCGTTTATGTGACATGTTAATCACTTCTTTTGGAAGACCAGGTAATATAGTTGGAGAACTACTGATAAGAGAAATCTGTAAATTATCACATGCAAAATTTCCTCTTTTGAAAAACTTGTTTGAGTTGTAAGCCATCTCAGCCGCAATCTCAACACCAGATAAACCAGCACCGACAACTACGATATGTGTATCGTTACATTTTTTTACCTCATCAGAGATTTTTTCAAAAAGTTGGTTTTCAAAACTTTGCTTAAAAAATATAGCTCTATGAAGTTTTTTGATATCTTCTGCGTTATTCAAACCTTTAATTGAAGAGGGGAAAAATGTTCGTGTTCCAGCTGCCATAATGAGATAATCAAAATCTACAGTCTCTTTCTCTTCTGTAAAAATTCTTTTTTTCTCAGTATCAATATTTCGTACTTTTAAATTTTTAAACTCTAAATAATCATGATTCATACCCATACACAATGTAGTCAAATCAATCGTTACATCTGCCATATTTGACTTATTTGCAATCAAATCATACACCTCTGGCTGCAAATTGTGATAAGTATGCTTATCTATTAAAGTTATTTTGATATCTCTATTTTTAACTAATTCTCGTAAAGCGTAAATACCTGCGTATCCACCCCCAATTATTACAACTTTCTCCATTAATTCTTTTCCTTAAAAAACTTATTTTCTATAAATGCTTGATATTAAAAATTTTATAACTTCATAAAATTCTTTAAAATTTGTATACCATTATCGTGTGATTTTTCTGGGTGTGGTTGAAACCCATATATATTGCCTTTTTGTACAGCACTAGTAAAATCATAACCATAATGCGTTGTTCCAATTGAATATTCTTTTTTTGTAACTACATGATAAGAATGAACAAAGTAAAGATATGGATTTTCTAAATTATCAAAAAGTGGAGATTTTTCATGAAATATTTTATTCCATCCCATATGTGGCACTTTATGATCCTCCATATCCATTTTAGATTTATCAAAGGCTATTACTTTTCCAGGAATCAATCCTAAGCCTTCTGTAAATCCAAACTCTTCAGATGATTCAAATAAGAGTTGCATCCCTAAACAAATACCAATCATAGGTTTACCTGTTTGTGAAAATTCTAATATTGCGTTGTACATACCTGTACTTTTTAGATTTTCCATTGCATCCTTAAATGCTCCAACACCTGGTAAGATCACTCTATCATACTCTTTGATTCTTGATGGATCATTTACAATATCAGCTTTCACACCTATAAGTTTACAAGCATTATAGACACTCGCTAAATTTCCCATATTATAATCAATTATTGCTACCAAAACTGTCCTTTCCAATTTAACAAACATTTCGATGAGATTTTAACATACTCTTTCATTAGTTACCTTTAAAAGTAAATTTAATTAATTAACTTATATTTATTAATAGTTTGTAAAGTTAATGTAGATATATTTCGATTTTATATAATAAGGATTAAATATGTATACAATAAATGTCGATAAAGAGTGTGGTTGCTTCAGAAGAAGTGGTTTTGAAAATAATGCAAGTTTCCAGTCTAATGATGATGCTTTAATCAAAGCAAATGAGATGGTAAAACATATGAATGATAAATTTTGTGGAAAACATGGTTTTTCTTTTGTTGAAGATGGAAACACTTTTCAAATATCAATGACAGCTCCCTTAGCAACTAGTGGTTGCTGTGGTGGGGGTCACTGTTCTTAATCAGTGATCCGATACTTTATGAGAATAGAAGTGATACTTTTATTCTCATTTCTTATAAATATTCAAATTTATATATTAGCATTACTTATACTTAGTCCAAATAATACTTCACAATTATTATTTTCTAAAGTTTCTTTTGCTTCAAGCATTGTGCTCCCTGTAGTTACAACATCATCTATTAAAATAACTTGTATTTTCTTTTGTCCTTTATAAACAAAACCTCTTTTATTATTTTGTCTAAACACTAAATCTTTACCAGCATATTTCACTATATTCTGAGCTTTTAAAACATTAAACTCACAAGTTATATATTTCGATTTGAGATATCTTGCCAGAATTGCAGTATGGGAAAACTCATGTCTTGTATGATCATCTATTGGTATAGCATAGACCACATCTCCATAGTCAAAGTTTTGGGCAAATTTTTCAAATGAAAGTTTTGCTAATATAGAAAATACACGATCACCATAAAACTCATATTTTGAATTAATGAACTCTTTCACATCATCAAATTTATAAAAGCTATAAACAAAGAAATCTTTTTCGATTTCTCTTTTATAAAAAGATGGTGTCAAAAAACTTTTTTGACATTTTTTACAGATTATCCTAAAGGATAAAGACTGACAACTAATGCAACGCATCGTTCTTTTGATATTTTTTCAAACTGTTTATTATAACTACTGGTACAAAAAACATTGACACAAAATATGATATAAGTGTTCCTCCAATAAGCGCAACACCTAGTCCTCCAAATACCGCATCTGAAGCCAATAAACTACTAGCAAATACAATTGCTAAAACAGTTAGCAATATTGGCTTAGATCGTGTAGCTGCTGCTATAGCTACTGCTTTTGTAGCTTCTAATCTTTTCTCTTGTATAAGTTGTTTTGCAAAATCTATAATCAATAATGAATTTCTAGAGTTGATCCCAATCAGTGCAATAAATCCAATAAGTGAAGTGGCTGTTAAATAAAAGGTATTTAATGTAAATATATCCATAATCAAATGCCCTAATATAACACCAATTATAGAAACAAAGCTTGATAATACTATAGCCCCTGCAAGTATAAAGTTTTTATAATATACAACCATCAATAAAAATATCAATACCAAAGCTCCTATAAAAGCAGCCCCTAACTCTATAAAAGTATCAATTGTAACTTTAAGTTCACCATCAAACACTATATCAAAAACCTCACCTGTTTTTCTATCTTTCAGAGAAAGGTTTAAAAGTTTTGTTTTGCTTACTTCAAATTTATCTTTAAAATCTTCTAATATTTGTATTCTGGCATCCAGTAAGGGATATATTTGACTATCCATATCTGTTTGTGCAATTACATTGATCATATAGTTCAAATTTTTTGAAGTAAGAGTTGGCTTTTGAAGTTCCTCTTTTATAGTTACAAATTCACTCAAAGGTATCATCAAACCTTTTTTATTCATAAGTTTTAGATTTGATAATTTTCCTAAAACAGCCTCTTTATCGAACTCATCAAAAAGTCTACTCTCATCTAATCTTAGAAAAATAGGTATTTGATTTTGGGCATCTGCATCATTTACTACACCAACATTCATCCCGTCAAATGCTAAATAAAGTATTTTTTTTACCTGCTCTAAACTCACTTCACTTCTTAGAACTTTATTATTGTTCAAAATTAAACTATATTTAGAATATGGTTCATCGGCTAAAATATCAATATCGACTAAAGTTTTTTGTTTACGAAACACCGAAGCTATTTGTTGTGATACTTTTAGTCTGCTTTGAAAACTTTTACCACCATATACTTCTGCAACTACATCAGCTAACACAGGAGGACCTGCTGGAAGTTCGATAAACTTTATATTTGCATTATTGATGCTACATTTGCTTTGAATATCTGGTCTTATTCTATGGATAAGATTATAGCTTTGTTCATCTCTTAAATTAGCTCGCTTAATATTTACCATAATTTCAGCAATATTTTCACCACTTTTTAAAGCACTTCCTTTTACCATACCAGCAAAATCCAAAGGTAACCCTTCCCCTAAAAATACTGAGATAGAAGTAACACTTTGCTCTTTTTGTAAACTTTTAGCTATACAACTTGTTACCTCTTTTGTCTGTTTTATAGATGAACCCTCCGTTAAGTCTACATAAATAGAAAAAGTATCACTATCTTTACTAGGTAGCATCTTAGCTTTTACAATTTCCAAAGGTATCATATATATTGTCAATAGAAATAAAACTAATGTAATCATTAGAACCATCACTCTTTTTGTTTTACTTTGAAGAATATCATAAATCATATTTTCAAGTTTATTTGTTTTGCCACTACTCATTTTATGATTCCTTCTTTAAAAGTTTTTGTACTAAATAAGGTGTAAAAATATACGCTACAAATAAAGACATCAAAAGTGCAATAGGAACAAACACAGGTAAAGGATGCATAAACTGTCCCATCATACCACCTACAAAAAACATAGGAATAAATGTCATCACAATTGCTAGCGTTGCAATATTTGTAGGATTTCCTATTTCATTTGTAGCTTCTATTGCTATTTGTTTGATAGTTTTATTTTTACTGTCATCATCATGTAGATGTCTATGTATATTTTCTATAACGATAATAGCTGCATCAACTAAAAGCCCCAACGATAGTAAAAGTGCAAAAAGAGTAATACGGTTAATTGTTTCTCCTAATAAAAATCCTATAAATAAAGTCAATGCCAAAATCATAGGAACAGTAAGTGAAACAATAAGTGCCTCTTTAAATCCCAAAGTAAATACAAGTAAAATAGCAATAATCACAATAGAGATAAGCAGATGAAATACTAATTCATTTACTGCATGATTTGCGGTATATCCATCATCTCTTGTAATAATATAACCGATATTTTGTTTACTAAGTTCATCTTTTATAGAATCAAGATATTCAAAAATTTTATTGTTAATCACTACAGTATTTGCACCTTTTAGTTTTGAGATAGTAACAGTTATTTGTTCCATTGCATCTAACTCATCTGCATATATCAAAGCTGTTTTTTTATTTTGTATATCATAGCTTTTGGTTACTGTTGCTATATCTTTTAAATAAATCGCACTTTGCATATAAGAAGCCACTATTATATTTTTTAAATCTTCGGCACTCTCTATTGCACTTTGAATACCAAACATAACTATCTCATTTGTTTTGGTTTCACCTTTTGTATCTGGAAGTTCAAAAGAAAGCCCTTGAATCGACTCCATAATTTGCCCAAGAGAGAGATGGTACCCTGAAAGTTTTCCCAAATCTACTTCTACATTATACTGCTCTTTTTTTTCACCCTTTAAGTCTACAACTGCAACATTATCTATTTTATTAAGCTCATGGGTGAGTTTGCTTATTTTTTTATACAACTCTGTTTGACTGAGAGTATCGTCCTTAGCATAAAAGGCAATCGTAGCAACAGGTATATCTGTATCTATATCCATAGTTTTAATAATAGGTTGCATAGCACCTTGAGGCATATAGTCCATATTTCTCATGATTTGATCATAAAGTTTCAAGTCTGCATCTGCTTTATCTTGCCCCACAAAATATTGCACTTGTACTATTCCTACTGATTCCTTAGCAGTTGAATAGATGTTTTCTACCCCTTTTATAGCTCGTATTTTTTTCTCTAAAGGCTCTATGATAACTTTTTGTATCTCTTGAGCATTGGCTCCTGGCATTGCTACAATGACAGCACCACCAGCTACTTTTATTTGTGGATTTTCTTCTC
>Ga0193963_1000902_pt1 | contig 15239 bp, 14 predicted proteins | sample FB_6_MG_FD_140359 | JGI IMG/M metagenome (GOLD analysis project Ga0193963, IMG submission 140359) | Microbial mat bacterial communities from the Broadkill River, Lewes, Delaware, United States - FB_6_MG | ecosystem: Environmental > Aquatic > Freshwater > River > Microbial mats | place: USA...
AAAAAGTTTTTAATTTACTTCAAATCTTTCTTCTAAAATAACTTTTCCATCATATAAAACTTTTCCTATAAAAACATCTCCAATATTAAATGAACCAACACCTGCTGGTGTTCCTGTCATTAAAATATCGCCATCTTCAAAAGATAAAAAAGTTTTTGCTTCATTAATAATTTCTTCTGGTTTGTTAATCATTAATTCATAACCACCTTTTTGTTTTAATTCATCATTAATGAAAAGTTCAACTTCTAATTTTGTAATATCATCATTAAAAAATTCAAACTTTGAGAAAACTGCTGAATTATCAAAAGCTTTAGCTCTCTCCCAAGGAAGACCTTTTTTCTTAAGTTTTGACTGAACTTCTCTTAATGTTAAATCTAATCCAAAACCAACAGCTGTAACTTTTCCTTCTTCAATTAAAAAAGATAATTCAGCTTCATAGTGGCAAGACTCATGTCCCTTTGGAAAAGTTAATTTTGAACTAATAGATGAGTTTGGTTTTAGGAAAAAAACCATCTCATCGGGTGTATCATTGTTTAATTCTTTAATATGCGCTACATAGTTTCGTCCAATACAAACTACTTTTGAGGGGAATAATTGTTGTTCCCCTAATCTAATACCATTCACTAAATTAAACCTCTATTTTTAAGTTTTGCTAATCTACCTTTTGAATATGTATTTCCAGATTTTTCATACCAAACTTTTGCTTTTTGATAATCTTTTGGAACACCATATCCCATTTCATATTGGTAACCTAACCAACCCATTGCATATTTACTATTCTTATCTGCAGCTTTTTTAAACCATTTGAAAGATTCAGTGTAGTTTTTTTCAACACCATAACCTTTTGCATATAAATATCCAATTTCAGATAATCCATAAGCATTACCTTTTGCAGCACTTTTCTTATACCAATACATTGCTTGACCAAAATCTTTTGGAACAGCCCAACCTTGTTTATAGTAATAACCAACTTCATTTTGTGCATATGTATCTTTTTGGAAAGCAGCTTGTTTAAATAGTGCAAAAGCTTTTTTTCTGTCTTTAGTTACACCATTACCAGCATCATAAAGGTAAGCTAATTCTCTAGTAGCAATTCTGTCATTTTGAGTGCTTGCTTTTTGGAACCAGTAAGCAGCATCAACATATTTTTTTGCATTTAAAAAATTAAGTCCTAATTCTCTTTGAGAATATGCATCTTTTTGATTTGCAGCTTTTAAAAACCACTCATTTGCTAATGTTCTGTTTTTTGGTACGATTTTACCAACATTGTAGTAGTAAGCAACCCAGCTTTGAGATTTAGCATCACCAAGTTTTGCTTTTTTCATGTAACAATCAAATCTGTTTTTATTTTCGCCAAATGTTTTACAATTAACTACTTTTAGTTCTTTAGGTTTAACTGTTTTGTTTGAAGTTGTACAACCAGTAAATAATGTAATTGCAACAACTAATATAGATAGATATTTCAAGTTTAACTCCTATTTATAAAATAACTAATATTATATCAAAATTATTTTTTATAGGAGTTAAATAACTGTACTTTATTTTTTAGATAAGAAATGATCTAATGAAAGTTTACCTGCTCCAAATGATGCAAAAATTCCTAAGAATAATAAGTAATATAAAGGAATTTCAAAACCATTATCACCTGCACTAAATCCATTTGTAAAGTGAACAGTAATAATTGCAACTACCATAGTACCAATTAGAGGAAGACTAATAACTCTTGTTAATAAACCTAATGCTAGTAATACAACACCTGCTGTTTCTATTGATGCAACCATATAAACATTTAGAGTAGGGAAAGGAATTCCTAAACTTGCAAACCAACCTGCTGTATCTTCAATACTATTCCATTTGTTCATCGCTGGTTCGAAAAATCCATATGCAATAGTAAGTCTTGCTAATAATAAAAATAGACTTTGGAAGTTGTCTAATATTTTCGCTGAGATTTCATTAACTGCTCTAATCATAATTTATCCTTCTGTTTATGTTAATTAATATTTCAAATTATATAATTATAATATTTACTAAGTGTTTAGTGATATTTAGATTTAGAAAAAAATTATGATTTTAAAGCTTAGATAGACTATATATTGGTGAGTATTAAATTTAAAACTTTGTAAAATTGACTTGTTTTTTAGCTTGTTTTATATAGTATTTGTTATTAATTTTATAAAAAATAACGAAATCAATCAATAATTTATTAGAATTTTTCTAATAAATCATTAATTATAACAGAAGTGATTCCCCAGATAACTTCCCCTTCGTATTCATAAACCCAAATTTTATGTCGTTTATTTCCCCAAGGTTTTTTATAAGTATCTGGTAAACCTAACTCTTCTACTGGAAATAAAACTTCTTTATTCCCTTCATCATCTATTTTAAAAGGTTGTATTTCATGAGAAAGCGTATATTCTTTAGGTTCTGTATTTTTAAAAAAAGATATTGGAATTAGTAAAGTTTTTTCAACTTCATTTTTATCTATTATCATATTCTTTACAGCTTTTCTTTTTACTCTAGCCACAAAAGATTCAATAACAGCACCAATAGGAGCTACATAAGTATCAAGTTGTCCTAATACTTTTATATCTTCTTTTTCTATTCCTAATTCTTCTTTTGTTTCTCTAAGAGCAGTTTGTTTAAAGTTTTTATCAACTCCATCTTCAAATTTACCACCAGGGAAACATATATCTCCCCCTTGTCTTATATGGGCAGCTCTTTTTTGAAAAAGTAAAAAGTATTCACCTTTTATTTTAACTATAGGAATTAATACAGCAGAATTAAAAAATCTTTGTCGGCCTAATACTCCAGGATTATCTGGTAAATTTTTAATAAGTTCTTTTAAATTTTTCTTTTTCATTACACATACTTTATTGATTTAATAGCAGCTATCATAACTTTTATAATTTTTCTTAAGTCTTCATCTTTTATTGTGTAGGCAACAATAGAATAAATTAGTTTTCCAAAAGGTCTAATCCAAACACCATGTTCAACACAATAATTTTGAATAGCTTGAGCATGAGTATTATCTTTTAATTCAATAACACCAATAGCTCCAATTGATCTAATATCTTCAACTAAATACAAAGCTTTAGCTTCTTGAAGTTCTTCTTTAAAAATATTTTCTATATTTTGTACATTTTCTTGCCAAGGTAGTTCTTGAAGTAATGTTAAACTTTCAATTGCCACAGAACAAGCAAGAGGATTCCCCATAAAGGTAGGACCATGCATTAATATTCCCAATGGAGATTGAGATATTGTTTGGCTAACCATCTTAGATGTAATCATAGCAGCCATACTCATATAGCCACCAGTTAAACCTTTTCCTACTGTAATTATATCAGGTTTTACATCTGCCCATTCACATGCAAACATTTTTCCAGTGTGACCAAAGCCAGTTGCAATTTCATCAGCTATAAATAAAACATCATATTTACTACAAAGTTCTCTAACTTTTTTTAAATAAGAAGGATTGTATATTCGCATTCCTCCTGCACCTTGAACAATAGGCTCAACTATAAAACCAGCAACTTCTTCATGATGTTTTTCAAAAGTCTCTTCTAAAGCTTTAATTGATTCATCACAAGAAGAGTCAAATCCAAGTTCAGGAGCTTTTGTAAAAATATGTTTAGGAAGATAAGTTCCATAAATACTGTGCATTGAATTAGAAGGATCACAAACACTCATAGCAGCTAAAGTATCTCCATGATAAGAGTGTTCGCAAGCAATAAATTTATACTTTTTTAATCCCTTAGCTTCTTGATACTGAATAGCAGTTTTTAGTGCAACTTCCACAGAAACAGAACCACTATCACATAAAAATACACTATGTAAACCAGTTAAATCTGCAAGCATTTTTGATAAAGTAGCAGCTTTTTCATGGGCAAGTCCCCCAAACATAATGTGAGGCATAATATCAACTTGTTTTTTTAATGCTTCATTTAATCTAGGATGATTATATCCATGTATTGCACTCCACCACGAACTCATTCCATCTAGAAGTTCAGTGTCGTCTTCTAAAAATATAGAAGTTTTATCTGTTCTTTTTACAGGTAACAACTCAGATTTTGAAGGTAATGAGTTATAAGGGTGCCACACATGTTCTTTATCAATTTCAAGCCAATGCAAAAATATTCCTTAGTCTAATTTCTTATATTTTATCAAATTTTTCGTTTATTATTGATTATTTAGCGTAATAATAAATTCTGCACCTCTATATGAAACTCCCTTGTATTCGTATTTTCTATTTACTATTTCAATTGTTCCATTCATATATTTATTGATAATTTGCTCACACATATAAAGTCCGATTCCTGTACCTTGACTTTGATGCTTTGTAGTGAAATATGGTTCAAATATTTTATTTACAATATTTGCATCAATCCCACCTGCACTATCTTTTATTTTTATAACAGATTTATACTCATTAGAATCAATATCTACAAAAATAAACTTTTCATTTATATTAGTATCTTCTAAGGCATCTTTTGCATTATTTATAATATTCATAAATACTTGAATAAGTTCACTTTCAAAACCTAAAATACTTACACTTTGCATATCTTTTACCACTACAATATTTTCACTTTTTAGTTTAGAGTCTAAAATATTTAGTGTCTTATCAAAAGCACCATTTAAAGAAAATGTTTGCTTATCTTTATCTGGTTTAAAAAAGTACCTAAAATCATCTATAGTATTTGATAAATATTTTGAAGTATCAATAATAGAAGTTAAAGTATTTATTAATAGTTCATCATCTAAATCATTAAGTTGTTTTTTTATTTTTAAACCACTTGCACCTGTAGTTATTACAGATAAAGGTTGTCTCCATTGATGAGCTATATTTTCTATCATCTCACCCATTGCAGCCATTTTAGATTGTCGAGAAAGTATTCTATCTTTTTTGATATTTTCTTCTACTTCTTTTTTAACCCTATCTTCAAGATAAGAGTTTATTCTAATAAGCTCTTTAGTTTTTTGAGAAACTTTTAAATTTAACTCTTTATTCATCTTTTTTAATAAGTTTTGTCTATATAATAAAGCAATAAATACAATCAAAAAGAAAATAAGTATTTGAATTAAAAATTTATAATCATAATCTTTTTCATAATCAATTAAAACCCATTTATTTAGAATAATATTTTTTTCAGTATTACTAACACTTGTAACTGCTTTATCCAAAATACTAAACAATATTTTTTCTTTTTTGCTAACAGCAACTCTTACTTCATTATATTCATCAAGTTTCCCTGATATTTTTAACTCATCAATATAATTCTTTTGAACTTTATATAGTATAGTTGCCATAGTATCAATTTGTGCAAATACTTCTGAATTAGCTACTTTTTCTAATCCTTCATTTAAATTAGAAACTTCTATAAAATCAATCTTAGGATACTTTATACTTAACTCTTCTTTTAGAGCATAACCTTTAATCATAGCAATTTTTTTATTTTTTAAATCATCTAAACTATTTATAAATGCAACATTGTTTTTTGTAACAATTCCATAGGGAACTTTTAAATAAGTACTTGTAAAATTTAAATTCTTTTTTCTCTCTGTAGAAATAGCAGCAGCAGGAATAAAATCACATTTTCCTTCTTTTATAAACTCTAAAGATTCAACTATTGTATTAGTTTGAATAGGAGTAAATTTAACTTTTAGTTTCTTTTCTAAAAGTTTAATATAATCAGCGATAACACCTATATATTCGTCATTTTTCATAAAACTGTAAGGCATAGCATTTGGAAGAATACACATGTTAATATTTTTAGTTTTATTTATATATTCTTTTTCTTTTTTTGTTAGTTTTACTTTTCCTTCTAAATTATTAGAATAAACAAATTCATTAAGATTTATTTTCTTTGAAACTAATCCCATAATATTGTATAAGTCATATATTCTTTGAACTTTAGACTTATCAATTTTTCCAAGTTCTTCTGTTTTAAAATATGAAAGTTTTTCTAACTCTTTACCTTCATAAATAAGTTCTTCTTTTGATAGTTTCTGAGAATTATATTTATCAAAAATAAATTGAGATGTTTCTTCAATATTTTTATAAGCATAATCCCAACCTTTTAAAGATGCTTCTTTAAAAGCTTTTACAGTATTTATATCTTTACTTATTAACTTCTCACTTGTATATAGAAAATCACTATACATATCAAAACCATATTTTTTAGGATCAAATATATTATATTCTACACCTAAATTTTGTAATTCAAAAGGAGCTTTTGAAATATATGCAGAAATAACATCTGTTTTATTATTCAATAAATCATTTATATTATGTGTATGTTTTAAAAAAGTTAAATCATCTAAGCTAACATTATTTGATCTTATCATTGCTTTTAAGGAAACTTCTCCTGCATCATCAATAGTAGTCATAATATTTTTATGCATAAAGTCATTAATTGTATTTATATTAGATTCTTTTGTAGAAAGTAATATTAAAGGAGTTGCTTGAAATGTAGCATATAAAGCTACAACTTTTCTATTTTTTGCACGTTCTAAAATTAAAGTTTCTCTTCCTACTGCAAAATCAATATTATTTAAACCTACTTCTTTAGGTATATCAATACCAAATTTAAAAGGTTTAATCTCAACATCAAGTCCTGCTTTTGCGTAAAAACCTTTTCTTTTTGCCATATAATATCCAGCAAATTGAAATTGATCAAACCATGATAATTGAATAGTCACTTTTTTTAAATTTTGGGCATGTAAAGAAGGGAATAATAAAATAGTGAAGAGTAAAAAAGCTTTATAATATTTTAAGAACACTGACTTCCTTTATAAAAAAATACAGTATATCTAAAAATAATTAAAAACTAAAAAAGGATAAGTTTATTGAATAAATACAGTAATTATAAGATAGAAAAGAGGTTTTCTATCTTTTTTTCTATCTATTCTTCAAGTTTCCATTGTTTATATATAGGAATTATATTATCAATTTCTTCTTGTGAAGCTTTTCTTCTACAAGATAAGAAACCATTTGAACCATCACAAGATTCAAAAGGATATACTGTTGCATATACCCAGTAATAACCACCTGATTTAGTAGCATTCTTAACATATCCTGTCCAAACCTCACCTTTTCTTACTGTATCCCATAATGATTGGAAGGCTTTTCTTGGCATATCTTGATGTCTTACCATATTATGAGGTTGACCTGTTAATTCATCAATTGTATATTCTGCAACTATACAAAAATCATTGTTAGCAAATTTTATTAAACCTTTTTCATCAGTTTCACTAACTAAAAAAGCATACTCATCTAAAACTGTTTCTTGTCCTACTGCCATAATTTTTTCCTATAAAATATTAATTAAATTGTTTACTTTTAGCATCATCAACTAAACCATTTGCCATATCAGAAATTTCACAAGAAATATTATTTACTTTCATAGCTTCATTAGCATTTTCTTGAGTCATCACATCTAGTGTTGAAACCGTATCATTGATTTGTTCAATACCTGTCATTTGTTTTCTAGAAGAATCACTAACATTTTCAATGATGATAATAGTCTTTTCTAAATTTTCATTTAAATCAGAGAATCCCTCAATCATACTATCTGAGATGCCTTTACCTTCATTTGTTTTTGAATTTGCATCTTCAACTAAATCTTTTATTTCTTTTGCAGCTTCTGCACTTCTTGAAGCTAAATTTCTTACTTCTTGAGCAACTACTGCAAAACCTTTTCCAGCTTCGCCAGCTGTTGCTGCTTCTACTGCTGCGTTTAATGATAAGATATTTGTTTGGAATGCAATTTGATCAATAATAGTGATTGATTCATTTATTGATGTAACTTTCTCATTTATTTCATCCATAGCAACTGCAGTTTTTGAAGCTAAATCTTCTCCTGCTAAAACAGATTTTTTAACAATCTGTCCAAGTGAAGACATTTCCTGAGCATTTTTAGTATTTTCTCTAGTAATTGTAGTAATCTCTTCAATAGCAGCAGCTGTTTCTTCTAAAGATGTAGCTTGTTCATTTGCTTTAGAAGCCAACAGTTCCATAGAGTTTTTCATTGTTACTGCATTATTTTCTAAACTTTGCCCATTTTGCAAGTTTTGCTTTGCACTAACAGATAAAGTATCTCCTAACATATTTATAGTATTCATAACATCAAGCATTTCATCTCTTAAGTTATTAGGTATGTTAATTTTTTCTTTAAAATTATCAGCTGAATAAGCTTGAGATATTTGATTAATATTATGCATATTTTTATTTAATTCATTTAGCATATTATTAACAGCATCTTTTAGAGCATAAATCATAAAGTTATTTGATTTGCTTTTTACCTTTGTATTAAATACACCAATTTCTACTTTATTTAAAGTCAAGATGATTTCACCTAAAACTTTCATATCCTCTTTTCTCATTGAATCAGCAACATCTACAAAAGAGTTTAATTCTTTTAAAATAAGACCACTTTCATCGTCTTTTAAATTATCAAGTTTTTTAATTGAATTTTGTCTCATTAGAGTAAAGTTCATTAATTCATTAAAATAAGACTTAAAACTTGAAACACTATCTTTAGCTTTTTTTGATAGCGTGTATAAAATATAGAAAACTATAATTGCAAAAAAGATATTTAAAATAATCAATGACGTGAATAAATCACTCGTAATTGTAAGTGTAATAGCTGTGATTATTGAAAAAGTTAATTGAAAAATCAATACATTTAGCAGTAAAGTTTTTATATTAGTATTTGAAAACATATTCTCTCCAGATTCATAAATAATTTAAACAATTATTTACATATTTATATAAATATTATAAGAAAAGAAAGTGACTAAGTAGTGAACAAAAGAGTGATTTTTTCATGAAAATAAAAATTATTTTACATTTACTTTATAACCTTGACCATAGATATTTACTATAGTTTCACAGGGAAGTTTTTTTCTAAGTTTTTTAATTGCAGTTTTTACTAAATCTACCTTGGAAGCATCGAAAGTTTCCCATATATCGATCAACAATTCATCATAAGAAGTAGTGCTTGAAGTATTTTTAAATAATTTATTTAGTATTTCTACTTCAGTTTTTGTAAGGTTAATAATTTGATTATTTAAAAATAATTCTCTATTTGTATAATTCCAAGAATAATTATCTTTTAATATCAATGTTTCTTTAGATAAGACTTGAAAATTTCTCATTTCATCTTTTACTAAATTGAGTGCATCTTTTAGTTCATTTTTACTTACTGGTTTTACTAAATACTTTGTAAGTTTTAATTCTGCTGCTTGAAGAAGAAATGATGTATCAGTATTACCTGTAAACATTATAGCTTTTGTTGACAAGTCTTTTTCTCTAATCTTTTTAAGTAGTTCTAAGCCATTTAATTTAGGTAAATCAATATCAATAATAAGAATATCAGGCTTCTTTTCTAAATATATTTGATAGGCATTTAAACCATCTTCTGCTTCATATACTTTTTCAAACTTTTGTTTTAAAAAAGCTAAATAATTCTCACGTATAACTTTATCATCTTCTATAAATAAAATTGAAAGTTCCATTTATATATCCTTAGATTTTTATCTTCAAAAATAAACCATTATTTTTATTTTCTGCACTTAATTTACCATGCATACCATCTTCAATAATCATTTTTGCTATATACAAACCAAGACCGCTACCTTTAGTACTCTCTTTTGTTGTAAAGTATGGTTCAAATATTTTAGATTCTAATTCTTTACTAATACCACCTGCATTATCATTTATTGTAATTTCAATACTCTTACCTATCTTACTGAAATCAATATTAATAACTTTATTAGAAATTAATCGCTCTGTAAATACATCTCTTGCATTATTTAAAATTATCAAAAATACTTGCTGTATCTCGCTTGTATGACCTATAAGTTCTAATTCTTTATCTCCAGAAATATTAATAACTATTTCTTCTTTTTTTAGTACTCCACTTAGTATTTTTATAGAGTTTTTAATAGCATCCATAAGTAAAAAAGGTTCAGCTTCTTTTTCTTTTCTTACAAAGTTTTTAAAATCATCTAAGGTATTAGCCATATACTTTGTAATAGATTCAATTTCATCTAGCTTAGTTTCAATATAGTTTTTATCTGAATTCTCTTTATTTGTTTCAAGAGATATAGCAAAAGTCAATGAGTTTATCTGAGCTAATGGCTGTCTCCATTGATGTGCAATATTATCAAACATTTCACCCATTGAAACCATTTTATTTTGATGAAAGATAAGCCTGTTTTTCTTATTAGACTTATTTACCTCATCTTGAACTCTTTCTTGAAGTTCCATATTTAATTTTTTTAAAATTGAGCTTCTATAGTATAAAATTACAAATACAATTACAATCAAGATTAAAACTTTTATAAAAAGTTCATAATCATAAGCTTTTTTATACTCTAAAGAAACCCACTTATTATAAATCTTTTGTTTCTTATCATCAGTTATATTTGACAAGGTTTTATTTAAAATACTTTCTAATAATTTATCATCATTTCTAAGAGCAAATCCAAATGATGATTTTTTTTCAAAATAACCACCTATTTTTAAATCTCCTAAATATTTCTTTTGAATTAAAAAAGCCACATTTTCTAAGTAACCAATTGCTCCATAAACTTCCCCTTTTGAAACTTTTTCTAAGGCTTCTTTCATACTATTTACAAAAGTAACTTTTATAATTAAATCGTCATTGCTATTATAAATTTTTTCAATAACACTATCTTCTAGAAAATTTTTAACTATTGCAACTTTTTTTAGTGATAATTCATTTATATCTGTAAGGAATTTTTCTTCTACCTTTGTTGCTAATACAAGATTTGATTTTATTATTGGTTTTAAAAACTTTATATTTTTATTTTTAGATTCTAAACTAAGAGGCATAAAATCACACTTTTTTTCTTGTATATATTTTATTGATTCATCTAAGTTTTTTGTTTTTACTATTTTTACTAATAAATTCGTAGACTCTTTTAGATAATCAACATATTCAGAAGAGATACCTTCATAGTTTTTATTTATATATGATTCAAAGGGCATATACTCTTCAACTGCACAAATATTAAATCTTGTGTTTGAAATATACTGCTTTTCTTTTATTGTTAATTTATTCTGCTTTTTATTTTCGTCATATATAAAACTATCAAAATCAATTTTATTTTTTGACAGCCCCATAATATTGTATAAATCATATATTCTTTGTACTTTTTCTTTTCTAATTTCACCTAAATTATTAGTTTTAAAATATGCTAGTTTTTTTAATTCTTTTGCTTCAAAGAGTAGTTCTTCCCTACTTAAATTTTGACTGTTATATTTTTTTAAAATTAAATCTACTGTTTCTTCAATATTATCATAGGCATATTTCAAACCTCGTAAACTTGCACTTTTAAAGTTTTTTACTAAAGTAGGATTTGAATGAATTAGTTTTTCACTTGTATATAAAAAATCACTATACATATCAAAACCATGCTTTTTTGGGTCAAAGATATTGTATTTAGTATCTTGTTTTTCTAATTCATAAGGAGCTTTTGAGATATATGCTGACATTAAATCTGTTTTTTTATTTATTAAATCTTGTACATTATGTGAGTGTTTTATAAAGTGTAATTCACTTGGGTTAATTTTCTTAGATAATAACATAGCTTTAATAGATACTTCATCAGAATCTTCACCTGTACTCATCATCTTTTTTCCAATAAAATCATTTACACTATTTATTTGTGATTCTGTAGTGGATATAACAACTAAAGGTGAAGCTTGATAGGTTGCCATCAAAGCTACTATTTTTCTGCCTTTTGATCTATCTAAAATCAAAGTTTCTCTAGCAACACCAAAATCTACTTCCCCTTTGCTAACAGCTAAAGGAAGGTCGTAATTATATTTAAAAGGTTTTATAGTTAAATCTATATTATATTTATTATAAAAGCCTTTTTCTATTGCCATATAGTAACCAGCATATTGAAATTGGTCAAACCATTTTAATTGTAATGTAACATTTTTTAGCTCTTTTGCATTTAAAAAAGATGTAAAAATAAAAAATAATATTATTATCTTATTAAAAGCATGTTTTTCCAATAGTTTCCCTTATATTAATAGCAGAAGTATAGCAAAAAATAATTTAGATAAGCGACATAATAATGACATTTATAATAGTAAAAAATTATTTACTATTATCATTTTTTTATCATACGTATAAATTATAATTTATATCTATTAAAAATAGGAGTTTAAATGGAACATAACGATTTAGAGCTAAAGCATATTGCTACAGTTGATGATAAAAGATTTTTTATCTCTACAATAAAAATGCACGTAAGACATTCATGGTTAAATCAACACAATAATGTTTTTGTTTACGAAACAATGATTTTCAAAAAAGATGGTGACCAAGTAATATACCACGAACCAATTTTCAATAGAAGATACAGCACTTATGATGATGCAATTCATGGACATGAAAATGCTGTGAATACAATTGATAGAATTGTAAGAGAAGGTATTCTTTGTTAAGACTTCATAGGCTTTAAGCCTATGATTTCTCTTTTTTAACTCTTTATTCTAAAATATACACCTATAAATGAATATTTTCTTTTTTATTTATCTCTTTTTAAATTGATACTGAGTATCATAACTAATTTAAAACAGTAATTTCTAGACTTTTTATAAAAAATATAGTCTCATTCTAGTTTTAAGTAAATAAGTTACAAATTGATTACAAGAAAAGATGTACGATGTAAGTAAAAATTTGTCATTATTCCATCGTAATTTATAAAAAGGATTCATATGACATTTATTCCCGTACCTACGCAACTTTTACAGGCTGTAAAATCAAACAATGCTAATAAAGTAGAAGAGATTATCTCAACTTCTGATGTTAAAAATGAATTAATTGCAGAACATGTTGCAATCAATGGAGAAGAATCTTTAACAAATCTTTTACCTCAATTTAAAAGCAAAGGTTTAGTTTTAAATATTCAAGCACTACTAAATATTTAAGAGATAGGTATTCCTTCTCTTTGTAACCAAATACTTATTTCATCTTTACCTTTTTGGTTCAAAGAATAAATACCCTTTCCTCCTCGCTCAAACCAAGAGTAATAGTTGTTATACATAATATCTCTAGCTTTGGGTTCATCTAAAGCTTTAGCTATATCTGAGGCTTTACAATTCCCATGCTCTTCCAAATACAAAGCAACTTTTAGTGCTTTTTGTCGATAAGAAGTAAGAACACCTTTTTTACTAGCCATACCACCAAGATTTGGGTCACCAATTCTGCTTTGAAATTCACCTAATAATTTCTCTTTTTTTTGTTTTATTTTTCGTGGTTTATACTCAGCAGGGTCTAATACTACATCTACTTTATTTTTAACGTGATCAATTAATATAAGACCAAAACCTAACATCTTTAGAAGTTTAAGGGAGAGTTTTTTCTTTTTCTTGAAAGCTTTTGAATCGTGAGGAATACCTATGTATATAGTAGAAGATAAAGTAAGCCTATCTACACCTTGAAGTAATACATCAAGATTAAGTGAGAGTTTTAGCTCAACTATTACAGGAGCTTCTTCACCTCTTACTGCTACAACATCACAATCACAAACTTCACCTTTTACTTCATAGTTTTGAGATTCTAAGTATTGTTTTAGAGGTAGATATAAATCAGATTCTTTCATTATGAGTTCTTTTGTATTTAATTTTCAAGTATAGTATATAAAAATCACTTAATTAGTTTTGTATTTAGGGACATTGTCATAAAAATATTATGCTTAAAACATATAATAAAGAAAAGGAGTTATCATATGTTTATAGCTATTAGTTTTTTTGTTGCAGGGTTTTTACTTATTTTTACGGTATAAATATTCTAATTATATTGATTGTTTATTTGCAATTTCGTTTAAAGCAGCACTCGTTCCTTTAATCATTAAACCACACTCTGTTTTAGCATATGCACATTTTATTTTATATGAAGTATTCGATTTATCAAGTAAAGAATAAGCACTAAAAGATGTTCTAGGTTCTAACTTTCTAGGCCATTTTCCACTGTCTAAAAATATAGGGTAAGTAATTGCACCTCTAGAGTCTGTATCATGATATAATATCCCTATTTCATGAATAGTAATAGCAAATGAACTTAAATTTGTTACAGATATACAGAAATTAAAATCTTGATTTACATTACCTATTGAGAATGCATGAGAAGGAAGAACTTTTAATTTTACTCTATTTTTATCTAAATTATACCATGTATTAATTATTCCTAATATAGCACCAATTATTGCGATAGATAATGTTACTACTTGAAATATTGTAATTTCTTCAATCATACTAATCCTAAATTTATTTTTTTATATTATATTCTTTTCTATTTAAAAATAAATAATATAAAAGTTATTTAAATGATTAGATTTCAAAATAAATCAAGGCGGAGAGGAAAATAAATGTAGGAGCTTACACCTAGTAAGTGAGTACATTTATTTTTCTCGACAACGCCGAGTTATGCAGAAAGATGATTAATTAAATCACCTTTTTAGTGTAGGAAGTGTCTTTTATTTGAGAAATAAAGCGCCATACCAAACTCATTAGCAGCTTCTATAATTTCGTCATCTCTAATAGAACCACCTGGTTCAATTACACATTTAACACCAGCTTCTTGTGCTGCGTCGATAGAATCTCTGAACGGGAAGAATGCTTCAGATGCTAAAGCAGCACCAGTTACATCAATACCTAAATCTTCTGCTTTTCGCAACGCTGCTTTAGCAGCATCAACTCTAGAAGTCATACCCATACCAACAGCAACCATAGCTGAGTCTTTTACATATACAACACAATTTGATTTAGTTAATGAAGCTACTTTATAAGCAATTTCCATATCTTTTTTCTCTTGTGCAGATGCCTCTCTAGTTGATTTTAACTCAGAGTTAGCAACCTCGTTCGCTTCAACTTTATCAGCGTCTTGGTATACAAATCCACCATCAACAATTTTGAAGTTAAAGTCATCATTTGCCATTTCTAACTTAGTTGTACCTTGTTTGAATAACTTGATTCTTTTCTTCTTGTTTAATTCAGCTTCTGCTTCTTCTGTGAAATCAGCAGCGAATACAACTTCTAAGAAGATTTCATTCATCTTAACAGCTAAGTCTAAATCAACAATACCATTAACAGCAACTACTCCACCAAATGCAGAGATTGGGTCACATCTTAAAGCTTGCTCATAAGATTCTAATAATGTATCTTTAATAGCAAAACCACATGGATTTCCATGTTTTAC
>Ga0193963_1000906_pt1 | contig 15218 bp, 10 predicted proteins | sample FB_6_MG_FD_140359 | JGI IMG/M metagenome (GOLD analysis project Ga0193963, IMG submission 140359) | Microbial mat bacterial communities from the Broadkill River, Lewes, Delaware, United States - FB_6_MG | ecosystem: Environmental > Aquatic > Freshwater > River > Microbial mats | place: USA...
ATGGATTAATCAATATGAAGCAACATGCAACAGAACAGACAGTAATCTTTTTTAGTGTAATTAAATGGGTCTTTTTATCATCCTTTATTGGGGTGATTATTGGTGGTATTGTTTCACTATTTCTTAAATCAATCGAATTTGCAGAGTCTCATCAATCTTCTTTACCTTTTGCACACTACTATCTCTTGCCTTTTATGTTAGTTATCACAGTTTGGCTAGTAAAGACTTTCGCACCAAATGCTGAGGGGCATGGTACAGAAAAGGTGATAGAGGCCGTACACAAAAAAGAGTCCAAGATAGATATAGCAGTAATCCCTGTCAAACTTTTCGCTACTATTATGACTATCTTTGCAGGTGGTTCTGTGGGCAAAGAGGGACCTGGCGCTCAAATTGGGGCGGGAAGTGCTTCATTTATCGCTACACTTTTTAAGTTTAGAAAAGCAGATAGAAAGACACTAGTTATATGTGGTATTAGTGCAGGTTTTGCATCTGTATTTGGTACTCCTATTGCTGGTGCTATCTTTGGTGTTGAGGTGCTTATTATTGGTGTGATTATGTATGATGTACTTCTCCCATCTTTTATAGCTGGATTTGCTGCTTTTACCACTACACAGTTTTTGGGTGTAGAATATACATACTTTGATGTGCGTTTTTATCAAGCGATTGCACTAGATATTCCTCTCATTATTCAAGTAGTCATAGCTGGTCTCTTTTTTGGTGCAGTATCTGATATACTTGTAACCACACTCTCTACAACCTCAAAAACTGTCAAAAAAATACCATATAGTCCATACCTCAAAGCCTTTGTAGGTGGATTGATTTTAATCGCCCTTACTCTTATCTTTGGAGAGAGATATTTAGGTCTAGGTATTGGTACAATAGAGGAGTCTTTGCATCCGACTGATTTGGTAGAGGGGCTACCGTGGTATGCATTTTTACTAAAGACTATCTACACATCTATCACTTTGGGTGTGGGTGGTAGTGGAGGTATCATCACTCCTGTATTTTTCGTTGGTGCAACTAGTGGAGAGCTGTTTGGGTATCTAATGGGTGGTGAGCATATAGCCTTTTTTGCTGCTTTGGGGTTTGTGAGCCTACTCTCAGGTGCGGCCAATGCACCTATAGCTGCTACTATTATGGCTGTAGAGCTGTTTGGACTAGAGATAGCACACTATGCAGCCCTAAGTGCTGTAATAAGCTTCCTAATCACAGGACATAGGAGTGTATTTAACTCCCAAAAGCTAGGTATGAAAAAGTCAGCAGCTCTCAATATTAGTGTGGGTGATGATATAGATAGTACAGATGTCCAGTTAGCAGACAAAGAGGCAGATAAGATGAAGAGTATAACCCATAAGATTAATCTAAGAAAAAAAGCGATGTTTCTCAAAAAGACTAATCGCAAAAAGATAAAAAAATAGAAGAGATAAAAAATAATAAAGGAAATTTATGAGAGTATTAATATTAATTTTGATGATAGTTAGCCAGATTTGGGCTTTTAGCTCATTTGAACACAAGAGTATAAATGGACGAGATTTTACTATCATCAAAGAGAGCTATGATATATACGATAGCAAAGGTATGGTGATGAAGCTATATAGTGAAGAGAATAATCAAGATTTAATATTTATGTTGAGTTTGGTAATGGATGATAGCACAGGGACATGCTCCAACAAGAGTGTAGAGAGAGGTACTTACACTATCAAAGACTCCAACATAACACTATATCACTTTTGGGATAGAGTAGGCAAAGCTTATGATGCTCCCTATGGTGCGATGATAGATAACTATATGATAGATAGAGGTGGCAAACTCCATAAACTCTCATCAAAAGTATATATCGAAAGTAGCAGAAGAAACTACGACCCCGAATCTGGTATGAAATATCTATCCAAAACTCCTACAAATCAAAACCAAAGAGATGCTCTAAATAGCTATGTCAAATCTATAGAAAAAAAGTATGAAGCTACATTTGTATATGGTGATGAAGCCAAAAAACTAATCAAAGATGTAAATGATGCGTTAGATAGAGCTAAATGGAAGTGAGTCAAATAAAACTTTAGGATAAAATATGAATATTATAATAGTAGGTGCTGGTAAAGTAGGTTTTAATCTTGCAAAGACTCTATCTGTGGGACACAATATTATAATAATAGATAAAGACAAAGATATATTAGATGAGATGAAAGAGCAGTTGGATGTACTCTCAATCCACGGTAGTGGTGAGAGTGTTGAGATATACAAAAACTTTATAGATATGAAGATAAATCTATTTATAGCTGTCACTAATGATGATAATATAAACTTTATATCTATTTTGATGGCAAATAAGATACTTGATATAGATAGAAGATTTATTCGCTTACAAGATGATATTATGGATGCTGATATACTCGAAAATGATTTTGGTATTGAAAAAATCATCTTCCCAAACAAACTAGCATCTGAAGCTATCGCCTCTTTACTTAAATATCCCAAATCCAATAATGTTAAATTTTTTAAATATACAAGTAGAATACTCTTATCTATAAAAATATCCAAAAATATCTCTCCTCAACTTGTAAAATCATCCAACTTTTTGATTGTAGGTGTCGAGAGGGGTGATGAGTTTTTTATACCTCTTAGTGATAATGACTGTATCGTACAACCCAATGATTTACTCTATATGTTTGGAGTAGAGGAGGATATCCTTGATATCTGTAATCAGCTTGAGGTGGATAATGATAGGATTGATAAGTGTATTATATTTGGTGGTAATAACTTAGGCATAGCAATAGCTAAAGAGTTGTTAAACTTTACTAATAATATCAAGCTTATAGAAAAAAGCGTAGCTCGTTGTCATAGGGCAGATGAGAAGCTAGAGGGTAGAGTATCTATTATCAATACCAAATATAGAGCAGATAGTGATATTGTAGAGAATGAGATGTTGGATGAGGCAGATATATTTATATCAGCACTTGATAAAGATGAGATAAATATAATCAAATGCCTAGAGGCAAAAAATAGAGGGATAAAAAAGGTAGTAGCTATAAATAATGAGATAAGCTACTACAATCTAATGCACTCTTTGGATATTATCGTAGCTAGAGGTCCAAAGATGAGTTCATATAATAAAATTATAGAGGAGATAGGCTCAACAGGTGTCGTCATCAAAAAGATATTTTGTGGGACAAAGGCTATTGTATTTATGCGTAAGATATTCAAAAGCTCTACTCTAATTGATAAAAAAATCAAACCTATATCTCTCAAAGAGTCTATGATATTATATAAAAGAGATGGAGATATGATAAAACTAGAAGATAAGATAACACTACAAGAGGATGATTTGATTATCTCTTTTGCTACGGCTAATGAGTCACAAAAGATAGAGAAGTGGATAAATGGATTATAGAAATATTTTTAAGATACTCTCTCTAATAGGAGTTACTGTATCTTTTATCTTTATGTTGGATATAGTTATTGGGATAATATATCAAGAGCCATATTATAAATTTCTAGTTTATGATGGTATATTTTTATCTGTCAATCTAGCCATAAGCATATATCTATCATCGCATAAACTCAATCTCAAAATAAAAGATAGTATCTTGGTAGTAAATCTACTATGGATACTACTAGGAGTAGCTGGGGCTATACCTCTTGTACTATATACCAATGTATCATTTGCATCTGCATTTTTTGAAGCTATTAGTGGATTTACCACTACAGGTGCTACTGTATATTCTGATATAGAGTCTCTGCCAAATATGATACTCTTTCATAGAAGCCTAATGCACTGGCTAGGTGGTTTGGGTGTGATTGTATTGGGTATTGGTCTTTTGTCTATTATAAACCCTACAGGGAGTCTATCTCTATTTAAAGCTGAATCTACAGGTATCCAACTAGAGAAACTAACTCCCAAAATCAAAGATACAGCTATAAGATTGTGGATTATATATCTGGTATTGACCATTTTAGATATGCTATTTCTCAAATTTTTTGGTATGAGTTGGTTTGATGCTATCAATCATGCATTCTCCACCATATCCACAGGAGGGTTCTCTACCAAAAACAACTCACTGGGATATTTTCAAAATGATGGGATAATATGGACAACCACCATATTTATGCTAATAGCAGGTATCAACTTTATAGCCCACCTAAAGATACTACATAGAGACTTTAGTGGATATAAAAATGAGGAGATAAAGTGGTATCTGTCGATATTTCTCATACTATCCATATCTCTATCTATCGTCCATATAGATATGGTAGGAGATGATTTTTATGATGCTCTAAAACACTCAGCCTTTACTATATCATCTGTGATGACCACTACAGGGTTTGCAACTATAGATTATGGCTCATGGTCTCATCTCTCTATAGCTATCATATTTATAGGTATGTTAATAGGAGGAAATACAGGCTCAACAGCAGGAGGCATAAAAGTAATTAGACACATAATAGTATTCAAAACACTCTTCTCTGAATTTAAGAGGATACTATACCCAAATACCCTCATATCTGTATTTGTAGATGGTAAGAAGCAAAAAGATAGAATACTGCTATCTACATTTGGATTTTTTACTCTATTTATGATAACCACAGGAGTAGTAACTATATATATCTATATGAGAGGTTTTGATGCGATGACTGCCATATCAGGAGCATTTGCGATAGTTGGCAATATAGGGCCTGGATTTTCACTCGTAGGACCTTCTGATAACTTCTCATTTTTTAGTGATTTTGATAAGATATTTCTCTCTATAGCTATGATAATAGGTAGATTAGAGTGCTATACAGTTTTGATACTATTTAGTAGCTCATTTTGGAAAAAGTTTTAACTAGATGTTATTTGTTTCACTTAAATAGGAGTCACAACCACCCTCACACCCTCATACTCACAATATATATCTCTATCTTTATAATCAAATGCCTCTTTTGTTTTTATAAATTTAATGCCATTGGGTGGTATGCACTCTAGTGGGAAATTATCTTTGAGGCTTCCTATGTTTATGGGGAATTTACTTGTGTTTAGTACCCAAAAATCTGTGTGGTCTATATCATCTGTGTTTTGTACCTTTACTCCGTGTTTGTGACAACTTGCAAAGCTCTCTAGTATAAAAATATCGTGATAGAATGTATCTTCTACTCCCTCTTCTAGTAGCACACCCATTGAGTTTCTTGATACGAAGCCTACTATGTCTATATTGTCTGCTGTGCGTTGGTTTATTATGGTGTATAGCTCTTTTTTGTCTTTTATATCCTCCATACCTTTAAAGGAGTGATATGCGTTTATGTGTCCTTTCATAATGCTAGTCTCAAACTCTTCAAAGTATTTGTACTCTGTATATATCTTTTTGTTTTGTATCATCTTTGATATTCCATCGCCCATCTTTTTGCTTTTGTCTATCACTTTACAATCTATGAGTGGGTCTATATGTTTGGTCTTTAGGATACCTAGATGAAAAAATACCATATTGAGTTTATCCCCTAAAAAGTTGAAAAACCTAGAGAGGGGGTTATCTGCACCAAACCACTTCTCTAGTAGGCTCAAAAAATAACTCAATGCAAATACTTGCAAGATAGGTGCTAACCACGAAGAGGCAAACCATGATGATATCCAAATAAAAAATTTGCTAGAAAATAGTAAAATCCCCTTTAGGATGCTCTCGATTATTAGTTTAAACTCTGCAAACAAAAATAGATTATCAAGATAACCGATAAAGTGGACACTCCATAGAAATATAACCGAACCTACTAATATCATAATGAGATTTTTGAGTTTTGCTTTGAGGTTGAGTCTCATATAGAAGCTCTTGACCTCTATTAGCCCCTCTGTGAGGTGGTCTATGATATTCTCTTTGACCCATACCATAAGCACACTATCCATAAACCATCTTTTGATGATAAGTATAAGGGCTTTTATGAAAGTTAGTCCCTTAACAAAGGCTATGATTTTGAGCTTAGAAGCAAACCAAAGAGAGAGGATACTACCCTTGAAGACTAATGCTACAGCAAACATATACCCCATCAACCACTCATAAGATATGGGGTGTATATATTTAAGTATATAGAGAGTAGCCACAGGCACGATAATGGCTATAATGGCTTTGTATCTTCTTCTCATGGCTTCTCCTCAAATGAGTATAAGTTTACCAAATATAGCCATAAACTTATGCCATTACACCTCATCTTTCTTTGAAAACTTCAAATATAGTATCGGTAGGATGATAAGCGTAAGTAGAGTCGAGCTTATTAGACCATTTATGACAACTATCGCTAGAGGTCTTTGTATCTCAGACCCTGGTCCTGTGGCGAAGAGTAGGGGGATTAGTCCAAATGCAGCTATAGTAGCAGTCATTAGGACTGGTCGGAGTCGTTTTACCGAGCCCTCTATTACAGCATCTTTTAGTTTTGAGCCATTTTGGATTAGGTAATTAAAATAGTTTACTAATACCACTCCATTTAGTACGGCTATTCCTAATAGTGCTATAAATCCAACAGAAGCTGGGACTGATAGGTACTCTCCACTTAGGTATAGTCCTATAAATCCTCCAATAAGTGCTAGAGGTACATTTATGATGACTATTGTGGCTTGGGTTAGTGAGCCAAATGAGACAAAGAGTAAGATATATACCAAAAATAGGGCTAGAGGTACTATGATAGATAGTCTAGCAGAGGCTCTTTGTTGGTTTTCAAACTCTCCACCAAATGTTAGGTAGTATCCAGCTGGGAGTTTGAGGGTTTTTTCTATTTTATCTTTGGCTTCATCTACGAAGCTTACTAAGTCTCGCCCCTCTACATTGGATTGGACTATTGTTTTCCTATATCCGTGTTCGTGTTCTATTTGGACGGGTCCTGCGTTTGAGACGAACTTTATGAAGTTGCTTATAGGGATAGATTTACCATTATCTAATATATATTGGAGTTTTTTGATTTTATCTAGTGAGTTTTGGAGGTTTTCATCCCCTTTTACCATTAGATTGATACGACGCATCCCCTCTTGTATTATTCCTACTTGTTTGCCTGTTATCATTACTTTGAGGAAGTTGTTTAGCTCTTGTTGGGTTATATTGTGATATGCCATAGCTTTTTTATCAAACTCTAACTCAAAATACTCTACACCATCATTAGCCTTTTTATATACATCACTACTCCCCTCTATAGACTCTAGTATAGATTTGATTTGGGTGGCTATCTCTTCAAGTACATCGTTGTCACTACCGAAAATATCTATAGCCAAATCACCTCTTACACCTGTTAGCATCTCTGATACTCTCATCTGGATAGGTTGTGTAAATCCATACTCTATTCCTACAAACTCATCTAATACTTTTCTTATCTCTTCTACTACGAACTCTTTTGAGGGTTCTCTCCACTCCTCTTTGGGTTTGAGTACGAGAAAGGTATCTGTATCATTTAGTCCCATTGGGTCTAATCCTAGCTCATCACTTCCTGTTCTTGCTATTATATCTTTTATCTCAGGTACTTTTGAGAGGAGCTTTTTTTGTATCTTTAGATTGAGTGCTAGAGACTCTTTGAGTGAGATAGAGGGCAACATCTCCACACCGATTATGATACTACCCTCATCCATTGTTGGCATAAAGGCTTTTCCTGTTTTGGAGGCTAAATAGAGCGAACCACCAAATAGTAAAATTACAGATAGTATAGTGAGCTTGTAGTATCTCAAAGCTATTAACAAAGAGGGTTTGTAGAGTCTAGTAAGTCCTCTAATAAGAAGTGACTCTTTATCTTCTCTTTTGGAGAGTATAAATGAACTCAACACTGGTATAAGTGTCAATGCCAAAATCAAAGATGAAAATAGTGCAAATATAATACTAAGGGCTACTGGTCTAAATAGCTTCCCCTCTAGTCCCTCTAGTGTAAGAAGAGGCATAAATACAATGATAATAATAAGCACTCCTGTAACTATAGAGGGAGCCATCTCAATGGTAGCTTCATATATGATAGTTACTTTGTTTTTTCTCTGCTGATTTGGATTGCCTAGTTGTGCTGTGATGTGTTCAACGACCACGACGGCTGAATCTACCAATATACCTATAGCTATGGCTAATCCTCCTAGACTCATAAGATTGGCAGTGAGTCCAAAATACTCCATTGCGATAAAACTCATCAAAAGAGCAAAAGGCAAGATAAGAGCCACACTCACAGCAGAAGCGATATTTCCCAACATCAAAAGTAGTATGACCATTATAAGTATGATAGCTTCATAGAGTGCATTTTTGACAGTATCTGTGGCTAGATTTACAAGCTTGGAACGGTCATAAAATATATCTATAGTTGTACCTTGTGGTAACATTTTGCCTAGTTTGGATAGCTCTTCTTTGACTCCATCCAATACTATAGCCGTGTTGCTACCTTTGAGTCCCAAAACAAGCCCTTGGACTGCTTCACCATCTCCGTTTTTACTTACAAATCCTGCACGAGATATAGAGCCATACTCTACTGTGGCTACTTCACCTATTGTTATGACTTTGCCATCCTTTTGGGTTATTGGTAAGAGGCTTATATCATCTATTGTTTTTAGTTGTCCTACGCTTCGTACCAATATACTCTCTACTCCTTGTGATACTCTACCTGCTCCGTCATTTTGGTTATTGGCTTCGAGTGTTGCAAATATCTGTGATAGTGTGATACCCATACTCTGCATTTTGTTGAGGTTTGGGGTGACTTGATAAGTTTTGACTTTACCTCCTAGTGCGTTTACCTCTGCTACTCCACTAATAGAGCGAAGCTTGGGAGAGATAATCCAATCAAGAAGCGTTCTTTTCTCTTCAAGTGATAGAGTATCAGACTCAATAGTAAACATCAAAATATCACTCAAAGGTGTAGAGATAGGTGCTAATCCACCCTCTATATTGGCAGGGAGTTCATCTTTTATATCACTAAGCCTCTCACTCACTTGCTGTCGGGCCCAATATATATCTGTGCCATCTTCAAAGTCTATAGTTATATCACATAGTCCATATTTGGAGGTAGAACGCATCATAGTCTCATAAGGGATACCCAACATCTTCATCTCTATGGGTACTGTTATGCGTGACTCTATCTCTGCTGGTGTCATACCACTTGATTTGATTATTATCTTCACCTGTGTAGGTGATATATCAGGGAACGCATCTATGGGTAGCTCTTTATAAGCTTTGATACCAAAGCCTAAAAGAACTAGAGCCAACAGAGATATAAATAGTCGTTGAGAGAGGACAAATTTAATAAGCTTATTCATCTTATTCTCCTAACATATTTTTGAGGATAGCTAGAGAGCTTATGGCTATCTCATTTTTGAGTAAGGCTGAGGGTTTTACAAAGTAGTGAGTATCATCTTCTGCTAATATCTCAATCTCTAAAGAGCTATAACCATTTGGATTTTTGACAAATACTATCTGTTTTTTGCCATCTTTTATTACAGCTGTTTTGTCTATTTGGAGAGTATCTCGCGATAGTTTGATAGTAGCATTGGTCTGAAGTCCTGAAAATAGCTCTATATCAAGAGGAAGCAAAAAACGCACGACTCTTGTTTGGTTTCGTGGATTTATGATAGGAGATAGTTGGATAATTGTGGTATCAAATGTGACATTTTCTAGTGAAATCTCTACCTTTTGACCCTCATATAGTCCTATAGTTCTTTTGGCCTCTATTGAACTCTCTAACCAAAGAGAACCTTTTTGTTGTATCACAAAGATAGCATCTGAGGGAGATGTACTCTTACCAGTAGTGGCTTTGAGATTGATTACTCTACCATCTACAGAGCTTTTTAGCTTTATTATAGGAGAGAGTTTGAGATGTTCAAATAACTCCGATATAATCTTCTCATCAGCACCATAGCTTCGGAGTAGGGCTTTTGATGATGATACTTTGATTTTGGCTATATTTAGCTCTGAGTTTGCAGTTACACACTCTTTTTGAGGGATTATCTCCTCTTTACAGAGCATATTTTTTCTTTTGGAGATACTCTCTTGATGACGCAAATCTATAGTATTGGCGATGGCCTCTTGTTGTGCCAATAACCACTGGCTACTTGTGAGATGTACCAAAATATCACCCACTTTGACCTCTTGATATTTGGCTATATTTAGCTTTTTGATATTGGCTTCAAATGGCAAAGATATAGTATGAAGTAGGGTAGGGGGAGTTACAACTTTGGTCACAAACTCACCTAGAGGTATCTTGGATACCTGCTTTGGTTTTTGGACTTCTATCTGCCAGTTTTGCTCTTGAAGTGGTGTGAGAGTTATATCTTTGGCTGTGAGTGTTAGTGTAAATGGTATTAGTAGTATAAGTAGTTTTTTCATTAGTTATCCTTTATTTCGCTAAGTGTATAGAGTGTGAATAGTCTTGTATAGTATCTCTTTTGTGTATCAAAAAGCTCTTGGTTTAGTTGGTGGTACTGTTGCCTACTAAGTAGATACTCTACTACCGAACTCTCTCCTAAGTCATAACTCTTTTTCATCAAAGGCAAGAGATTTTTTCTATACTCATAGATACTCTTTTGTATAGATTTTATCATCAAAGCATCGCTTTTGAGGCTAGATTTGAGAGATTTGAATATAGCTTGTTTCTCTATCATACTCTGTGCATACTCTGCTGATAGGGTAGAGTGTTTGTACATATCAGAGGCCCTTTTTTGTTCTGCTTTGCGTGAAGTGAAGTTTAGAGGGATAGAGAAGCCTATGCTATACTTGTCTATATCTATCTCCTTGTCATATTGCAAAGATAGATTTATATAATCAATCGCTTTGGAGTCTCTTTTGAGTGCTTCTTGAGTGCTTTGTAGCCGTTTTTGTTGAGCTTTTTTGGATATATTAAATCTATCACTACCTATAGATACTCTTTGTCTAATAGGGTACATATCACTACATGATAGGTAGCTATCTGCTCTATAGTCTATGCGACTAAGTATAAATACCCTCTGTTTTGCTATCTTTTGGGCTGTTTTTATACTTTGTAGTTTGGAGTATAGACGGTTTTTCTCTATATCTAGCTGTAGTATTTCAGATTTTGAAATCTCTTGATACTTATAGGCTTTTTGCTTTTTTCTGTATAGCTTGATAAACTCACTATAGCTCTTCTGGACAGTTTTGTAGTTTTTATAATCAAGACAGTGTTGGTGATATAGATTTTTGATACTATTAGTAAAACTCAAAACACTCTTTGACTCATCTAATATATCAGCTTCATTTTCGAGTTGAGTTATCTTCTCATCTTGTCTGTTGGTATCTCCCCATGGGACTTTTTTGGATACTCCGATTGAGTATTCATATTGAGTTTTTAATCCTTTTGGATAAGCTTTTGTGGTTGTTCCATATAGTTCAGCAGGGTCGGATGCACTATCTGAGAGGTTTTTTGCTCTTAGATATAGCCTCTTTTGGACTATCTTTTGGGTAATTGGGTGGTTACTATCAATAGATGACAGTATATTTTCTAATCTTAATGAGGAGGCAAAAATAGACTCCATCAATAGTATAGATATAATAATAGTTTTCATAATATTCTCTTTTTATAGTTATAGTAAAGCATAGTTTGATACTCTCAAACGACTAATTTGGGATAGTTTAAAATGGGCAGTAGTGTAGGTTTATATAATGGGTGGTTTTATGGTATTTTGCTTAAATGGAGGTGTATATTGAACTAATTTGATAGATATAAGCTCTCTTGATATAGCTATTGTATATTTATTGATATTAACTTCTATAATAGCTATAAAGTGTAGAAGTTGGTGAATATTATTTGTCTCAAAACACTCTGTTGAGCTATTTTGAGTCTGAATATAGTTCATCGCATAACCATCATGACCCTTTTGTATAATATATAAAAAAGAGTCATGAAAAGTATTAAAAGAGAGCATAAATAACATTATATATATGATATTATTTCGCACTCTATATCCTTTACTTAGTTTACTTCAACTTCTACAGCAGTGCTTTCCCAAATACCATGCTTTGTACAGTATCCATGAGCTACTAACTTAAGTTTCTTACCTGTTGGTATGATAGTAAATTTAGTTGTGTTGTGAGCTTTTATATTACCTAAAGTACCAGGTATATAGGTAGCTTGTGCTAATTTAGTCTCACCATCAAATAGTGTAATAGACTCAATATAGTGGTCGAAATCATCAGGGTGAGTATATTCATTACCCATTGTTACAGTTACCTCAAATGGCTCATTAGCAGTTGCTGTGTTTGCACAAGTGATAAATGGTGAGTGTCTATCTATGTAATCTTTTTTTGCCTCTCTATCTATCTCTGAGATGTCTGTGTATTTGTTGATTTTTGGCATGTTATTTCCTTTGTTTAATTTTTATATAAGATGATTATATCACAAATAAAATTAAATAGGATAAAATTTATCTTAATTAGATAGAGGTTTTTGATAAATTTTAGGAAAAATGATAGTTATATTTAAAAATATCAAAAATTTAATCTCAAAAACGAAAAAGTTATGCTATTCTTAGATAGTTGGCATTTTATGATGAGCTGTTAGATTTGATTTTAACACTTAGCTAACATTATAAAATGTATTATTTTAATTAGAGAGAATAGGAGAATGTTATGTTTAAGAGAGTTGTAGTTATTGGTTTATCTATCATATTTGCAAGTTCATTAAATGCAAGAGAGATTACAGATGGTGAGACATTTGTTGGTTTGGAGATGGGGTATGTAGGTGTGCAAGGTGACCGTTCTCTTGGAGGGGTAGTACCTGACCCTAACCATACCGATAGTAATCTAGTCTATGGTATTCGTATAGGTACTCAAAATGATGAGTGGAGAGCAACATTTCTCTATAACTACTACGATAATCCAGATAGTGACCAAAACTTTGAGATGGGACTATTTACACTAGACTACTTCTTTATGCAAGGTGAATCATCTACAGCTTCTATATTTAGACCATACTTAGGACTAAATCTAGGGTATGGAAACTATGAGAGTAGTAATGTACCAAATATAAATGGCTATCTCTATGGTGGTCAGACAGGATTGGTGGTGGATATAAATGATGATGTGGATATAGATTTTAGCTATAGACACTCATTCTCTAGTGAAGATCAGTTTAACCATATAGGTGGATTTATCTTCGGTGTAAATTACATATACTAATGATGGTTTTACAAAGGAATTAATTATGAAAAAAAATATTATATACGCACTCTTTACTATTATAAGTATCTTTATACTATCCTCTTGTGGAGCTGATACAAAAATTGATGGTGATAGTGGTGCATCTAACTTAAGTGGTACTATCATATCAAAACTAGATAAAGTTCTTGTAGATGATAATAGTAGTAGTATAGAGTTAGGATTAAACTTATCTAGCACTTATGGTAGTGGAGTTATAGATACTTTGAGCAACTTTGATTTAACATTAGAGGGGTGTGATATTGTTGCTAATAGCTTAGATGCTAACCCTACTACTTTAGTATTTGACAAAAGTAACTCAACTAACTACATACTCTTTAGTGCAAAAGTAACAGAGCCAAACTGTACTCCTACAGGATATAGAGTTACTGCTAATCAAGAGTTATCTGTAGCTGGACAGTCTTTAAAAAATACATTTGATACTACAATGAAGCCTACTGGGTTAGTGGATTTAAATAAATCAACTATAGAAGATGTAGCAACAGTAGATGGTAACTATAGCTTTTTTAATGTACCAGCTCCTATGTTAGTAGATAAGGTAGAGACGCAGTACCCTATTAAAGTTCAGCTTATTGATGATAAGTTAGAAGGAGTATCAGGCAAAGAGATTGTGATGAAAGCTTATGATGTTAGCCGTGGTACTGTAGAGAGTATGAAAGTATCTACAGATGCCAATGGGTTTGCCACATTTACCTATACATCTCCTGCCTCTTTAGCTCCTTTAGATGGACAAAATATAATATTGACGCTAACATATACAGCAGATGGAAGTACAGAACCTACTTTAAGTACAAATATCACACTCTACTTTAATGCTACAGTTGTTACACCCAACACTTATAAGTTTGAAAATCCAACTTCGATTATAGTACCTACTCCTGCTACAGAGTATGAGCTTAGTATAGATTTGGTAGATGATGCAGGTGTTGGTATAGCAGGAGAGAGAGTAGAGATTACAAATTTACCTACTACATTTGGTTCACTTAGCTCATCTTTTGCTACTACCAATAGTGCAGGTAGGGCTATATTTACATATACTTCACCTGATAATCTAGCTCCTGTAGATGGACTATCTACAACTCTAACTTTTAGCTACCTAGATATAAATGAGAATAAACTTACAACATCTGCAACTATTTTTGTGAATACAAGTCTTGCAGAGAGTTCAACATATACTCTAGTAAATGAGACGACTCCAATTAAAATCACCTCTGTAGGACAGGTAGATATAATTACTATAAATCTAGTTGATAGTTTAAATGTGGGAGTAAGTGGTAAAACTATCATAGCCTCTACTCCAACATTTGGGAAGCTAACATCTGCTAGTGCCACTACCAATAGTGCTGGATTGGCATCATTTACATATACAGCACCTGATAATCTAACAGGTCTTACCTCCTCAACTATAAAGCTAATATATACAGAGGATGGAACTTCGTTGAGTAAAGATATAGTTATTGATGTAAATACTACATCCACATTACCAGTTACTACAGAGTATATGTTGGTAAATGAGAATAATATAACTATAAATACAGCAAATCAACAAAAAGAGATAGCAGTTCAACTTATAAATAATGGCATACCTATAGTAGGAAGCAGTATCATAGCAAAGGCAATTCCATCACAGTTTGGACGGATTGAAAATGTTAGTGTCACTACAGGTGCAGATGGATATGCTAGATTTAACTATATAGCACCAGCTACACTTACCAATGGTACTCAACCTTTGGAGTTAGCATATATAGATGATAAGGGTGCAGAGACTACTGTAACTGTAACTATAAGTGTGGTAAGTGACTACTCAGCATACACTATAAGCGTAATGCCAAAAGATATAAATGTAACTAATGCAGATACTACAAGCTCTCTAAATGTATATGTCAAAGACAATCTAAACAGACCAGCTGAGAATATAGCAGTATCCCTAGATTATTTCAATCAAAGCTTGGGTGTAATGGACAAATATACAGGTACAACAGATGTCAATGGAGCTTTGAGCTTTATCTATACATCACCAAAGAGTATAGATGCTCTTGATGGTAATGTATCATATTTTAATATATATCTAAATGAAGACCA
>Ga0193963_1000908_pt1 | contig 15198 bp, 9 predicted proteins | sample FB_6_MG_FD_140359 | JGI IMG/M metagenome (GOLD analysis project Ga0193963, IMG submission 140359) | Microbial mat bacterial communities from the Broadkill River, Lewes, Delaware, United States - FB_6_MG | ecosystem: Environmental > Aquatic > Freshwater > River > Microbial mats | place: USA...
ATAATGCGTCAGCAAGTAGAGTCAAGAAAAAATTTTTTGACTCTTTTGTGAAAAAAAACTGCCTCTGAGGAAAAAGTCAGTGCAGCCTAGACAGGCCGCTCAATTTTCGTTGTGGACTGATCCACGATGAAAAAAGAGATCAGCGCGTCTGCTGTTATTAAAAAACAAATTGAATCTGAACGCTTTTTTTTTTAGACTGACGTAAATTCATGCAGTTTGCTTTCCCAAAAAAATTAGAGTATTGGAGAAACGATGGAGAAAAAAACTTCAGACCGGTTTCTAAGCTTTATCCAAGAAAACCATCCGGACGAACAAAACGATGAACACGTCAGCCTGGAAAAAAACTTCAAGACGTTGACGGATACGCTGCCCATCGGTATCCTTTTAACTTCAGCAGGAGGAAACATAATAAACCTAAACCCCGAAGGGCTTCAGATGTTAGGTTACAGTTCTGTTGAGGACCTTTCCCACATCCCTATTCAAGCGTTGTATTACAATAAAAAAGACCGGGATATTTTTTTAAAAAAAATGGAAACAAGGCGGGTCAAGGATCTGGAGATACAATTTAAGAAATCCGATGGCAGCGCAATTTGGTGCTCCATTTCTTCCGTCAGCCTGGAAACCAGCCCCAGAGGGCGTTATTTCATTACCTCGCTTCTCGATATTTCCAAAAGAAAAGAAATGGAGCAAGAGAAGTCCGACCTTTTAATCCAGTTAACCCAGACCGATAAACTGGCCTCCATCGGGCAGCTTGCAGCCGGCATCGCCCACGAAATCAATAATCCGGTGGGATATGTCACCAGCAATCTGAACACCCTGGAAGAATACCTGTCCGATATTCGAAAGCTCATCGCACTAGATCAAACCCTGATCAAACGTCTGGATGAAATAACACTTCCCGAAGCGTTGGCAAAAAAAACCGAAAAAATCCATGAATACGCCCGGGAGATTGACCTTAATTTTCTTCAGGAAGATATGGATGAACTCATAAAAGACTGCATTGACGGACTGGACCGAATCAAAAAGATCGTCATAGATTTAAAGGACTTTGCCCACCCCGGTAAAAAAGATATTGAACCCGTGGATATCAATGCCTGTATTGAAACCACCCTGAATGTGGCGGCCAATGAGTTAAAGTATAAAACAACGGTACATAAAGACTTGAAAATTGTTCCCCTGATCAAAGGCATCCCCCAACAACTCAACCAGGTTTTTTTAAATATATTAGTAAACGCAGCCCAGGCCATTGAAAAAAAAGGGGAAATCAGAATCAAGACATGGCAAAAAAACAACGACGTATTGCTTACCATTTCAGATACCGGTTGTGGTATAGACCCGGAAAATATATCTAAAATTTTTGATCCTTTTTTCACCACAAAAGAGGTGGGCAAAGGTACGGGATTAGGTATGAATATCGCTTATAATATCATTCAGCAGCATGGCGGCAGCATTGCCGTTAAAAGTGAAAAGGGCAAAGGAACAACATTCACCGTCAGTCTGCCCGTTTCCGAAGACACAGAATAAACCCTTTACCGAAAAACCGTCCGCTCAAAGCAGACAGCGTCAGAATATATACCTGATTATCTACGCTTAGATCGAACTTAACCTGGCTGGTTTGCGATTCAAACGCAGGTAAAAATTGTTTCATCACATCTTTGGGAAAATAATCCGCCAAAGAATTTCCCACAGTGATCATGCGGTCGTTTATTTTTAATTTTTCAGCCTGCCGGTTGATCAGTATAATTGTCCGTTCATAACTTACGCCCATGGCTGCCACAGGAAGCCCGTGAAAAAGCACCCGTGTCAGCTCAAGGGCCTGGTTCTGGAGTTCCAGTTCTCTTGTCCGCTGCTTGATAATACTTTCAAGGTCCTTATTAATTTGTTCCAGTTCTTTATTCTTTGCGGCCAGCATAAGGTGCAGGGACTGGTTTGACTGAAGCAGCTCATATCGTTCAAGGGCCTTTCTGATCTCCTGTTTAAGATCGTCATCGTTCCATGGTTTTAAAAGAAACTTGTAAATATGGCCCTCATTTATTGATGCTTTAATGGAGTCTATTTCAGTATACCCGGTCAGAAGAATTCTTATGGTTTCCGGATGAGATTCCCGGACCTTGGCAAGAAATGAAATCCCTGACATATCCGGCATCCGGTGATCTGAAATCACCAGGTGAATGTCCCGGGATGCCAGGATCTTTAATCCATCTTCTCCATTTGTTGCTGTCAACAAATCAAACTTTTCTTTTCGCAGCAAGCGCTTTAAAGAGGAAAGGATTTGTTTTTCATCATCGACACAAAGTATCGTGTGCTTTGGCGTACATTCCATCACCTGGTGTTCCATCCCGTTTAAAAATATTGATATGAAGTCCCAATAACGGCCATGGCCGACCTGGTCTTTCACCGAGGTCTCGCCAAAACAAATCATGAAAGAAACTAACTGGTTAGTTCTGTTCTTTCATATAAAGTTGTTAAGTCAGCCCATGGCTGTTATAAAAAAAACGCCCATGCATCATCAATCAAAACCTCAACCTTGGGAAACCATTCAGGCGCCGTTTCAATCCAAACACTCAACCGTTTTCTGGCATAGGGATCAAAATATGCATACTTAATATTTCCCGGTGATCTGTTGTTGTTCAAAAAATCCGGATAATAGCTGTTAATAATCCCATTCGCCGTATTTACGATGATGCTTTCATCGAAAAAAGTCGCGCCGGGTTGAATGGCATGATGAGAATAGACTGTATTGGCCAGATGCGCTGGAATCCCCCATTTTTTTATAATAAAATATCCGACTTCGGAATGACAAGCCGGCAGTATTTTTTTTTCTGCGTCCAAATAAACCAGATCATTTTGGCGGGCATGTTCAATCACCTGAATAAAATCATCGGGGAAATAATGCGCCAGCATCAGTTTACCCATGTCATGGAGTAGTCCGCAGACAAAGCATTTTTCAGGGTCCCCAATTCTGGTCTTCTCCGCCAAGTACCGGCTAAGAACCGCAACGCCAATGGAATGCCGCCAAAAACGGTCAGCATTGAAGTGCTTATTTGCTGTTTTTTCAAACAGGTGATCCAAAATATTAAAGGTTGAAAGGGATAGGACAATATTTCGTATGGCGTCGAACCCCAAAACAATGGCAGCCTCATTGGTGGTTGAAATTTTCTCCCTTAATCCGAAAAAAGCGGAATTTACCAGCTGGAGCATTTTAAACACAATGGCCTGATCCTTTTCGAGCACTCTGGATAAAGAATCATTTGTTGTGTTTGGATCATTGAGCATTTCATTTACTTTTGTTACAATTGACGGCAAAGAAGGCAAATCCCGAATCTTTCCAAATCGCTTTAGAAATCCTGCTTTTGTTTTATTCAATTAGGGTGCCTCTAAAAACTTATTACTGATTTGTATGAAAGTTCCAATAAGTTACTGAATTACTTTCATGCTTTGTTGTGGGTTGAGTCTGGGTGTTGATAGGCCAGATCAGCCCATGGCTGTTATTCAAACGAATTTTACATAAATGATATGGAAAATATGACATTAATCTCAATTTTTGTAAAGTATGCATCATTCGCTTTAAGCCGCCTCTTGACATTAACTTTTTGATACGGAAACCATTCCTATGAAAGATATCCTTTTTGTTGATGATGATCTCAAATGCCTGGCAAGTTTAAAACGAATATTACGCAAATATGCCGCAAACTGGAGATTCCATATCGCCCAAAGCGTTGATGAAGGTATTAACCTCATTCAGGGCAAAAAAATAGATCTGGTGATCTGTGATATTCTGATGCCTGAAAAAGACGGGTTTGAAATGCTGAAAACACTCAAAGCCGACGAAAAAACAAAATCCATTCCAGTGGTGATGCTCACAGGGATGCATGACTCAAAATTAAAACTTAAAGCACTAAGCATGGGCGCTACAGATCTGCTCAATAAACCCATTGAAAAGGCAGAACTGGTCACAAGAATCAGCAACGGGCTGAAAATAAAAGAGTACCATGACCAAATTCTTGACCAAAACCTTTTTCTTGAAAAAAAAATACAGGAAAGAACCCGACATGCCATGATGGCTGCAGAGATCGGCTCGATTCTTGTCCAGGGAACGGATATCAATGAAATGGCCGCTAAATGCTGCGGTGCCATCGTCCATTATCTTGATACTGCATTTGCCCGAATCTGGATTCTGAATGATGAAAACAACCAACTTGAACTGATCGAAAGTGACGGGATATGTACGCCTCTTGACGATAAGCATTGTATTGCCTGTCCCGGCTATTTAAAAATTGAGAAAATTGTCAAAGAAAAGAGAGCCGTACTTTCCAATTCAATTGTGGAAGACCCCGATATTGATGATCAAACGTGGCTAAAAAAAGAGAGCATAACGGCATTTGCCGGCCATCCCCTGATTGTGGGGGGACGAACAATGGGGGTTGTGGCAATGTTTTCAAGACGACGACTTGAAACAACGGAACTGGATGCCATTGCTTCAATTTCAGATAAAATTGCATTGGGAATTGACAGAAAAAAAGCTGAAGAAAAAGCCTGTTTTTTAGCTTACCATGACACCTTGACACGGTTGCCCAACCGACATTTTTTTTTAAAGGCACTGAAATCTGAGGTCGAATACGCAGGACGGTATGGAAAAAAATTTGCCGTGGTACTCATCGATCTTGATAACTTCAACCGGATTAACGAAAGCCTGGGCCACAACGTCGGCGATCAATGCCTACAGAACATATCCGACAGATTAAAAAACTGTTTGAGGTCCAGTGACATGCTGGCCCGCCTGACCCCAAAACAGACCCCTATAGCCCGAATGGGCGGAGATGAATTCATTATTCTCCTGCAAAATACAAACGATATTTTTGAAATTGGCCAGGCTTGTCAGAGACTGTTAGACGAATTTAACCAGCCGGTTTATTTGGAAAAAAAAGAGGTCTTCATTTCCGCAAGTATAGGTGCTGCCGTGTTCCCTGAGGATGGGACGGATCCCGACGGTTTATTAAAAAATACAGAAACAGCACTGTATGATGCCAAAAAAAAGGGGACCAGCGTTTTTTCTTTTTATTCAGAATCCATGAACCTGGCCTCCATTAAACTGTTTGAGATGGGAAATGAACTGAGAAAAGCTATAACCAACCAACAATTCCGACTCTATTTTCAGCCCAAGGTGAGCCTGTTGGATAGACGCATTGTGGGGGGAGAAGCCCTGATTCGATGGGAAATAGAAAAGGGAAAATTTATTCCGCCTTCTGATTTTATCCCGGTTGCCGAAAAGAACGGCATGATTGTTCCCATTGGAGAATGGGTTCTTGAAACCGCGTGTAAAACCTGCCGGGCATTGCAATGGGCAGGCCATAGGCGTGTGAGTATTGCAGTGAATGTGTCTGCATTGCAACTGGATCAAAACGACTTGGCCGATAAAGTGACGAGCATTCTTGAACAAAATAAAATTTCCCCGGAAAGCATTGAGTTTGAAATAACGGAAACCCTTGTCATGTCAAATCCTGAAAAAGCCATTGAAAACCTTAAGCAATTAAAGCAAATGGGGTTTACCATTGCCCTTGATGATTTTGGAACCGGGTACTCTTCTTTGGCCTATCTTCAAAAACTACCCATTGATTATGTAAAAATAGATATCTCTTTTATCAGGCAGATTCTGGTTAGCCCCAACGATGCCGTAATGGTCAGAACGATCATTGACATGGCGCATAATTTAGGCTTACAAGTCATTGCCGAAGGGGTTGAAGAAGAAAATCAAACAAGACTTTTAGAAAAATTGGGGTGTGACATTGTCCAGGGATTCCTTTTTGGCCGCCCCATGCCTGAGCAACATTTTTTACGATTGTTTGACCAGAACCCTGCGGTTGGGCAATGATCAGGACAAAATTTTCCGAAGCATATTTTTCAGATCTTTTTTTGTAAAAGGCTTTTGAAGAAAGTGGACACCATCGTCCAATACACCGTGGGAAGAAAAAACATCTGTCGTATACCCTGATACATAAAGGCATCTGATACAGGGATGATTACTGACCAGCTTGTTGGCAAGTTCGAGACCGTTCATTTCGGGCATGATGACATCCGTCATAAGCAACTGGATTTCCCCCGGGTGCTCAGCTGCAATGCTTAGCGCTTCATTGGGAGAATCCGTAGCCAAAACCGTGTACCCCATCTGTTCCAATGTCTCACGCCCCAGGTTAAGAAGCGTTTTCTCATCCTCCACAAGAAGAATGGTTTCATGTCCTTTAAATGTCGCCTTCGTATCAGTGTCGTGTACGGCTGAAGGTATCGCGTCCCGCCACTCAGGCAGATGAACCTTGAATACAGTTCCTTTGCCGGGCTCACTATACACATGGATGCTGCCGTTGTTCTGCTTGACGATACCATAGACAGTGGAGAGCCCTAGACCGGACCCCTTTGTATCTTCTTTGGTTGTAAAAAAAGGCTCAAAAATATTGTCAAGCATGGATGGTTCCATGCCGCAGCCATTGTCGCTGAGTGAAAGCGTGACATAGTCCCCCACAACAGCATCCGAATGTTGCCGGCAATAAGTTTCATCCATAAAAATCCGGCCGGTTGCAATGCAAATTTGACCGATACCAGCGATGGCATCCCTGGCATTAATACATAGGTTCACCAATATTTGATCCAGTTGGGTTGGATCTATATTCACCATCCCGATATCGTCACCCGGCAAAAATTTTAAATCAATATCCTCCCTGAGCAGGCGTTTAAGCATATTCATCATATCATGAATTTTTTTATTTAAATCCAAAATTTTAGGTGAAACCGTTTGCTGGCTGGCGAACGTAAGAAGCTGCCCGGTCAGGTCAGTTGAGCGGTTGGCAGCAGAACTGATGGCAATCAGCCTTTCATAATTCGGGTCCTTGGGCGTCACCGTTTGCAGCATCATGTCTGAATAACCAAGAATGATGCTGAGCATGTTATTAAAATCATGGGCAACGCCCCCGGCAAGCCGGCCTACGGACTCAAGTTTCTGGGAATGAATCAATTGCGCTTCTAGTTTTTTCCTTTCCTCCTCGGCTTTTTTTTGCTGGGAAATATCCAGGGCCATTCCTTCGATATATTCAAGCTTGCCGTTATCATCCCAGACAGGCCTGGAGTACAATGCCAGCCAGACAGTTCCTCCGTCTATGGTTCGAAATTCGGTGTGAAAATCTGTTACCGCTTTTTGTGTTCTTATCTGCCGGCTAAATTCTTCTCTGCGCTCAGGAACCACATAAAGCTGTTCTCCGATATTTGAGATGGACCGGATTAAGGCTTGGGGGGATTTGTAGCCAAGCATTCGCGCCATTGCAGGATTGACATCAAGGAACTGTCCGTCCGGGGTAGACTGGAATATACCCTCCACCGCATTTTCAAAAATAGTTCGATATTTTTTTTCTGCATTTTGAATTTCTACAATCTGCATGTTAAGCGCATCGCGCATATCCCCAAGAATGCCGATCAGGGGTTGAAACTCACGATATGGAATTTCGTGTTCGGGCATAATATCTTTTCCCAATGCATACGCATTGGATAAGGCGTTAAGGCGCCGAAAAAGATTTCCAAGAACAGCTTTAAAAAACAACCCCGTTACCAAGGTCAAAGAAAAAACAATTATGATAAGTATGCCAAGGCCGGAAAAAAGTATCTTATGATTACGGTGGATCAACCCTTGTGTGGTAAAGGCCATATTAATATGCCCCACAAGCCGGCCGTCATGAAAAATTTTACCTGATTTATGGATAACCGGTGCACCTCGATTTCGAGAATAATTAAAAAACAAGGTGTTCAGATCATCCCGGATCTCAAGAGATTCAAACAGTTCATTATCGGCATATGCCTGGGCAATTTTTTGTATATTTTCATGGTCAATATTCCATAAAGGAATTTCAAGGACATCATCTATTGATGAAATAAAATAATCCGCTTTTTCCTCTAATTGCCGATATTCACTCTTTGACACGGCAACGTAGAAAATACCGGCAATGACCAATGTAACCACAGTCACCGTCAAGGTTAAAAGCAGTGTCAGGGTACCGGCAAGGGAGCGTTGTTTCAACGAACTTTTTAAAACAGCGGGCTGACTGGTTTTATCCGGCATACGTTTTTGCCCCTTTTTTTAGTTCAAACACTAAGCCTCCATGAGTTGTTCCGGGTAACGCGACATCAGATCATTCAGCGTAGACAAGGCCTCTGAAAAATCAAAACTCTCAATCTGCTGCTTTAAGGGGGATAGATCATCCCTGTTAATGATGGTCACCAGGGTTGGGTATGCTTTTTCCCAGAGTTTATAAGCCCTCATGTCGTTTTGCTCTAAAAATTCAACAAGTTGGGAGACCATTGATTTAAGCTGAAGCGGAGCAACGGCATCCGGCTCAATGGCAGGACCCTTGTTTATCTTTTGAATCTCCTCACAAACGGCGGTTATCTCTTGCTTTAAAGCATCTATGAATTTATTGAGTTCCCGCCCTCCTGCCCCATTGCGCACAAGTTTTTCATATGATGCGGCCACCTTTTGCAATTCATGCATCCCAAGCGTGCCTGCCGATCCTTTCAATGAATGGGCCATACGCCGCACTGAATCCATATCCTTATCCTTTAATGCGGTTTGAATACGTACCGGCACATCAGCCTGCTGCACCAAAAAGTTCTCCAACATTTTTTGATAAATTTCTATTTTTTTGACATATTTTAAGCCGGTTTTTTGATCAATGTGACTGTGGACACCATCGTTCTTGCCCAAGTTTGATTTCTTTAGCGCATCATCGCCATAAAAGTGATCCTTAATTTCATCACGGCCGGGAATCCACCGGGCCAAAACGGCATGCAATTGCTCAGGCTCAAAGGGTTTTGCAACAAAGCCGTTCATGCCGGCCTCCAGACAGCGTTTGCGGTCTTCTTCAAATGCATTGGCGGTTAATGCCACAATGGGAACACGTGTCCCATTGAGCATTTCTCTTATTTTCCGGGAGGCTTCCAGGCCGTCCATGACCGGCATTTGCATGTCCATCAGAATCAGGTCGTATTGATTGGTATCCACTTTCCTGCAGGCCACACGGCCGTTGAGGGCGGTATCCACAGACAATCCAAATCGTTCAAGAATGTTTTTGGCCACCTCCTGGTTGATTTCATTGTCTTCCACCAGGAGAACACGGGCATTGTCCCGCAATTTTGTCAGCGCCTCACAAATTTCTGCCTTGATGTCTTTGGCATCGCCACGTTTCAATACCGCAGTAAACCAAAAGGTGCTGCCCTTTCCAAGTTCGCTGTCAACGCCGGTATCTCCGCCCATCATGCGCGCCAATTGCCTGGAGATGGCCAACCCCAGTCCCGTACCACCATGTTTACGGGTTGTTAGGGAATCTGCCTGTACAAATGAATCAAATACGAAAACTTTTTGTTCATCACTGATACCAATCCCGGTATCTTGAACCTCAAAACGTAACTTAACGTCATGGGCCCGCTTTTGGGAAACAACCGTATTCAAAATAATCCGCCCCTTTTCGGTAAACTTCACTGCATTGCCAAGATAGTTGACCAGTATCTGTCGAAGTCGCAAGGGATCGCCGATGACGGGCAGCGTATCCAGTTCAGGATCATTATTTACAATTAACTCAAGTCCTTTATGGAAAATCGGGTCCTGTATCATACTGCAGACATTATCAATGATGGCGGACGTTAAAAAAGTGGTCTCTTCCAATATTAAAGCCTCCTCTTCAATTTTTGACAAATCAAGTATGTCATTAATGATCCCCAGCAGATGTTTACCGGAGCGGATGATCTTGGAGACCATCTCTTGTGGCTCCTCATCCTTGATATGCCTACTGATCAGATGGGCAAACCCGATAATGGCATTCATCGGAGTCCTGATTTCATGACTCATGTTGGCAAGAAACGTACTCTTGGCCCGATTGGCGGTTTCGGCCTGGAGTTTGGCGGACTCAAGCTCCACGGTTCTATTTTTCACCAGTTCTTCAAGATGCTGGCGATGATTGATCAGCTCACGTTCGATCTGTTTTTTATCGGTGATATCCTCTTTAATCGCCACAAAATGGGTCACCGTACCATCTTTATCACGCAAGGGGGTAATGACCGCAGATTCAAAATATTTCTCACCGTTTTTACGTAAATTTATAAATTCGCCGCTCCATGATTTTCCTTTCATCAGGGCATCCCACAACTGTACATAGGTTTCTTTAGGGGTTTGACCTGAATGAAGAATACGCGGGGTTTTTCCAATCACATCATCTCTGGAATATCCGGTCATTTCCGTAAACCGCTGATTGACGTAATCGATCGTGCTGTCCCGGTCGGTGATGACAACGGCATTGGCACTTTGTTCCACGGCCAGGGAAAGTTTACGCAGACGTTCTTCATTCCGGGTCCTTGCCGTAATGTCGTGGGCAATTCCCAAAACACCGATGGATTCATTCTTATCATTTTTCAAGGGGGTTTTGATGGTTTCCAAAAGCTCCCTATGGCCATCAGACGGAAATGTTACCCACTCTTCGTTCATGGTGGCTATCCCGGTCTGCATGGCGGTTTTGTCCATTTGCCTGAAAGCGTCTGCGAGCTCTTTATCAAAAAAGTCATAGTCGGTTTTGCCCACAATCGTCTTGGCTTTTTCCCCGATCATTGCTTCAAAGCGCTGGTTGCAAAAAAGAAATACCCCGTCATTGTCTTTAAGCCATACAAGGTCCGGAATGGTTTCCAAAAGGGTTTTGAATTGCCGCCGCTGCTCTTCAAGCAAGAAGGCGATCTGCTTTTTCTCCGTAATATCCCTGGCAATTTTTGATGCCGCCCAAACAGACCCATCTTTATCATATATCGGGGAAATGGTAACGGATACATCAATGACCGCACCGTCTTTGCGCAGCCGCCGGGTTTCAAAATGCTCAATATTATTCCCTTGTTTTATTTTTTCAAGAATTTTTTGTTCCTGGCTCCATAAATCGTGGGGAAACAATTTTTTGATGGGCCGTCCAATAATTTCATCTGCTTTATATCCGAAAATTTTCTCCGCGCCTTGATTCCAGCTGAGGACTGTGCCGTATACGGTTTTGGAAATGATGGCATCATCTGAGGAATTGACGATGCCTTCAAACTCCTTTAACCGGCTTTCCATTTGTTTGCGTTCCGTGATGTCCGTCCAGGCGCTATGAATGAATGTCTTATCTTCAAAACGTATGGGTGTCAATGTCACTTCGGCAAAGACATGGGTGCCGTCCTTTTTAAGATACTCCCATTCAAAACGATGACTTCCCTTTGTAAAGGCAATTTCATGAACCGCTTTCACTCTTTCTTTGGATAATTCTCCATCCGACTGATATTTGGGTGAGATATCTTCGGGGGTGAGCCCGCGCAGCTCCCCGGGCTCGTCATACCCTAAAAACTCCAGCGCTGCCTGGTTGGCATCAATATACTGTTCGTTTTCCATCAGAAACACCGGAGATCGGGATTCACTGAAAATCTTGCGAAGCCGGACTTCGCTTTGCCGTAAATCGTATTCCGCCTTTTTATGCCCGGATATGTCGATTCCGACACCGTCCCAAACAATGCATCCATCGGCTTCCGTGATCGGATGGGCATTGAACTGCATCCATAAACGCTGGCCGTTGTCCAGATCAAACTTAAATTCTTCCGTGAGTGTGGACAGATTTTCGGCGCTATGTGCCATGACGGTGCTAAAAAGGACTTTAGAATTGTTATCCATGCGCGACAGAACCAATGAAGGGTTCCTGATGATCTGCTCGGGTGAACAATTAAACAGCTTTTGCGCCCCCTGACTGATGTAGGAAAATTTCCTTGTCCCATCGGGAAATAAGGTAAAACGAAAAACAAATCCGCCAGGTATATTATTACCCAAGGATTCAAAACGCTGATCTGCAATTCTTTGTGTCTGCTCAATCTCCATTCCCTGGATTTTTTTTCGCTGATACAAATTTTGAAACAAGACAAAGCAGACAACAGCAATCCCAACAAAATCCGTAAAGCCTAAATCAAGAGACAGCACAATCAACAAACAGATAAAAAATAAAATATATTTAAGCATGTTAACGCTACCCTTATGATGGATAAAAAGTTATTTTTTACCCTGGGGGTGCTATTCCTTATAATGGGCCGCAATGCCCTGAAAATCATCCACCCGCCGGTTAAACGCATCAACGATATCCGGATCAAAGTGCGTTCCATTGCCGTCATTAATAATGTTTATAGTGACATCCATGGGGTAGGCAGATTTATAAACCCGATGGCTGATCAGCGCATCAAACACGTCGGCCAGTGCCATCAGTCTTGCTGCCAGCGGAATATTGTTTGACGCCAGCCCTTTGGGGTAACCGCTGCCGTCCCACTTTTCATGGTGATAACCGGCAATATCCATGGCCACATAGAGAAAATCTATAGCCTTCTTATCGTCTTCATTGCCGATGGCCCGCCGAATGGCGTCAGCACCTATCTGGGCATGGCTTTTCATAATTTCCCACTCTTCGGGAGTATGTTTGCCCGGCTTATACAGAACATGGTCCGGAATACCCACTTTACCAATATCGTGAAGTGGTGCGGCCTTTGTATAAATCGCAATGGTCTGTTGAGTGAGAACGTCGGTATATTGGGATTGATTAGCCAGTTCTTCAGCTAAAATTTGTAAATAATTCTGTGTACGCAGGATGTGATTGCCCGTCTCGTCATCCCGGGCTTCAGCCAGACTGGCCAAGGCCCGCATGCTGATGTCCTGGACTATTTGATACTGGCGGATTCCCCGTTGAATTTCCGCTTCAAGCCAGTTGTTTTGGTTACGCAGTATGTCCCGGGCCGCCTTGATTTCAAGCTGCCCTTTGACCCGGGCCAGCAAAATAGGCGCGCGAACCGGTTTAGATATATAGTCCCTGGCACCAAGCTCAAACCCTTTGGTCTCGTCTTCGCACGAGTCCAGTGCCGTTATAAAAATGACGGGAATCTCACTTGTTTCAGGGTTACTTTTCAGATGTTTTATTACCTCATACCCGTCCATTCCCGGCATCATGATGTCAAGCAGAATAAGGTCCGGCAATGGAGCAGCACAGGCTGCGGTAAGGGCTTTAGGTCCTGAATTTGCAACACGAACCTGATAATAAGGCATCAGCAGTTCGCCCAAAATTGCTAAATTATCCGGCGTGTCATCCACAATGAGTATTGTTTCTTTTTCCATTGCATTTTTTATCATTTCAGATTCTTTTCCTCTTTCACCCAAAGCATCAATGCAAATTTTTTTTACCTGTATATTAATCTATTTATAAAAATCTTTTGCGGTCTGGGTTGCCAGTCCATCCAGAAGTTCAAATAAGTCCAGGCTAACCTTCCCATATTGCTTGAAAAGATCATGGGCATCATCAACTTTCCCATCCTTGGGAGGTACGCAAATCCCCGATCTTATCCGAAGCACTCCCGGCATCTTTAACCGCCTGATCGGTGATCTGTCTGGTTTTACCCGTATTTTCTGCAATTTCACTGATTGAAGCCGTCATCTCCTCGGTGGCTGCCGCTATATGATTGGCGTTGACTGTAACCTGTCCCACCTCAGCCGCCACAGTGTTCATATTTGAACTCATCTTCTCTGCGGCGCTGGAAACCTTATTGGCCTGGTTAAAGACTTTGCCGGCATTGGTCGTCATCAAAGCAGAAACACCGGACAGTTCATTGGAGACCAGACCCAAACGTTGGTTCCTGTCATTGACATCCCAGATCAGTTTGTCCAACTTTTCGATAAAGGTCTTAAATTCACGGCTAAGCTGTCCGATTTCATACCGGGAAACAGCCGTGAGCCGCTTGGTCAAATTCCCTTCTCCCTGGGCAATATCCTTCATGCCCTCAGCAATAGTTTTAATGGATGCCACAACACTTTTGTTTATCAAAAAAACCAAGCCGAAAATAAAAAGTAAAAAAATGCCAAACAGCAGGCTGAACATGGTGAAAATCAATTTTTCCTGGGCATGGACATTGGCCAGGGTGACTTTATCCTTCACCCCAAGAATATACACCCCCGGACTTTGATCCGCCACCCGAGGCTTGTTTTTCATGCCTTTGGCCACGTCTAAATCTTTGGCATCCATAAAATAGATAAACTCGACGTCATGGGGTTCCAATGTGCGCTTAATGGAATTCAAGCCCCCTCAAAATTGACGAGACCAAGGAATTTATTTCCGTCCAGAATGGGGAACAGCCCCTTATGACAGACAGAGCAGTATCTGGATTCAATAGGGGCTACGGCTTTGCTGGTCCTGAATTCACTTTTTGGCTCCTCATTTAAACAATTTTATATTGTCAGGCTTTTTTCCCTTTATCTCCGGCGTTTGATATTTTGTATCTATACCGGTTTACTACAAACCCCGCTGCGGCCGATGTCAGGGGCTTATGAATTTTTTGTCCACTTGAAATTCGGTTTTAAGGCATTAGGCATGCCGACAAAAGAACGGGCTGATAGAGCAATATGCATGAAATTCCAGTGTTCAGTTAGAGATGGACATGTATTTATCGACACGAAAAGCCGAACCAGCTTAGAACGATTCTCATCTAAAACAAGCACTTATATTATAAGCACCTTCGCTAATTTTGAAAGTTAATATATCCTATACGAAAACAGAAAAGGTTTCAACACTCGGATATATTCAAAACACCATTTAAATTTAAAAAACAACGGATTTGAAATATGTCTTTATTGACTAACAACAGCATCTTGTTTTATGAAACAAATTATATATTCGTAACATTTCCCATAAAAACAAAACCGCAATGCTTATTCACCGTTTTATTTTATTAAAGGAGAAAAAAATGAAATCCAGACAATGTTTATCCGTATTAGTTGCCGTCCTCATGGTTCTATTTTGTGCCATTACGGTGCAAGCCGGTGGCAAAGGGGAATTGATGATGGCCACCACCACCTCCACAGACAACACAGGTTTGCTTGATTATCTGATTCCTTTTTTTGAACAGGATACCGGAATCGCCCTGAAGTGGACTGCCACGGGAACAGGCAAAGCCCTGAAACTTGGCCAGAACTGTGATGTGGATGTGCTACTGGTCCACGCCCCCCCGGCAGAAAAAACATATATAGCAAATGATTTCGGCAAAGACCGGCGTGAAATAATGTATAATGATTTTGTAATCATCGGTCCGGAATCAGACCCGGCCGATATAAAAAGCAAAAATATTTCCCAGGCC
>Ga0193963_1000909_pt1 | contig 15192 bp, 14 predicted proteins | sample FB_6_MG_FD_140359 | JGI IMG/M metagenome (GOLD analysis project Ga0193963, IMG submission 140359) | Microbial mat bacterial communities from the Broadkill River, Lewes, Delaware, United States - FB_6_MG | ecosystem: Environmental > Aquatic > Freshwater > River > Microbial mats | place: USA...
TATTTTAAGGAGTTAAAAGCAATTGCTGTTACAAATGCACCAGGTCTAAGTGTAACACTTACAGAGGGTGTGACTATGGCAAAAGCATTAAGTATTAGTTTAAGTCTCCCTTTAATTGCAGTTAATCATCTTAAAGGTCATATCTATTCTTTATTTATAGAAAAAGAGCAACAATTTCCTTGTACTATTTTGCTTGTATCTGGAGGGCACACTCAACTAATAGAAGCTACAAGTTTAAATGATATGAAAATTGTAGGTGCTAGTATAGATGACAGTTTTGGAGAAAGTTTTGATAAAGTTTCAAAAATGTTAGGTCTTGGTTATCCTGGAGGCCCTGTAATTCAAAAGTATTCTCAAAATGGAGATGATACAAAATATCAACTTCCTATACCTCTTCGTCAATCTCCAAAGATAGAGTTTAGTTACAGTGGACTAAAAAATGCCGTAAGAATGGCTATATTAAAAGAGCAAGAAGTTTCAAATAGTGAGAAACTTGATGATAAAATTATAAGTGATATATCTGCAAGTTTTCAAACTACTGCAATAGCACATATTCTTATGAAACTAAAGAAATACTTTAAAACAAATCCACCAAAAACTTTTGCAATAGTAGGAGGAGCCAGTGCTAATCTAAAATTGAGAAGTTCTTGTGAAGAACTTTGCAAAAAATATAATGCATCCGTATTATTAGCACCGCTAGAGTTTTGTAGTGACAATGCTGTTATGATTGGTCGTGTTGCTATTGAACAGTATTTGAAGTCTGAGTTTATCTCAATAGATGATATAGATGTGCAAAGTAGAATAGAATCTAAAAAATTCTAATCTACTTTCACCTTAGTACAATTTCTTCCAAAGTCTTTAGCTTCATACAAAGCATCATCGGCTCTTTTTACAGCACTTTTAATATCATCACCAATTTTAACTTCCGTTACACCAAAACTTGAAGTTACTTTTAGCTGATCACCCATATCATAATCTTCAATGGCAAGTCTAAGTTTTTCTGCTAATATTGTTGCATTTTCTAAAGTTGCTGTTGGTAAAAGTATCAAAAACTCTTCACCACCCCAACGCCCTACAACATCAACATTTCGTAAGTGTCTAAGTAATATATTTGATATTTGAAGTAAAACTCTATCTCCAATATTGTGTCCATAATTATCATTTATCTTTTTAAAATAATCTATATCTAATATAATCAAAGACATTTTGTTTTCTCTTTGAGACATTGTTTTATATTCAGATACAAATATCTCTGTAAATTTATACCTGTTGTATAAGCCTGTAAGTTGATCGATAAAAGCCATTTTCTCGAATTTTTTATTTTTATTTTCTAATAATACGTTTATTTCATTGAGTTCTGTTGAATATTGTTTCATCAAAATAGCCCATCTACTATAAGAAAGTGTTATAAGCTCTTTTTGTAAAATAAGTACAGTAAATTCACCTTGATCATTTGTGATAATTATTCTTTTGAAATGTTTCTCTTTCATAAAGTTTATTGCTTCTTTAATACTAGAATATTCATCCAAAGATTCAACAGGAGATGACATATATACACTAACAGGCAAAGATAAATCAGAAGAATGTTTAATCAAATCCATAATATCTTTTGTTGTAAGAATACCAATAGGCAAATTATTTTCCAAGACTACCACACAGTCAAAATCATTATCAGCCATATTTTTCAAAGCTTCACTGGTGATTGTATCTTGTGAGATTTTTTGAATATGTTTATTCATTTTCATCAAATCCGCAAGTCTATAATTTTCCATAAGTGATTCAGGATCAATATGACTGATAATATCTGTGTAAGTTAATAAGCCATATAAACTTTTATCATTATTGATTGCACAAATATATTCTACATTTTTTTCAAGAAAACCCATAGTATCTAATATATTATCATCTTTATTTATTGTAGGTAAGAGTTTTAAGTTGATATCAGCAATTAAAGTAAAAAAGTCAATCCCTTTTAGCTTTAACCTCATGATATCATTTGCACTTAATATAAAGAAATTACCACGATCTTCAACTATAACATTTCTATGATTTGATTTATGCATCATATCAATAGCATCATTTAATGTTGAATCTATATGGATCGTAACCACGTCTCTTGTTGCTATTTCATTAATCAATGGAAATTTCATATATTTTGTGCCTTTTATTTTATCATTCTAAAATATTATAACAATTTATTATCAAAGTAGTTTTGATATAAGTCAACTATATCTGATATGGTGCGATAACATCCCTTGAAAAAACAGTTGCGATTGCAGGAGGTATAACTAACTTTAGCTTACCAAAAGATACAGGACTAATAAATCTTGTATATTCAAAACTACCCTCTTCATCTTTTACACCATCATAAATAAAACCAATCTCTTTATTAAGTTTTTTTGCCCAGTGTGCGATATTTGATGCGTATGTTGCAATATTTGTATGGTGCTTATCAAACTTATGTCCCCATGCAAAAAATATAAACTTACCATTGTAACTTATATTTTTATAATCATGGAAGTTGTCAGTTTTAGCAAATACAGTTAAAAGGTTTGTATGTAACTTTTCCAAATCCATATCAAAAACTTCTAAAGTTGATGTTGGCTGAATATCCTCTTTATTATAATTAAAAAGATATTTTATCTCTACAAGCTGCCCTGCATATCTTTTTAAGTTACGTCCCATGATTCTAACAGCATCTTCAACTTGAAGCTCATGAAATTTATCATTGAATCTAAAATCTTGATATGATAGTTTTTCTTTTTTATCTAATCCAAGAGGAGCAGTCCAAGGATTATATAAAAATACAGTTCCCGCTACGTTTTTGTTTTTTTTCTTCAATAGTTGATTAAATTGATCAATATCTATTTCAATATCAACACTATTTTCATCTTTAAATGGTATATATAGGTATGATTTTGTTAAGTATTCTAACTCATGAACTTCTTTAAATTTTCCAAATACTTGCATTATAGTATTGCACCTAATTGTTCACCAGCTAACATATGAAAATGAATATGTCCAACTTCTTGCCCACCATTTTGACCAATATTTGTAACCAATCTATATCCATCACTTTTTACACCAAGTGTTAAAGCTACTTCTTGAATAAATGTTGTCATTTCTGCCATAATATTTGGAGTCATTTCATTGAATGATTGAATATGAACTTTAGGTATAATCAATGCATGAATTTTTGCAACTGGATTTATATCTTCAAATGCCAAAAAGTCATCATTTTCAAGAATTGTTTTGTTTGGTATCTCACCTTCTATAATTTTACAAAATATACACATGGTTTATCTCTCTTTATCTTATTATTTTTTGTATAATAACAAACTATAGTAAAAAAGTACCTTTAGAAGAATTTACGCAGGAGAAAGTGATTATTTCTTATTTCTTTTTTTAGAAGCTTTAGCCATTTTTGCTTTTTTCTTAGCTTTCTTTTTTGCTAATTCTAAATTTGCACCTTTTCGTGCGTTTACTATTTGTTCAGTCTGATTCTTTTCTTGAGAGAACTGAACCCTTACAGAATTTTTATTTTGATTACTTGTTGCAGCAATTTTTTCTGCTTTCGTTGTTTTTACACTTGATGTATTTGCTTGTGTTGCCATGATTTGCCTTGATTAAAAAGTTTGCAATTGTATTAAAAAATTCATAAAAAGTAAATTATATTTACTTTTTATTTAATGAAAATAAATAATCTTATAGATCATAATTATCAAGATAAACTAAAACATAAATTTTATCGTGTTTATCTCTATATGTTTTTGTCTGTATGATACTATTGTATCTGTAAATTGTATCAGGATGCAAATTTGATTCATTTAATTGATCTTGCAATTTTTGTATTGCTCGACCACGGGCAAGATTTTCTTGATAATGCTTACCTTTAAAATGTTTATTTGCATAAGAAACAGCATAATATCTATATTCTGCAGAACTGCCACCTATCCAATTAGGAACATCATTCTTTGATGATCTTCTTTTACTATTTTTAGATAACAATTTTAAATTTTTATTTGCTAAATATTCATATATTCCATCAGGATATTTTCTCTTATAATATTTAAAATCTTCGATATCTTTACTATTTTTTATCTCATCCCAAAATAGTTTTTCCTCATCACAATCATAAGCAAATAAACTTGAACTAAATAATAGGACAATCAATAACAACTTTTTCATAAAATTCCTTTATAGTTTTATAACTTTTGCACCATATCCACCCTCTTTTGCTGTTGCATCATTAAATGAAACTACACTTGGATGTATCTCTAAAAATTCTCTAACTGCTCGTGATAATTTTCCTGTACCAATACCATGATAAACTAATACTTCATCAAAACCTGCAATTAAACTATCTGATAAAAACTTATCAAGATTTTCTATAGCTTCTTCGGCTCTTTGACCATGTAAATCTAACTTAATATGTCCAGAAGATGGCTTTTGTACATTGATTTTAATATTTTTAGGCTTAATCTTTGGCATATTCCCACTTCGTTTTAAACTTGATAATGGAAGTTGTAGCTTCATTCCATCATCTGTTTGAACCATCGCTTTTTTACCTTTTATAGATATCAGTTTACCTTTTGTATTGTTATACTTAACTCTATCACCTACTTTTAAATCAAGTGGTTCTTGTACTTTTTGAACTTTTATCTCTTTTTTCTTTTGATGCGCTACATTTAAAATCTTGTGTTGTTCTTTTGAACTATTTAATTTAACAGCATTTTTCACTTCATCAATAGCATCATTGTATTGTTTTTCTAGTTTATCTTTTTGAAAAAACATCTCTTTGTCAATATTATCTCTTTGATCTTTTAGATTTTTTTCTAATTGTTCAGTTTTTGTAATCTTCTCGTCTAAAAGAGCAATCTTTTGTCTATATTCACGTTCTAACTCACTACTTCTTTCAATAAGTTCATTTAACTTATCTTTATCATCTCCATAGACTTCTTTTGCTTTTTTTACAACACCAAGAGGAATATTATATCGCTGTGCCGTTTCAAAAGCATAACTTTTTCCTATCGTTCCTTGTAAAAATTCGTAAGTTGGTTGTCTATTTGCTTCATCATAAAGAGCTGCTATTAAATCAACTTTTTCATTTGATGCTAAAAGTGCGGCTAATCTTTTATGATGAGTTGTAACAACTATCTTAATATTTCTACTTATTAACTCTTCGATTATTACTTTGAATAAACTAGCAGCTTCATCACTATCAGTACCAAGCTCTATCTCATCAACTCCAACAATAGTATTTGACTTTCCAAAAAGCTTACTAAATTCAAGCATACGACCAGCAAATGTAGATATATCATTTTTTACATTTTGAGGGTCATCCAAAATGGCATTTATATCTTTATATGTTCCTATAGTTGTTGCTTTATCACAAGAGTATGGAATAAGATACTTTGACATATAAACAGCTGATAAAATAGACTTCAATAACATAGTCTTACCACCCGCATTTACACCCGTAATCATTATAACACTCTTAGAAAAATCAACTGTTACACTTTTTGCATCTTGAAGTGCTGGATGCTTAAAATTAATAAGTTTTTGCATCTTATTATTATTTGTATTTCGGGGAAGTATAAAGTTCAGATTGTTCATTTTTGCAAATAATATTCTTGCTTGATAGTGGTCATATCTATCAAACTCTTTATTGATAAACTTCAAAAACATAAGATGTTTAGCTAGTAAAGAACTAAACTCTTTTGTTATTTTATAGATGATTTCATCTTTTAGATTTATCAAATCAGCTTGTTTTTGTTTAAGTTCACTCACACTATGTGGCAATACATAAAAAAATCCACCCTGACTTCTATCCATAACCTTTGCTTTTAAGACATGATTAAATCCACCTCTTACCATAAGTGTTTGCTCACCATGTACTAAGTGTACTTGATGATCAATCAAATATGGTTGAAGATTTCTACTATTTATTACACCATATAGTTTTTGTTTGATTGCATCTCTATTTGAATATAAACTATCATTAACTCTATCTAAGTCATCACTAAAACCGTGTAGCAATTCGCCTTTATCATTAAATGCATCTATTATTTTTAATAACTCAATAGGAACAATAATCTTACTTATCCATTCATGCAGTTTACCTGAAAATTCAAATCTATGCAGATATTTAAAATAATTTATAATTTTTACAAATTCATATATCTCATAAATTTTAAGTGTACCTTGCTTTTGCAGATAATTTAAAGCACCATCTAAACTTGCAATTTTTAATGGTGCTTTTAATTCATAGTTTTCTAACTCTCGTATAATTGTATGATGTACATTTATGTCGCCTTCTAAAGTAACTTTTTTTTCTCTACTAAAAAAAGCTTCAAGAGCTTCTATATGGTTATGGATATCTAACTTTTTTTCAATCATTATATTTTAAATTACTTCGCTTTTGGTCTAAATGGTTTGATAACATCTTCGTTACACTCTAAAAATGGTTGCTCCATTAAGTCTAAACAATATGGAATAGCAGGAAATACTGCATCAAGACATTCTCTTATCGACTTTGGTTTTCCTGGAAGATTTAATATTAAAGAGTTTCCTCTAAGTCCTGCTGTTTGTCTGCTTAGAATTGCTGTTGGTACAAACTTTAACGACTCTTGTCTCATAAGTTCACCAAATCCTGGCATCATTCTATCACATACGTTTTCTGTAGCTTCTGGAGTCACATCTCTTTTAGCAGGTCCTGTTCCACCAGTAGTTACAATAAGACAACAATCATCAAGTTCTGCCATTTCGATCATAGTTTTTTCAATGATATCTTGCTCATCAGGTATAACTTTGTATACCTCTTCCCAATCAGATGTAATATAATCATTCAATGTATCAATAATCGCTTTTCCACTTATATCTTCATATACCCCTGCACTTGCTCTATCACTAACTGTTATAATTCCTATTTTTGCTTTACTCATAATATTTTCCTTTTATTTATATTTATTTAATCTTTGATATTTTATCCAAAACCATACACTTCTGGAAAGATAATAATAGAGGCTAAAACTATTATCTGGATTAAAATAAAGGGTATTACTCCTTTATAAATATCAACTGTTTTTATAGATTTGGCAACACCTTTTAAATAAAATAAACTAAATCCAAAAGGCGGTGTTAAAAATGATGTTTGTAAATTCATAGCAATAAGTATTGCAAACCATAAAGGATCAATCCCTATAGTTTGAGCAATTGGTATTAAAATAGGAACTACAATATATGATATTTCAAAAAAATCTATAAAAAATCCAAGTACCATTATAACTAACATAGATAAAATTAAAAAGCCCCATTTCTCACCAGGCAAAGATAATATAAATTCTTCTACAATACCATCTGCACCAGTATAAACAAATACCATAGAAAATGCTGTAGCACCAATTAAAATTGCTATTACCATTCCTGTTACTTTTACAGTTTCTAAAGATGATTCTTCAAGTAGTTTCCAATTAAAAGATCGATACATGATAGCTAAAAAGATAGCTCCTACAGAACCTACAGATGCAGACTCAGTAGGTGTTGCAATTCCTGTAAAAATAGAACCCAATACAATAGTTACAAGTAATATAGGAGGAAGTATTGCTAATATTGCTTTTTTTACACTATGTTCTGTATCTTCAATTTCTATAATTGGAGCTTTATCTTTACTAAAATTTGATATTATCAATATATAAAGAATATAAGAACCCACTAAAATAGCACTTGGCATTATTGCTGCTTTAAATAAATCCCCAGCAGGTTCCCCAAAAACATCACTTAAAATAATAAGAATAATAGATGGAGGTATAATCTGTCCTAAAGTTCCAGCGGCACAAATTGTACCAGTAGAAAGTTTTTTACAATATCCATACTTCAACATTACAGGTAAAGATATAACTCCCATAGCAACAACTGAAGCTCCAACAACACCTGTTGATGCGGCAAGTAATGAACCTACTAGTATAGTACTAATAGCTAATCCACCTCTTACTTTACCAAACAATGTTCCCATAGATTCTAATAATCTAGCAGCTAGACCAGACTTTTCTAATACAATCCCCATAAAAATAAATAAAGGTATTGCCATGAGAAGTTTATTTGTCATAGTTGAGTATATTCTAAATGGCATCATAGAAAACATAGAAAAGAACTCTTCACCTACTTCAACCAATGTTCCACCATCAGGAAATATTTCAAAAAAAGCTGCTATAAAACCAAAAAGAATAGATATAGCACCAAAACTAAAAGCAACGGGATAACCAACGGACAATAATAACAAAGCCGCAAAAAACATGTAAACACCAATCATTTTTTTAACTCTTTTAATATTATAATATTTTTAAGGATATAAACAAGTCCACTAAAAATCAAAAATCCAAATCCTAAAGGGATCATTGCTTTTATAATCCATCGATGAGTTAAGCCACCAGGATCTTCACTAATTTCATTCATACTGTATGCGTCAAATACATATTCATATGATCCAAAAATTATAAGTAATGATAAAGGAATCAAAAATAGTATTGTTCCAACAATATTTATATATGACTTTGTTTTTTTAGAAAAATTATCATATAAAAAATCGACTCGAACATGAGCTTCCTCTTTTAAGGAATATCCAAGTCCAAAAAGTATAACAACTGAGAAAAGATGCCACTCTAATTCTTGCATCCCTACAGAGGAGTTATGAAAAAAATATCTCATAACAACATCATACAAAACGTTAAATATCATAAGAAGCAATAAAATACCTATTATTCTTCCTATAATATCTATAAAAGAGTTGAAAAAACTTTCAACTCTTTTTAATCTAGCAATATTTGGTTTATCGTGATGCAATTTATTTTACTTTTTCTGAAGTTTTAATATAGTCATACTCTGACATTTTTGTCCATGTTCTAGCTTTTTTTAGATAGTTCATTTGAGAAGTATAAACTTCATTAAACAATTTATCTTTAGAAGCATAAGATTTCATAACATTATCAGTAGATTCTTTCATAGCTTTTAAAACTTTTTTAGGAAATGTTTTTACTTTAATATTTGGATATTCTTTTTGCATTTTTTCCCAAGCATTTACATTCATATCAAAATTTTGGTACATCATATCAGCAGCAACTGCTCTCATAGCAGTTTTTAACATTGATTGGTATTCTGCAGGTAGTTTTTTGAATGCTCTTTTATTTACAAAAAAGTGCATCTCAGATGCAGGTTCATGCCATCCTGTGTAATAAAATGGTGCAACTTTATGAAATCCCATTTTTATATCCATACTAGGCCCAACCCATTCCAATGCATCAATAGTTCCTCTATCCAGTGCTGTATATAATTCTCCAGCAGGAATATTTGTCACATTTACACCAAGTTTAGCAAAAACCTCTCCAGCCATACCTGGGATTCTCATCTTTAAACCTTTTAAGTCATCAAGAGATTTGATCTCTTTTTTAAACCAACCACCCATTTGTATTCCTGTATTTCCACCAGGATACGAATTGATTTTAAACTTATCATATACTTTTTTTGTTAAAGCTTCACCGCCACCATAATAATACCATGCATACTGTTCAGTACTAGTCATACCAAAAGGTGTAGTAGTTAAAAGTGCAGTACTGATACTTTTACCTTTGTAATAATACGAAGATGTATGTCCTATTTCGTACTGTTTATTTTTTACCATATCTAAAACAGCTAGAGGAGCTTTGTGTTTCTCTTTACCGTGAACTTCTATCGTAAATTTTCCGCCACTCATCTCTTTAATACGAGCCGCTAATTTTTGTGGTGGAGTAGAAAGTGGTGTTAGTGTACTTGGCCATGTCATAGCCAATTTCCATTTTACTTTTTTTGCGGCAAAAGAAGGTGTAGCCAAGATAGCTACAGTTCCTAATACTGCTACTGATTTTAAAAATATTTTTTTCATTGTGTGTGTGCCTTATTCAAAATTTTGATAATTATTATAATAAAAAGTCACTTAAATTTAATCTGCGTCCATAAAATTAAGTCTTATAGATTATTATCTTATAAGTTTACGCCCTAAAGTATATGCTCTTTCTCTTTTAAATAATAAACTTCACCATAATTTCTAAAAAATTCTAAAGCCTTTTTCGTATTTACAATTTTATCCTCACTGCCTAAATATATCTCTATTTTAGTTCCTTTATCAACAATAGATTGCATTATTGATTCATCCCATTCATAGTTTAATAATTCTTCCAACTCATCAACAGTCCCTAAAGAAAAATACTTCTGTTTAGCTTCAGAACTAAAACCACAGTTTTGCAAAAAATTATCACAATATGTATTTGAATCTTTACCAAAGTATATCAATTGCATTCTCTTATATTTTGTAGACTTATCATTAAAATAAGCAGGAGAAAAAAGTTGAAGTTTATCTACTCTTGTATCATTTTTTAAGATATATTGTACAGCCTTTATTGCACCATACGAAAAACCGCTTACCGTAAAGTCATTTTCAATTTTATATTCTTGAAATAACTCACTCTCACTTTCTAAACAAAACCCACTAAAATACAAGAACTTCATTCCTTAACATCAATACTTTCAATCTTCTTAACTCTTCTAAACTTTGTAAAAAATCACTCTTTAAACTATCTTTTGCTTTTTGAATAATAGTATCTTGAGATGTTTCCATTTTATATGTTTCTACCATTTTATTTGCTATTTTGTATGCTTGTTTTAACTCATCTTCAAATACTATATACGATTCATTTTTTAAAACTTCTAAAGCAATTGAACCTGCTAAGTATTTTTTAATTTGATTTTCTAGCTGTGTTTTTGATGGATAGATTAAATCCTCTTCTAAAATACCATTATCAAATAAACTTACTTTTTCTTTTGTAATCAATGCTTTACCAGCTTGATAAGTAGCAAGAATATCTTTTTGCTCTTCATTTAAAATAGTAATTTGCTTTTTACCATATTGAATTTTTTGTTTCGCCAACTCAACATCTTCATCAACTACACTTAATCCATCTCTTTTTATCATATATAATAATGATTCATTTACCAAAGTTGCCAAAGCAGAACTACTAAAACCGCTTGTATCTGAAGCTAACTTTTCTATATCAAAACTATATTTTTTGTCTTTTAGATACAACTCTAAGATTTGCAGTCTATCTTCTTTTGATGGCATTGTTAAAAATACTCGTCTATCAAATCTACCCGCTCTTAACAATGCTTCATCTAAAACTTCAATTTTATTTGTAGCCGCTACAACCATCACACCACTACTACTATCAAAACCATCCATTTGTGTTAGAAGTTCATTTAGTGTTGCTTCTCTTTCTTCATTGGCACCAACTCCTCTTGCTTTTCCAACCGCATCAATCTCATCTATAAAGATAATTGAAGGAGCTTGAGCTTTAGCAGCTGTAAAAAGTTCTTTTACTCTTTTTGCTCCCATTCCAACATAAATATGAACAAAACTAGCACCACTTTGATAAAAGAATGGAACATCTGCTTCACCTGCAACTGCTTTTGCAATAAGAGTTTTACCAACACCTGGAGGACCTACAAGTAAAACACCTTTTGGTAAGGATACACCAAATTTTTGATATTTGTTTGGATTATTTAAAAAATCAACTACCTCTTCAAGTTCTGCTTTTATCTCTTTTATGCCTGCTACATCATCAAACGTTATATTTGATGATATTGGTGCAATATTATTTGAGTCAGTATCTTTTACTAATGTTGGCGTTGATTCTTGAGTTGATTGATTTTCTTGAGCATTTTGCATCTCTTGATTAAATCTATTTTTTGGTATCATTGCTCTTACTTTATCTTTATATTTTTGTAAAGCAAAAGTTAAAAAAAGTAATACAAATAAAAATCCAACACCAACATAATAGCTTGAACCATGGATGATATTATCACTTTTTGTAAGTGTATAAAAAAACAATACTATTAAAACAATAGCAGATAAACTCATCATCTTTAAGTTTTTATCAATTGAGTTTTGCGTTAACTTTTGATTTTGTTTATCATTTTTATTAAAATTTGGAAACATTCTTTTTATCCTTTAAATATCTATTTTATCAAAAATGCTCTTAAACCCAAATACCTCTTTATGATTACATATAATCAAAAATATTGTAAAATAAATCTTACTAAATATATAAGAAAAGAGACAAATGAATCCATACAATATTCAAATAAATAGAACGAACTCAAATGCAGAAAAATATACATTAAGAGAGAAACTTTTTGGAACAAAAGATATTATCCCAATGTGGGTTGCAGATATGGATATAGCGACACCAAGATTTATATTTGATGAGATAGAAAAAAGAATTAAACATAAAATATTAGGATATGAAGAGTTTCCCATAAAAGCAAAAAATGCACAAATCAAATGGATGAAAAGGAATCATAATTATAAAATAAAACCAGAAAATGTTTTATATTCACACTCTGTAGTTACATCTATTAGTTTAGCAATCAGAGCTTTTGCAAAAAAAAATGAAGAAGTAATAGTACAAACTCCTGTTTATTCTCCATTTTATAGATCAATATCAAACAACAAAAGAAAAATCATAAAAAATCCTCTAAAATTAGATGAGAATGGTGATTATACTTTTGACTTTGAAGATTTAGAATCAAAAATTACAAAAAAAACAAAACTACTTATTCTATGTTCTCCACATAATCCAGTAGGTCGAGTATGGACAAAAGAGGAGCTGACACATTTAGCAAATATTTGTCTAAAACATGATATCAAAATATTTTCAGATGAGATACATTCTGATCTGGTTTATAAAAAATTCAAGCATACTCCAATTGCATCTATAAATAAAGAGATTGAAAATATAACTATAACTGCACTAGGAGTTGGAAAAACATTTAACTTAGCAGGTGTATCTACATCAACAGTAGTTATCACAAATCAAAAAATGCAAAAAAGATTTAAGCAAGTTTATCATGCATTTCATCTAGCAGATGGAAATGTATTTGGGCATACATCATTTATAAGTGCATATAAAAAAGGTCAAGAGTGGAGAGATGGATTGATGAATCATCTGCAAGAAAACATCAATAAATTAGAAAAAATGCTTCAAAATCATAAAGACAAAATTGTATTCAAAAAACCACAAGGAACTTATCTTGTATGGTTGGATTGTAAACAAATGCATTTAAATGATGAAGAGTTGCACAAGTTTTTTATAAAAGAAGCTAAATTGGGTCTTAGTCCTGGTGTTTCTTTTGGAGAAGAGGGAACTGGATATATGAGATTAAATATCGCAGTTACTTCTGCTCAAATGCAAATAGCAATCAACAGAATAAATAAAGCCTTGAAAAATTGGGATATTAAAAAGAAGAAGAGTTAAACTCTTCTTTTACCTCATAGTTCTCAACTCTTACCCAATCCCCAATCAAATCAGTACTACTTTGTATTTTCATAGTATTGAAAAATTGATCATATCCTTTATAGATACCATCTTTCCCAGATTCAATAAGTATATCTAAAGGCTGTTTTTGTTCTCTAAACCGTATATTTTTTTCTTTTATCTTTGCATCCAACTCTTTTAATCTTTGTTTTGCAATATTACCATTTACTTGATTTTGCATTGTAGCACTTGGAGTCCCATCTCTTTTTGAATATGTAAAACTATGACAATGAGTAAGAGGAAATCTATCAATATTTTGCATAGCATCTTTCCAAAGTTCGTCCGTTTCACCTGGATGTCCAACTATGAAGTCAGTTCCCAAAGCATAACCTTTGTCTGCTAAAAATTCAAAAAGTTCTAAATCACTTTTTACTTTATTTCTTCGATTCATAAGATTTAACATCTGTTTATTTGTGTGCTGTAGCGCAATATGCATATGTTTACCCATCCAAGGCTCAGTCAATATCTCTTTAAATTCATCCGTGATTTGAACAGGCTCAACACTTCCTAGTCTGATTCTTCTTACACCTCGTATCAGTGAAATCTTTTTGATAAGTTGTACTAATTTATCTTTTTTATTTTCAACACCTTGTTCTTTTCCATAAGAGCCTACATTTATCCCAGTAAGGATAAACTCTCCAAAACCATTAATGGCAAGTGTTGTGATTTGTTGTAAAATTTTATGTTCTTCATAACTTCTAGAATCACCTCTTACATATGGAATAATACAATAGTTACATCTAAAATCACACCCTTCTTGAATCTTCACAAAAGCACGACTTTTACCAATCATCTTATCAATAATAGTATCATCAATATGATTTAAATCACCCGCTTCAAAAAATCTTGTCTCATTTTTTAGAAGTGTATTTATATTTTCTTTTTCACTATGACCAAAAAGTGCATCTATCTTTTTTGTTTTAAATAGGTCCTCACCTTTTGTCCATACTCCACAACCTGTGAATATTACGCGTGGACTTAAAGGTAGTTTTTTTAGACCATTTACGTATCCTCGAGCTGTACTGTCTGCACTATTTGTAACTGTACATGAATTTATAATTACAATATTGGCTTCTTTTTCATCTTGTGTTATTTCAAAATCTTTTAGATTGTTCATCATAACTTGTGTATCAAAAACATTGGTTCTACAACCAAATGTTTTGAAATATACTTTTTCTTTTTTTATCATTTCTTTTTTATCTTTTATCTAATGTGTGTACTTGAAGATGTATCAAATAAACTATTTGAACTATCAGTTGAAGCTAAACTTTCAGGCATGGCAGGAGGTGTATCGCCTGTCATTCTAAATGTTTGAGTAGGGTAAGCAATTGTTATATCATCAGCAGCTTTAAACGCTTCTAATATTTCCATACCAACTGCACTTCTTAAACCAAGTGTTGCATGTGAATTTGTATGAAACCATGAAGAGATAGTTATACTATAGTTTTCAGCAAATGCAAATACTCTTGGTTCTGGATTTGAATTTCTTAGTACATATTTTTTTCTCATATTATTCAATCTTTTACGTGCAAGATCAGTATAACCTTTGGCTTGAGTTGTTACAACACCTTTAGCTAAGGCTACTGCTTTTTTATGATTTGAATCAAATGTAATATTTATATCAACAACATCCCAAACTGTTCGCAATCCATCAAAAGTATAGTTTGCAATCATATCAGTAAATACATAGTTATTTGGAATAAAAAATACCCTACCTGTTCTTCTATTTTTTGAATAACTTGTCAGTGTAGTATCTTCTCGTATTGCTATTTTTAGTAATGTAATGTCAAGA
>Ga0193963_1000918_pt1 | contig 15108 bp, 16 predicted proteins | sample FB_6_MG_FD_140359 | JGI IMG/M metagenome (GOLD analysis project Ga0193963, IMG submission 140359) | Microbial mat bacterial communities from the Broadkill River, Lewes, Delaware, United States - FB_6_MG | ecosystem: Environmental > Aquatic > Freshwater > River > Microbial mats | place: USA...
AGTATAGTCATATAGTTTTTTATATCTTCATTTATTTTAGCTATATCTTTTTTAACAGTTTTTTTCATAATCAAAGTATTTTTACTAGCATTAGCTCTTAAGTATGCACCATCGACAGCTACTATCTCACCAGTGATGAGTTTTAGATGTTTTAACAATAATGAGAACTCTTTGAATATAGTTTGTAAAGCCTTCGGTTCGTTCAGTTTCCTTATGACATTAGGTCATAAGCTTACCCTCTCTCTTCTTTCTGAAGTTAGCAATAGTTTTATAGGATGGAACTAGTCCCTGTGTTAGCCACATCAACTCAATATTTCTTTTTATTTCCGTTTCTAGTTTTCTTGAACTTCTTATTTTATTGAGGTATCCATAGATATATATTTTTAATAGTAGCTTTGGGTGAAAAGCTGGTTGACCATCGGTGATTAAACTCTTTTTAGTATAAATATTGAGTTCACTTATATTCAATATCTCAACATACTCTTCAATAGCTCTTGCTATATTATTTTCATTTACTAACTCATCAAGTGATGGTGGAAATATTAGTTGTTGTTCTCTGTTTAATCCTTGTTTATATATACCCATCTCAACCCTTTAATTATAATGATATTATAGCATTTTCAGAGTTTTAAGATGGTTAAAGTTATTTTGATTTTAGGGAATTTGATATGATATTTTTATAGGGTTTGAGATTGGGTTCTTTCACAGTCTCACAGAGACTATGAAAATAGCCCCCAAACAAGCTATTTTCAGACCAAAAATAAAAATTATTTTCTTAAATATTTCATATTTTTATGATAAATTTTGAGATAAAAAAATATCTTAAAAAACAAGCCAAATCAGCAAGATATATTCCGTTAAATCTTTGTTTTTAATGGCTAAATACACTTTTCTGAACAGTATTATCCCTAATCTATAATTGCATCATGCCATTGGACTAATGATACTCTATATCCTTTTTTAACTTCTAGAACTTCATGCGTAAAGTAAGGATTACTTAAAAATACAATCATGTCACCAGATTGTGGATTTATAGATACTTTTTTACCATCTTTATCATACAAATAGTTAAATACGAGTTCTCCACCTTTAAAGGTATCTTTAGAATTTGTATTACTATGACTTGTTGTAAATAAAACTGTTGTAATTTTTCTTTGTCGTGCTACTGGTAAAAAACCTATTACTTGATTGTCTTTGACCAAAACACTAGAATCATCACTATGTTGTTTGTAGAACGATCCTTTTGTATATTCTAACGCTTGAATATTTGTTGATGTAGTAAGCGCAATATTAAAAAATCTTTCAATATCATGTTGATGTTTTGAAAAATTATCTTTATAAATTAACTCATGAATAGAATTCAATTTATGTATATTTGTTTTTCTAATATTTTTATTTATATCTGCATCAATTTTGGTACCAACTCTTTTTTTAATTTTTGCTTCAACAATATCCTGATTTGTTCTAATCTCTGCAGTTATACTTTCGCATGTAATATTAGATAAAAAGTTTTTAATAATCATATAGGGATAATCATAATAGGGATTTGGTAAAACCCCTGTTTTTATATCTAAATTGATTAAAAATTTTTCACAAAAGATATGATTACTTATTTGAACCATATCATCCATTATAGAATAGATACTAATTTAGGTACACGATTTATACCGCCAGATATCATAAGTTCAACAACTTTATCATAAGTCAATTCACTTTGATTCGCACATGCTTTTGGAAAATAACTTGAGCCTTCTGTCATACCTGGAACTAAATTTGCTTCCATAAAAAAACATTCACCTTTTTGATTTGACTTAATATCAATACGCCCAAAGTCTCGAATACCTAAGCCTTTATAAGATTCAATAGCTAATTTTTTGAGTTTGTCAATGATATTATCATCATCAATTTTTCTAAATTCTTCGCAATCATCTTTTTTTGCTTGTTGACCTAAAATCCTTAGTCCATTTGTTGAAACTAGTGGTATAATTTCTATTGGTGAAACTGATAATACTCCATTTTGTGTTTCTATTACAGCTACTGTAAATTCTTTTCCATCTAAATACTCTTCCACTAAAATTGGTAATTTAAATGTATCGTGTAAAGATAATACTTTGCTTTCAAATTCAGTGAAATTTCTTACATAAGATAAGTCATCAATTCCATTACCATTTGCAGCATCTATAGGTTTTAAAAATAAAGGGAATAAAATTGGTAAATCATTTTTTGATTTATATTGTCCTGGAATGGCAGTAAAGTATCTTGCCGTTTTAATCCCTTTTTTTGCTAGATGAATTTTAGCAAGAACTTTATCTGAGTCAAATTTTAAAACTTCAAAAGAGGAACCAGTATAGTTTATATTTTCCTTAGCAAAATAATCAGACAGCCAAATATTACCTTCATTCTTAATTGATAGGTACTTAACTGCTAAGATAACTAAATCTGGTTTTCTTTTTACTATTTTAATGAGATCATTTTTACAAGTACAAATATTGAGTTTAATATTGTGTCCAGTTTTTATAATCGATTCCAATACACTATTACAAGACTTTAAACTTCCAAAGCCACTCTCTTTTAATTCTTCATTGGGGGTTGTGATAATTTCGATATTCACTTAGTAGTTCTCCTTAATGGATATTGCAACTATTTTGTAACAAATAAAATGTGCGTTGTGAACAAGCCTAACAAAAATCGGTTACTGTTAATTTGTGTAGATCTAAGCTTAATTAGTATGTTGTTTTCACATTCAGAATGTTGTAAAAACGAAGTCAGATACAGATCAAGTATTCTGATATTACTTTCATTGTATCTGAATAATTAAAGATTCAGGTTATTTTGTCAAAATTAGAATGATTCGTTTGACACTTTATTATGTAAATAAAAATAATAAAATATAAAAGCATTTTTAAAGTAACATTTTGATAGTATCAACTTTAAATTATAAACAATTACAAGGTAAAATATTTAATGGAAGATAAAACAAAAAAATATAGACCAAATGTAGCAGCTATTGTTTTATCTTCATCATATCCAGCTAAATGCGAAATATTTATAGCATCAAGAATAGATGTTGAAGACGCATGGCAATTTCCACAAGGTGGAATTGATGAAGGTGAAACTCCTAACGAAGCTTTATTTAGGGAGCTAAAAGAAGAGATAGGAACGAATAAAATAGATATCATAGCAGAATTTCCCGAATGGGTAAGTTATGATTTTCCACCATCTGTTGCATCACGAATGGCACCTTTTGATGGACAAACTCAAAAGTATTTTTTAGTAAAATTGCATAAAGGTGCAAAAATAGATATAGATACAGAGATACCTGAATTTAGCCAATATAAATTTGTGAAAACTGAAAAATTAAATGATTATATTACTTTTTTCAAAAGAACAGTATATAAAAAAGTGTTAAAATATTTTAAACAAGAAGGCTATATTTAAAATGGAGAGAGATTAATATGTTAAGAGTGTTAAAATTTGGTGGTACAAGTGTAGGTACTTTAGAAAGAATTCAAAATGTTTCACAAATTATTAAAAAGTTTAGAGATCAAGGTGATGATATTGTCGCTGTTGTAAGTGCTATGAGTGGTGAAACAAATAAGCTTATAGAATATGCGGAACATTATAGTGATAAACCCAACGAAGCTGAAATGGATATGCTATTGAGTTCAGGCGAGAGGGTTACTTCTGCTTTATTATCAATTAGTTTAAATGAACAAGGATACAATAGCACATCAATGAGTGGTAGAGAAGCAGGGATTCAAACAACATCGAAGCATACAAATGCAAGAATTGAAAATATACAAACGGAAGATATAAAACAGGCTATTTCAGATGGAAAAATTATAATCGTAGCAGGTTTTCAGGGAGTAAGTTCAGAAAATAAAAGAGTAACAACCTTGGGTCGTGGTGGAAGCGATTTAACTGCTGTAGCACTTGCTGGTGCTTTAAAAGCAGATCTTTGTGAGATATATACAGATGTAGATGGTATTTATACGACCGACCCTAGAATTGAACCAAAAGCAAAAAAACTTGAAAAAATATCGTATGATGAGATGTTAGAACTAGCTTCTTTAGGAGCAAAAGTTTTACAAAATCGTTCAGTAGAGATGGCAAAAAAACTTAATGTCAATCTAGTATCAAGAAGTTCATTTACTCCCGAAGTAGAAGGAACATTAATTACAAAGGAAGAAAATATTATGGAAGCACCAGTAGTAAGTGGTATTGCACTAGATAGAAATCAAGTTAGAGTTGGAATGTATGGAGTAGTTGATAAACCAGGGATCGCCTCATCAATTTTTACTGCTCTTGCAGATGCAGACATCAATGTTGATATGATTGTACAAACACGAGGCTCAGATAATACAACAAACTTAGATTTTACAGTGCCTGCTTCCGATATAGAAAAAACAAAAGAAACAATGGTTGCGTTTGTAAATGACTGTAGTAAAATAGATTATAATGATTCTATCTCTAAAGTTTCTATTGTAGGTGTAGGGATGAAATCGCATACAGGAGTTGCATCAAAAGCATTTACAGCAATGGCAAAAGATAATATTAATATCAATATCATTAGTACGAGTGAAATAAAAATTTCTATGATTATTGATGAAAAATATTCAGAACTTGCTGTTCGTTCTTTACATGATGCCTATCAACTGGATCGAAAAGAGTAAGCTTTGGCACAAGAATTTACAAACTGGACTATCGAAACCATACGAAGCGATAAACTTTTAGGAGCGTGGTTAGAGGAACGCAAATTTGATTGGGTACCTCTTATTTCAAAAGCAGTTTCAAATATAATAGATAAAAACAAATCAGTTCTTATTATCACTGATAATGAACATGAGTGGTTTAGACAGTATGTATTAGCAAATATAAACAAAAAAGGTTTAGGTCGTCCCTATTTGCCTTTTTATTCATTTGATTCATTTAATTCTAATATTGATGGTATTAAAACTGAAAATGATATCGAACTCATTCATGACATGTTGCAAAATTCTTTTCCTAATGGTTACTTTTTTTGGTATATAGGAAAAAGTCAAAGTATGCGTGCCAATTTGGCAAAAATGTCAAAGCAACCACTTTTATGGCTGATGGATGAAGAGTTATCAAATAGTTTTTTTCTTGATAGCAAAGAAGAAGCATTGCCTTTAAGACTTTTTAATATGTTTCGATTGTTCAATAAAACAATCGAAGCGGTGCTTTTTGCACAAATTGATGTAGAAAAATAACAATACAGATGATACGAACTTCGACACTTTTTATTGTAAATGATATTGATCAATCACTCCATGAGATAATAACAACACTTCCTAGACATTCTACTCGTGTGATTAGAAATGAAGAGGAAGGAAAAAATGAATTTCAACTGCTTCATGCACAAAAAGCGATCAAAGAATCCTACATAGCAGATAAAGAGACAAAGTACATCTGTTTATGTGGGGATAGTTTTCGTATTGAAGCACAAAATTCACTTTTAAAAGTTTTGGAAGAACCTCCAAAAAATATTATTTTTATTATTATAACACTTTCTAAAAGTTCTATTCTTCCTACTATTCTTTCTCGTGTACAACTTAAATATACGAGAACAAAAAAAATAATAAAAGAGTTTACTTTAAATTTACAAAAGCTAGAACTTAAAGATGTTTATACATATCTTAAGGCGAATCAAAGAGTTAATAAAAATGAAGCAAAAAATATTGTAGAATCAATACTCTATTCTATCAATAAACATAATATACAATTATCGCATAAAGAGTTAGATAGTTTTAGCACCGCTATGAAACTTTTAGAGTTAAATTCACGACCTCTAAATGTTTTGACTACCCTACTTCTAAATTTAATGGTCAAAAGATAAAATGAACCAAAATCTACTTACAGATACAAAAATAATGGGTATCATCAATGCAAATGATGATAGTTTTTTTGAAGGAAGTCGTTTTAGAGGCAAAGATGCAATAGATAAAATAACTTCGATGATCCAAGATGGCGCGCATATTATTGATATTGGTGCTGTTTCAACAAAACCTGGGAGTTTAGAAATATCACAAGATGAAGAACTCCTTCGTATTAAACCTATCTGTGATATTATCTTTCAAAAAAAATTATATGAACAGGTTCTATTTAGTATTGATAGTTATACCCCCAAAGTTATTGAATATGCTTTAAGATCTGGTTTTACAATTGTCAATGATATTACAGGATTGTTAAATGATGAAATAGCAAGTATCACTGCAAAATACAATGCAACAATTATCATAATGCATATGCAAGGTAAGCCTCAAACTATGCAAAAAGATCCTGTATATAAAAATGTAGTAGCAGAAGTAGATCAATTTTTTACTACCCAAATTTTAAAAGCTAAAAAGTTTGGGATTCAAAATATTATTTTAGATGTAGGAATTGGTTTTGGGAAAACGCTTGAACACAATCTTATTTTATTAAAAAATATGAATCATTTTCTCCATTTTGGACATGAAGTTTTGATAGGAGCAAGTAGAAAGTCTCTTATAGATGCAATCACCCCAACCCTTACCCAAGAGAGACTCAGTGGTACTCTAGCTATTCATCTTGATAGTGTCAAAAGAGGTGCTACAATGGTGAGATGTCATGATGTAAAAGAGCATTATCAAGCTATCAAAGTACAAGAATCCATCAATAATATTTAGAGATACAAAACTGATATTTACCAGTTTTGTATAATATTTTCAAAAACTTTTGCTAAGTCTTCCACTTCTTTTACATTTGTTTTTTCATTTATGGCATGAATAGTATCATTTTTTACACCAAATTCAACCGTATCTATTTTAAATTGTCCAAATAAACGAGCATCACTTGTCCCTCCAGCTGTACTTAGTTTTGTATCTATAGCACAAATCTCTTGTATACTTCTTTGGATATTTTTAACAACTTTCGTTTCTTTATCTGTTACAAAAGGATATGAACCTTGTGTTAATCGTAAAGTATACTCTAAACCTTCAAATTTTTTAGCTATAAACTCTTTTATAGTTTCTTGATTTGTTTTTGTAGAATTTCGCACATTAAACATCATATTCAATTTATTTGGAGTTACATTTGTCACTTCCATCCCTGCACGAATATCAGTCACCACAAATTTACTAGGAGAAAAAAATTCATCGCCATTATCAAGATTAAATCCTGCGATTTGAGGTAAAATAGGTGCTATTAAATGTACTGGATTGATAGCTTTTTCTGGATATGCAGCATGTCCTTGTTTCCCTTTGAGTTCCAAATATCCATTGATACTTCCTCTTCGCCCTACTTTGATAGCATCGCCAAATACCTCTTCACAAGTAGGTTCTGCAACTATTGCAGAAGTTGGTAAAAAATTCTCTTGTTTTAAATATTCCAAAACTTTGATAGTGCCATAAGTTCCTTCACCTTCTTCATCTGAAGTAAGTAAAATAGATAAAGTTCCATTAAATTCTTTTGCATTTTTACAAGCATACAAAAAACTAGCCACTCCACTTTTCATATCTTGCGCTCCACGAGCTGTAATCACTCCATCGATCACATCAGCCGCAAAAGGATCGACACACCAACCCTCACCTGCAGGTACAACATCTATATGCCCAGCAAAACAAAGATGTTCATCAGTATCATTAAACTTTTTATAATAAAACCTATTGCTTACATCTTCTACATCATATTTAATACAACTCCAACTCTCCCCTAGATACTCTTCGATAAAATCATAAATTCCTTCATCTTTAGGTGTGATTGTTTTGTATTGTAAAATTTTTTGAAATAATGGTATTATTTTCATAGATATCCTCTTTTATTTTTTGTATTTTATCGAAATAAACTTGTAATGGTATATAAACACTTTACTCTTCACTATTCAAAAGTTTTTGAAATTCATAAAAAGCTTTTGTTTTGCGTATCTTTTCCTCACGATTATCTACCAATCCATATCCAGGAGCGACCAACTGATGCCAAAATACTTTTCCTACTTTTTTTGATTTTTTAGCTATTTGAAAATAATCAAGCATATACTGAGCATATAACTCTTCACTGACACATTCTATTTCACTTGTAGGAGCATAAGGTGCCGTTCCACTCAGTGGCCAGTTTACCTCTGTTATATAGATAGCATCACTTTTCATTTTAGGACTCATTTTTACTAAAGAGTACAACATATCAATTTTATTTTTTGTATCAAATATTCCCATTTGAGTATTTTGTGGAGCTCCTCGCCTATCAACATAAAGCAAAGAGGAAAGCATATCAAATTTTATATCATAGTTATTAAATAAAGCTCGTATCGTGTAGTGATACTCAAAGTCTATAACAGAAGGTCCTATAAGTTTAAGTGTACTAAACTTCTCATCTCTTATATCTTGTACCGTTTTATAAAATTCAAGATATTCTTGCACTGCAAAAAAGCCCCATTTGGCTCGATTGATTGTTGTCCCTATTTTATACTCATATACTGTAGTTTTAAATCTATCAAATATCTTTGTGATATCGACTCGTAACAACTCTTTATCTTCGATATGCTCTCTATCTTGCATGATATTTAAAAGAATTTTTTTATCATCTCCAAAACTTTTTACAAACTGATAATATTTATCTAAATTTTCCATATCATTCAAAGGTATTCTAATTATTAAAGATTTTACCCCTAGCTCTTCTACTAACTCTTGTTGTTCATCCCCTTTATCAAGATTGACCCCTATTCCATAAAACTCTTGTTTATTAAAATTTTGAGATTCTTTTTTTTGAAATAGTTTCATAGTTAAAATTGACAAGGGGAATAATACAAGATTTGTCCCTAGCATCTTCAAAAAATCATTTTTATAGAGTTTTCTTTTTGCTTTTTTATAAGCTTTGTCTTTCATAACTTGTGGTTGGTCAGAATATTTATCCCATATAAAAGGTGTATCTTTTTGTAAATTTGTTTTCATATTAGTTCTCTCTTATTCGTAAATATATAGGAAAGCGAGGTTTCCCATATTTTGTAATGTTTTGATATTTAAAAGTGATGAGTGTTCCTACTTTTGGTGGATTCTTTCTAAAATCATCATCGAGTCCACTTCCTATTTTAAAGGAGATACTATTAGGTAACTCACATATAATAGCCCCCACCAAACCAAAATATTTCCCTTTGCCTTCTGTATATCCAATAATTTCACACTCAGTATCGTGAAAACTTTTCACTTTTAAAGCTTTTGAAGTTCTTTTGTTGATATATAATGCCATGGGGTCTCGCACCACAATCCCCTCACCATTTTTGGATTCTATCTCTTCTAAAAATTTATCTTGATGTGTTTTATTTTTGATAACTATTTGAGGTAATATTTTTATATATTTACCCTCATAAGGTTTCACTTTAGACAATCTCTCAAACAATCCACCCTGAGCATTTGGCACTTCAAAGATATAATGCTTAATTTGACTCCATTCTTTACTAGGAATCTTATCACGAACTATAGAAGATATATTTTCAAAATCACCTCTTTTTGTCCACAACTCTCCATCTATTTCAAAAGGGGGATAATTTTCTGTGAACCATAGTGGAGCATGAATGATTTTTCCTCCACGACTCAACAGTTGTTTGCCATCCCAATAGGCTCGTATCCCATCGAGTTTTTCACTCATTACCCAGTTTGTTGTATTTTGCTCTTTATAAGTTTTGAGTAGTAATAGTTTTGGTTTTTCTGCTACAAGAGGAAGAGAGAGACAAAAAAATAAAGTTATGATATTTATAATCTGTTTTATCTTCATCTTGTATACTGCATTCTATATGAGGGATTCATTTTCTAATCGTTGCATTACATCATCTGCTGTTATCAATTTCATACATGCATGATTTTCACTTTCACTTTTGAGTGGACATGCCCTTTTCATACAAGGGGAACACTCCATCTCTTTACGCAAAATCATTTCATGCTCATTGTTCCATTGGTGTGTTTCATTATGTCTCGTAGGTCCAAAAATAGCTACTGTTGGCACTGCAAAAGCAGCAGCCACATGCATAGGACCAGAATCATTAGTGATAAATAGGTCTAATTGAGAAATATTCTCTATCAGCTCCTCCACACTTGTTTTCCCTGCAAGGTTTTCATAGTTAGTGATACCAGCATTTTGTAAACTTTTTTCTATATCTCCTGCTATCTCAGTCTCTCCAGGACCTCCAAATATTTTGATATTATATTTTGCAGAGAGTTGTATAGCCACTTTTGCAAACTCTTCAGGATACCATCTTTTAGCACTTCCATAAGTAGCTCCTGGATTTAATCCTAAAAGAGGCAAAGTATTTTCCTCTTTTTTCTCCTTAAGTTCACTCTTTTTTAAATATATCTTTAATTTGTTTGGAATGGTCTCCAAACAAAAACTTTTATTGATAAAATCATTATATCGTATCACTTGATGCGTATGTAGCTTCTTATCAAAACGCTTATAGATATGTTTCTCTTTCGCATCTACAAAATAACATAAAAGCTTTGTCGTAAAATTCTTCCTAAGACTTATACAAAAGTCAAAATTTCCACTATTTTTAGCTGTTTTATACAAGTTGTAATAGCGATAACCCCCCTTTCGAGTCTCATCTACGATAATTTTCTTTACATTTGGATGATTTACAAAAAGCCGTGAAGAGACATACGAGCCAAAAATAGTAAGCTCTACATCATTAGACGCTTCTACGATGTTTTCTATTGCAGGTGTTGTCATCACTGCATCCCCTAACCATGTCGGTATCTCTATAAATATTTTTATTTTTTTACTCGTTTTTTTGTTCATTGTATAAAATACTCCTGTTCTAAACGCTTTTTATATCAATAATTATATCTAAATCTTTAAAAACCTATATAAAATAATTAGAGATACCTCATCCATAAAAACTTAATCATTATCTCTTTTGAAAAAAATAAACCCTTTAATAAGTTTAGCACTTACTTATTTGTATTTATATACAGCAAGAGTATTTTTTCCAATTTCTTTTTCAAATATAAAGGCTTCACAATAGCAATATAAGGTATCCAATATTTTACAACTGATAATATCTCATCATCATAAGATACTTTTGTAGAAATAATAAAATTAGCGTCATTTTCTTCTATTATTTCTTGATTTGCTAATATATCTCTCCGAGTAAAATACTCTTTTACATTATTGTCTATTTGTAAAGTTACTTCGATAAGTTTATCTGTAGTGAACCAATTAAGTTCATTTTGAGCTAATTGATTGAGGAACTCTTTTTTAGGTGTGAATAGTTTTGTATCATCTTTCCATTGAAATTCTTGAATTTTTGAGAAACTAAATGTTTTTAAATTTCCATTTTCATCAGCCAATAGATACCATATCCCTTGATTGTTGATAAGCTTATAAGGATTTACTACTCTCTCTTTCTTTTTATAGCTAAAACTTACAGGACTATGTTTAATTATGGCTGTACTTAAGCTCTCAAACCACTCTATTTTATTATTGATATCTTCAAACCCTTGATTTTTTATAAGATAGCTACTATTTAGTTTGATATTTAATATATCTGCAATAAATTCTTTTGAGAGTGATGGATACAATGATTTTATTCCACTTAAAGTAGCAAAGCTTTTTATATCTTTAAAGCTAAGTTTCCCTAGAGCATAGGTTTGCATACTATAAAAATTACCATTTTTTTCAATAGGGATAAAATTAAGCCTCTCATTGATATCTCTTTGTATTGTTCTACTACTTACATTAAATTCATTTGCAAGTTCTATAGCTGTAAATCGTTCACCATTATTAAGTTTTGATAAAATAAGAGATAATCTAAAAGCAAGAGTATCATGTGATTTTGACATTAATATTAAATCTTACACTATAATTTAAAGGCACAATCTGAAACCATAAAATCATCAAACTCTTTTTGTGTTTCAAATTGTAGTTTTTTACCATACATCTCATTTATTCCAATAAGTCCACAAATAACATTATCAATATCGTTTGTAGATAATCCCTGTTTAAATTCATCAAATGATTTCTCAAAAGATAGTTTTCTCTCACGATAAGTTTTTTCAATAAGCTCTTTTAATTCTTCTCTTTCTTCAACAAGTGAGGGTAATAGCTCTTCATAAAGTTCTCTAATTTTTTCAGCTTTCATCTTCGCCATATCTCTCTGTGCAAATACGCCAAAAAGTGTATTTAATGCTAAGTCCACACTTCTACTCATAACTACAACAGCGATAGAACCTATTACAATAGATAATGCAGGAGCTAAAAATGAAGCTACTATAGGGGATACAATAGGAGCTAAAAAAGCTTCTAGTTTTGTTTCAAGTACTATAGTTCCAACAATCATAACAGCTGATAAAAGTCCTTTGATAATAGTAGATATCAAATCTTTATAACTTTTTATTTCACCAGTGATATAAGAATAAATAGCATTGTAAATTGATTTAAACGATGTTCTTATTGTTTTCCACAAATATTTTAGTTTACTAGAGATTGATTTAAAAATTTGAGATAATATTCCAACTCCCACATCTATTGCACCAAATGATGCACCTCTTTTGAATGTTTTACTAAATTCTTCTAAAACTTTTTTTAATAATCTTTTTATTCTTACAGTTATTCCAACATCCGAACCTTTATCGCTAAAAGCATCCTTGATTTCCCATATTGCACCATTTGCAAGAGTTGATAAAGCGACCACTATAGCATCTGAAAATCCTGTTTGTATGATATGTCCAGATGCTGCCACTGATTGTGTCATAATAGCAGTTGTTTTAGGGTTTTCACACATCATTCTATTAGTTACATTATTTTTATGTAACATAGTTAGTGCTTTTTGTGCTTTTTCTTTTTGTTCAGGTTTTACTTTTGGATCAGTCACCATCTTTTCAAGATTTTCTTTATGTTTTTTATAATCATCAAATGGCATAGTCAATACATCATTATTTGCTAAATATCTCTCTTTTAATAAATCTTTTGTATTTTTTATAACTTTATGTTGCGATTTTTCAACTACATTTCCATTAGCATCAAATGTTACTGTATCTGTTGAAGTGTCATTTTTATTTGCATTATTGAGCATATTTTGATGAGAATTTAGAGATGCCACCTCATCTTCATAATTCAACATAACAAAATCAAATTTAGCTTTATCTTTAGCATTTAGATTTTCTGTCTTTTTATCTGAATTAAGTATATTCGCAACTTTTTTAATATCTGCTAATTCATCTGTTGTATAAGTTTTTTCACCTTTATTAAGGAGTTCACTTGTAATGTTCTTTTGTCCTACATCTAAATCTTCAAAATATTGTCCAAAACCTTGTTTGTTATTTTTATGTCTCTCATAAGAATCTGAAACAATATTTGTAGAAGTAACACTTGCATTATAAGCACCATAAGTATTTAAACTGAAAATATTCAACCCAAACCTTGCTAAGGTTTGAGTTCCTATCTCATCAATAACTTCTTGATGTAAGGCTTTTGCTTCAGACATTTTTAACTTCTTCTAATTTTAAAACAAAATCGTTTGCTGTTTTTAATGCACTTTTTGATTTTTCAGTAATTTTACCGTCCTCATCTATAATTGGTACATCACAGATATTTTTAACTGTTGTAGCAATAGATACTGTAGTCATAACAACTTTTTTATTCTCTTTACTGTAATCTGAATAGTCATCGCTATTATCAACAATATTTTTTAACTCATAAATATAATTTTCAAACTCATCTCTTAACGGTTCAAGAAAATTTATAAATTCTGTTACTCTTGTATCTATCTCTTCAACAACAACTTTAGCAGTTTCCATCTCTTCTACATAAGCTTTTGATTTATCAAGATTTGCTTCTGCCTCATATTTTGCTGTTTCTGCTTTGGCTGCCATCATTCCACCTGCAATAGCTATAACAGGACCAGCTACAATTCCACCTAAAACAGCCATACCACCAGCCATACCTAATCCACCTGCAGCTAAAGAGCCACCACCAAACCAAGCAAGAGTAGCATTAGTTGCAGCAACACCTGATAAACCACCTATTGCTGTACCAGTTGAGGCAGTGGCTAACATACCTGCTCCACCAAATGCACCAAATCCTGCTAATGCTCCACTACCAACAGCCGTAGTTGTGCCACCTACAAGCTCAGTGATTTTTAAAACATCTTTTTTAATCTCTAGTACATTTTTATAGTCTTCATCACTAATGGATAAACCTAAATCTAAATTATCCTCAAAATCAATATTTTTAATTTTTGAAAAAATATCAACAAAATCAGCTAAACTTTTTCTGTAAATACTTACTTTTAAACCTCCAAGTGTTTCCATCTGTAAATTGGTTTGTTCTCTTGAAGTATTTAAATTCTTTTGAGCTTCTTTATAAATTCTTTTTGCTTTTCTATTATAATATTCTGCATCATCAAAATCACATTTTGCATCATATCCTTTTTTTGCACCATACCCTGCTGCAGCCATAGCTACTCCTGCTATTATAAATGGAATTGGCATATTATTCTCCTAATTGTATTCTATAAGATATATCTAAATGATATTTTTCTTGTAACTCATTACAAGCTCTTGCATTTAATTTGTAAAATTCTTTTTTTGAAAACTCATTGCTATATTTTATGTCAAACATTTTATCTACTTTGCAAATATTAGGTCTTGATTCATAAATCGTACAACTATTTGTTTTTCTATCAAAGAACTTACAAACACCATTACCTATATCGAACTCTTTTAATTCTTTTACGGTTGTAATATTTTGACAACAAACACCACATCCACTACAAGGAAACATTTTATCTCCTAATTATTTCTAAAAACACAAAATCTCCTATGATACACTGTAAAATAAGAGTTTGATACAAAATTCTACACTAGATATACTTACAATAAAATTATCACTTATAGTAGGTTGTATCTTTATGCAAAACATCACCCCTGAACAATTCTATACAATTATTGGTAAAAATGTAGCTAAGTATAGAAAAGACAAATGTTTATCCCAGCTTGAATTATCTTTACAAATGGGATACAAATCAGTTTCCGTAATCTCTGGTAGTGAGATATGCTATGGAAACAAACACTTCAACATCGAACAACTCTTAAAAATATCACAAATACTAGATATAGATATTTGTAAATTCTTTAAACAAAA